>Ga0302121_10001285_pt1 | contig 12176 bp, 15 predicted proteins | sample CB21_surface_MG_FD_203120 | JGI IMG/M metagenome (GOLD analysis project Ga0302121, IMG submission 203120) | Marine microbial communities from Western Arctic Ocean, Canada - CB21_surface | ecosystem: Environmental > Aquatic > Marine > Oceanic | place: Canada: Western Arctic Ocean | collected... | reverse complement strand
GACAGCACTAGGTCTTGGTGACTACGCTGTTATTTCAAACAAAAATAGTCAAGCTAGACCTACACAATATTATTTACAAAGATTAAATACTCCTGTACTTAAAATTTATCCAGCTCCAGATCAAAATTACACTCTTACTTATTATCGTATGAGAAAAATTGAAGATATTACAGCTTCTACTGTAAGTGGTGTAGAACAAAACATTGATGTACCTTTCAGAGCTTTTGAATGTATGTGCGCAGGACTTGCTTATTATCTTTCTAAAAAAAGAACAGGTGTAACTCCTCAAACTCAACAAATTTTAAAAGTAGATTATGAAGAAGCTTATCAAAGATTAGTCGCAGGTGATGATACTCCTTCTACTAGAATTATACCATCAACAGGCAACAGCTTTTATTCATAATGGCTAGGGTTCCAGCAAGTACTAGACCTCACAGAGCACCTTCAAATAAATTTGCTGGTGGAAAATATGCATTAGCAATTTCTGATAGATCAGGTATGTCTTTTCCTTATCAAGAAATGGTATTTGAATGGACAGGAATGTTTGTTCATACTTCAGAGTGGGAACCTAAACAACCACAATTAGATTTAACTTATTTCACTGATGCACAGACTTTACAAAATGCTAGACCTCAAGCTACTATAAGTGCAACAGAGGCTGCAAGAACTGGTGGAGGAATACCAGGCTCTCAAACAGGTGGTGTTCCTAATCAAGTAACTGTTTTACCTGGATTTGAAAATACATCAGGTAATTCTGTATATGTTGGAGTTGCAACTATTCCAACTACTTGGTATACAAACAACACAAATTTGTTACAGGTAGGATTAGGAAGTGTTACTGTTGTAACATGATAAAAGATAAAAAATTAAAAGTAATGATAGGAACACCTTGTTACGGTGGTTTACTTTCAGAAGCTTATTTACATGGAATAATGGATTTAACAAGAGTAGCTTCTCAAAATAATTTTCAAGTTCAATTAAATACCATAGGTAATGAAAGTTTAATTACAAGAGCTAGAAATACTATTGTGAGTCAGTTTTTAGACGCTGATAAAGAAGATGATAGTCTTACTCATTTAATGTTTATTGATGCAGATATAGGATTTAGAGGAGAAGCTGTAAGACGTGTTTTAGAATCAGGTTATGATATAGCTTGTGGAATATATCCTAGAAAAAATATTGAATGGGATAAAATTCCTGACTTAATTAAAGTAAGTGATAAAAATTTAGAACAAAGAGCTTTAGGTTATAATTTAAATTTTGCAGATCCTAATAAAATTGAATTAACTAGTGGTTTTACTGAAGTAATGGATGCTGCAACAGGTTTTATGTGTATTAAAAAAGAAGTTTTTTATAAGATGAAAGAAGCTTATTCTAATCTTAAATATACTAGCGATCAAATAGTTAATGGAAAAAGATATGGTAGTGATAATTGTTATGCATTTTTTGACTGTATTATTGATGAAAAAAGTAATAGATATCTATCAGAGGATTATGCTTTTTGTAGATTATGGCAAAAAATAGGTGGTAAAATACATGCTGATCTTCAAAGTCCTTTAACGCATTATGGAACTTATCCATTTGCTGGACACGTTTGGACTAAATTTAAAGTTGATGAGGTAATAAAAGATGGCAATGACATACAGCAGTCTAAAGACTGATATACAAACATGGGCTGAAAATACAGGAATAGATTTTACTAACCAATTAGATACTTTTATAGATAATACTTTTGATTCTTTATCAAGAGATATAGACCCTATTGGATTTAACGAAAATGTAACTACTACAGCAGTTGCGGGAGATAGATTTGTTAATCTTCCAACTTCTATCGAGCCTATGTTATTTAATTATTTAACTATTACTGTAGGTTCTAATGTAAGTTATTTAGAATTAAAAACTTTAGCTTTTTGTCAAGAATATTGGCCTGATTCTTCTCTTCAAGATCAACCTAAATATTTTTCTAATTTTGATGATGATCGAGTATATTTAGCTCCTACTCCAGATCAAGCTTATACTTTAAAACTAGGATATCAAGGAAAAATTAATCCTTTATCTAATACTAATACTACCAACTGGTATACTGAAAATATTTCAGATGTTTTATTATTTGGCTGTTTAGCTCAAGCAAATCTCTTTACAAAGAACATAGAAGATTATACTATATACACAAATTTGTATAATACAAGAGTTGCTACTGTTAACAATGAAGCCCGTAGAAGAAGAAGAACGGACTATAAGTTTCCAGGTAGCCCTGTTGGTACAAACACATTAACTGGAGGACAATAATATGGCAATAACACAAGCGATATGCACAGTGTTTAAACAAGACTTGATGTCGCCTGGTGGAAACCTTGCTGCTCAAACTCTTAAATGTGCACTATATACTAATGCGGCAACTTTAGATGCAACAACATCTGTTTATATAACAGGAAACGAAGTATCAGCTTCAGGAACTAACTACACTACTGGTGGAAACACATTAACTAATGTAGCTATTTCTGTAGATGGAACTACTGCAATTTTTGATGCTGATAATGTTACATTTCCAAATGCAACTATATCTGCTCAAGCTGCTTTACTGTACAATAATTCTAGTGCTAATGCTGCGATTGCAGTTTTAGATTTTGGAGGAGTTAAAACTTCTACAAATGGAACTTTTGAATTACAGTTTCCAACTGCTAACGCATCTGCTGGCTTAATCAGAATAGCATAAGGAGAAATTCCTTATGGCTACTGTTGGTTGGGGTAGAGATGGATGGAACACAGGTGCATGGGGTACATCACCTGATGCACTAGCTGTCATTACAGGAATATCATCATCAACATCTGTTGGTAATGTATTTGCTGCTGCGCCTTCTTTAACAACAATTTCTGGACAAGTTATAAATAGTGGTGTTAGTAACATCGTTGTAGGAATTGCTGTCACTGATTTATTTATTACCGGTCAACAAGTTACATCATCAATTAATAGTGTATCATTTGGAGAAGGTAGAGAAGTTACAATTACTGGACTTTCACAATTAGAACTTGAACTTAATTTTGGTAACGGTTGGGGAAGAGAAGAATGGAGTAGTGGAGCTTGGGGTACAGCATTAGGAGAGGTTGTTACTGGAGATGGAAATATATTTATTGAAGATGGTCAATCAGTAACTGCTTCTGTATCTAATGTTGCAAATATTATAGGTAACGCTGCAATATCAGTTACCGGTGAAGGTGTGGTAGCTTCTTCAGGTGATTTTATAGTATCATCTAATAACTTTCTTTCTACTACAGGTCAACAAATTACTACAAGTATAGGAACTTACACGATAGCAGCAGGTGGTGCTATAACGGTAGTAGTTCCTGAATTTACAATAAATACAAGTGTAAGTAATGTAGTTACTGGATCAGCAAGTTCAACTTTAATAACTGGTCAAGTTTTAAATACTTCATCTGGTAGTTTTATAATTACAACAGATCAAATACTTCCTATTACTGGAAGTAGTGCTAATGCTAATGTAAGCTCTATTACGATTAGTGCTTCTCATTTTCAAGAAATGACTGGTCAAGAAATGACTATAACTTTAGATGATATTATACCTAGTACTAATAACTTTATTCTTCAAACAGGTCAAGAAATGACTGTTACACCAGTAAATTTAAGATTTTGGGATCCAATAGTCGATGATAATACTGAAACTTGGACTAATATTTAGTGTACAAATCAATACAAATATATATTATTTACAAATATAAATTTATAAAATATAACAAATTATGTCAACTTATTCTTCAGACTTAAAACTTGAACTAATTGGAACTGGTGAAGCTTCTGGTACTTGGGGTTCTGATACTAATAATAACTTAAATTTAATTCAACAAGCAATTGCAGGCGTAGAAACTGTAACTCTTTCAAGTGGTGGAACTTTAGCTTTAGTAATGACAAATAAAGCTATTTCAAATGCAAGAAATATGGTTATTAAATTTACTACTGCATCAATCGCTGCTAGTACAATTTGTACTGTTCCAGATAGTATAGAAAAATTTTATATTTTTGATGCTACAGGTTTAACAAATCCAACCAACTTACAAATTAAAACTGCATCAGGTACTGGATTTACATTAGATGCTGCAAAAATATATGCTGCATATACAGATGGTACAAATTTAACAGAAATATCTTTAGACACATTAGGTGGCACGGTTGCTTCTGCACAAATTGCTGATAGTGCAGTAACCACTGCTAAGATTGCAGATGTTAATGTTACTACAGCAAAAATTGCAGATGATGCAGTAACTTTAGCAAAAATGGCCCCTGGTACAGATGGAAATATAATTTCTTATGATGCAAGTGGTAATCCAGTTGCAGTAGCAACAGGAACATGTGGTCAAGTTTTAACTTCAGCAGGTGCAGGTGCACCTCCAACTTTTGCTGACGCTGCTAGTGGTGGAACATCATGGGTTACAACTAAAAAAACTGCAACTTTTACAGCAGTTGCTGGTGAAGGTTATTTTTGTGATACAAGTGGCGGTAGCTTTACAGTTAATTTACCAGCAGGTGCTGCTGGAGCACTAGTATCAATTAATGACTATGCAAGAACTTTTGGATCAAATGCTATAACCATTAGTCCAAATGGAACAGAAAAAATTAGTGGTGTAAATGCTAGTATATCTGGAGCAGTAAATGGACAAACATTAACTTTTGTATATGTAGATTCAACACAAGGTTGGATTAATACAATTGATAGTGATGCAGGTCTTGTACCAAGTTTATTTGTTGCAGCATCAGGTGGAACAGAAGTAATTACTGGTGATTTTAAAACACATATTTTTACAGGCCCAGGAACTTTTTCAGTTTCAGGTACAGCTCCAGGTCCTTCAGGTAATCCCAATGCTATGGAGTATTTAGTAGTAGCCGGTGGAGGAGCCGGTAATGGTTCTCCTGATGGATCATCTCCAGCTTATGTAGGTGGTGCTGGTGGTGCTGGTGGAATGAGATTTAATTATCCAGGAACTTGTTTTGCTGCTGCAGCAGGAGCTTTTCCAATTACAGTAGGAGCAGGGGGTACTATACAACCAAGTATTTCAGGAAGCCCTTCAACATTTTCAACAATAACATCAGCAGGTGGTGGTGGACCAAATACTGCTGGTGGATCAGGTGGTGGTGGAAGTTCTACTCCAACTAGTAGTGGACCAGGCGGAGCAGGAAATACACCTCCTGTTAGTCCTTCTCAAGGTGCACCCGGTGGATCTAGTGCTCTTGGACGATATGGCGGTGGTGGCGGTGGTGGCGGTGGAGCATGTGGTACAGCTGGTTCAGGAGTTACTGGTGGACCTGGTACAGAAGTAGCCAATGCATTTATAGGACCAGGAGTTGCAGCATGTTTTGGTACACCAGGACCTGCAGGAAGATTTTTTGCTGGCGGTGGCGGCGGTGCTTTAATACAACCAGTATCTAATGGTAGTGGTGGATCTGGTGGTGGTGGACCTGGAGTAGGTGGTGATACTACTTCACCTGGTCCCGCATCTACTTCTGGAACAGTTAATACTGGTGGCGGCGGTGGATCTGCAGCTAGATATCCTGGAGCAGCAAATGGTGGAGCAGGTGGTTCAGGTATAGTAATGATAAGGTACAAATTTCAATAGGAGATAATTATGGCACATTTTGCAAAATTAGGAACTAACAATAAAGTTATATCAGTATTAACTTTGAATAATTCTGATATGCTTAACGCTGACGGTGTTGAAGACGAAAGAGTAGGTCAAGAATATTTACAATTACATAATAATTGGCCTGCAGAAATGTGGATTCAAACATCTTACAATACATATGGTGGTCAACATAATAGTGGTGGTACACCTTTTAGAGGAAACTATGCAGGTATAGGTCATACTTGGGATGAGGACGATCAAATCTTTTGGCCTAAAAAACCTTTTGCTTCTTGGGTAAAACATAATGCATCAGTTTCTTGGAAATCACCAATCGGTGATGTTCCAGCATTAACAGCTGAACAAGAATCACAAAACACAGCAGATACTCATATGTGGGATTATTCTTGGAATGAAGCTAATACAACTTGGGACTTGACAGACAGAAAAGCATAAATTAAAAATGGTGGTGGTATGCAAAAGAAAGTTTTAACAGAGCAAGCTCTTTATTATGGTGATGTGGCGATGCCTAAAGATTGGGACATTGACCGAGATAAATTATCAGGCGATATTTTACAATCAGTAATTCAAAACAAAAAATTTCCATTTTCACAAACATTCGATAAGTTAAATACTTATATGAGAGATCATATTGGTCTTGAATATGGATTTACTTTAGTTAACAAAGAAATGTGGGGAAATATATATAAACCAAACGAAACTACAGTTCCATTATTAACTGTAGATCCAGTAGATTTACGTAACTCACCAGATTATACATTATTATATGGTGTAAAAGTTAAAAATTGTTTTGTTAAAATATTTTATGATGACAACAGACGTAAAAATAGATCCCGGGATATAGAACTTAAAAATAATATGTTTATTATGTTTCCATCAACTAATATGTATTACTTAACTAATAATCAAAAGGATAGTTTAAACTTTGTACAAACAATAACTTATGAATATATCTAATTACTATTGGTATTTTAGTGGTGTGCTTACACCAAAATTTTGTGATGATGTAATAGCTTATGCAAATTCAAAAGAAGAATCAATGGCTAGAACAGGTGGATATGATGAGAAAAAATTAAACAAAGATCAAATTAAAAATATGCAAATAAAAAGAAAATCAGATTTAGTTTGGTTAAATGAAGAATGGATATATAGAGAAATACGGCCATACATTCATATGGCTAATAAAAATGCAGGTTGGAACTTTGAGTGGGATAGATCAGAATCTTGTCAGTTTACAAAATATAAACATAATCAATATTACGATTGGCATTGTGATGCTTGGGATAAACCTTATGAAAAAGAAGGACCTGACAAAGGTAAAATTCGAAAACTATCTATGACTTGTCAATTAACAGATGGTTCAGAATACAGAGGTGGAGAACTAGAATTTGATTTTAGAAACTACGATCCACATATGAGAGATGAAGCTAAACATTTAAAAAGAGCAAAAGAGATTTTACCTAAAGGATCTATCATTGTGTTTCCTTCTTTTGTATGGCACAGAGTTAAACCAGTAACATCAGGCACAAGATATAGTCTTGTTGTTTGGAACATAGGACAACCATTTAAATAATGCAGGGTAAAGCTACAGTTAGAAATTTTAATAATATGGGTTTTTTAGATATTAAATTGCCAGAATTATTATTTAATTCATTAAAAAAAGAATGTAAGATTGCTTTAAATAATAATAAAGAAATGAAATCAGGCTTATCTGGTAAGGGTGTTGCAACTCATAGATATGTTCAAAATAAAAAAAATTTAAATGAGTTAAATTCTTTGTTAATAGAATTAATTACAGTTTATAGACAAAACTTTGAATTAGATCCATCTAGGACTAAAACTTTAACTAATAATTTACCATTTAAAATAGATCGGCCTTGGATAAATTATCAAAAAAAATATGAATTTATACCACAACATAATCATGATGGTGTTTTTAGTTATACAATATGGATAGACCTACCTGATAACGAAGGTGATTATGCCTCTACTTTTGAATTTACTTACTCCGATATACAAGGACTACTTAGAACTAATACTGTTAAATTAAGTAAAAAAGATAATGGTAGAATGTTATTTTTTCCTTCAACAATCAGTCATCAAGTTTATCCTTTTTATAATAGTAATAAAAAAAGAATTTCTATATCAGGTAATATATTATTTAACTCTTTAACAAAGGACTCTTATGTATATAAATAATTATTTTAACACGACTATTTGGTCAGAACAAAAACCAGAGTTTATAAAATCATTAACAAAAGCATCTAATAAATATATTAAGGCTGCTAAAAATAATTCAGAAGCTAAAGCACATATAAAAAAGTTTGGAGACTTTGGAAGATCATATCACTCGACACCACTAACAGCTGACAATGACTTTATAGATTTTAGAAATTATATTGGTCAAAAGTCTTGGGAATATTTAGATCATCAAGGTTTTGATATGCAGCAATACACAACTATGTTTAGTGAGATGTGGGTACAAGAGTTTGCTAAAAAAGGTGGTGGTCATCACTCTGCACATATACATTGGAATCAACACGTATCAGGTTTTTACTTTTTAAAATGCAGTGACAAAACATCTATGCCAGTATTTCACGAGCCAAGAACAGGAGCACGTGCTACAAAATTAAAAATGAAACCAAATCAAAAAGGTTTATGGAATGGTAGTGAGCTTATACATTTTAGACCACAACCTGGAACTTTAATTATCTTTCCAGGATTTTTAGAACACGAATTTAATGTAGATTTTGGTATAGAACCATTTAGATTTATACATTGGAATATACAAGCTGTGCCAAAAGAAATGGTTAAAGATGTCTAAAATTAAAGTAATTGATAATTTTTTAGAAGATAATGATTTTAAAAATATACAAAATCATTTAATGGGAGATTATTTTCCTTGGTACTGCAATAAAGATATGACTTTTAATAAAGATAATAATTTATATTTTACACACACTTTTTATTTAACACCTACTAATATTAGTAATCATTTTTATTTATTTGAAAATATGATAAATAAATTTAAATATAAATCTCTTTTAAGGATTAAAGCAAATTTGTATGTGAGAGAAAAAGAAAAAACAAAACATGAAGATCATACAGATTATGACTTTAAACATAAAGGTTGTATATTTTATATAAATAATAACAACGGTGAAACTTATTTTGGTAAAGAAAAAGTATTACCTGTGGCTAATAGAATTGTTTTTTTTGATCCAAGTACAAAACATAGTAGTTCAAGCTGCAGTGATAGTGATATAAGAATAACCATTAACTTTAATTATTTTTAATATGAGTTTTAAAAAAAATAAATATACAATTATGCGTCAAGTAATATCAAAAGATTTAGCAATCTTTATTGCAAACTATTTTAGAATGCAAAAACAAGTATACGATACTTGTAGAGAGCATAAATACTTTTCACCTTTTGAAAATATTTTAGGTGAGTATGAAAAGAGTGATGGTCAAATACCACATACATATGCTGCTTATGCAAATATAGCTATGGAAACTTTAATGCTTAAATGTCAACCAGAAATGGAAAAAGCAACAGGATTAAAATTATATCCAGCTTATACTTATGCAAGAATTTATAAAAAAGGAGATATACTTAAAAGACACAAAGATAGATTTAGTTGTGAGATATCAACTACTATGAATTTAGGTGGAGATGATTGGCCAATATATTTAGAACCAGATTTTACAAAAGGTGGTACAAAACCAGGCGTTGGGTATGTATCTGAAAATACAAAAGGTATTAAAGTAGATTTAAAACCAGGAGATATGTTAGTTTATTCTGGCTGTGAATTAGAGCATTGGAGAGAAAAATTTAAAGGTAAAGAATGTGTACAAGTATTTCTTCATTATAACAATCGTAAAACAGTGGGAGCAAGAGATAATATGTTTGACAAACGTCCACATTTAGGTCTTCCATCTTGGTTTCCACGATAGTATAATCTTTAGATGGAGGCAGGGCACCACCACATACCCCCTGTCTCCTTTTAAGGATTTTCAGTTGTTAAATATAGTTATTTAATACTCTTTATATTTTAGTATAATTTTATAATTTTTGTTATATAATATATATATTATGCCATTAACTCAATTAAATTTTCAACCTGGATTAGACACTGAGAATAGTCCTACGGGAGCAGAAGGTAGATGGATAGATGGTGATAAAATAAGATTTCGTAAAGGACTTCCTCAAAAAATAGGTGGTTGGACTAAATTTAGTCCAGAATATTATGTAGGAGTTGGAAGAAGTTTAGAACAATGGTTTTCTTTAGATGGTTCTCGTTTTGAAGCTTTAGGAACTGATCGTAAAGTATATGTATATCAAGGTGGTGATAATCAAGATATTACTCCTATAAGATCAACAGAAGCTCTTGTTAATGCTATTAGTACTACTACAAGTAGTAATATTATAACTATCACAGATGCAGGCCATGGAGCTTTACAAGGTGACTTTGTCACACTAAGTAGTGTAAGTACTGCCGTTGCTGGAATTCCTGCAGCTACACTAGACGCTGAATATGAAATTTTAAGCATAGCTAATGCTAATGCTTATACTATTGAAAGCAGTGCAACAGCAAATGCAAATACTGGTCCTACTGCAAACTGTACTGTTAATTATCAACTAAATATAGGTCCAAGTGTTCAAACTTTTGGATATGGTTGGGGTGCTTCTACTTGGGGTGCTTCTACTTGGGGAACACCTAGATCAACAACTAGTGTAATCCTTGATGCAAGATTATGGTCTATTAATAATTGGGGAGAAGATTTAATTATTACTCAAAAAGATGGTAGAACTTATGAATGGGATACTTCTTTAGGAATGACTGATAATAGAGCTACAGTTGTTGCTAATGCTCCTACTACTTCTACTTTATCAGTAATATCTACAGAAACTAGACACGTTGTTTGTATGGGAACAGAGACAGCTATTGCTAATACAGCTACTCAAGATAAAATGTTTATACGTTGGTCTGATCAGGAAAATTATAATGAATGGACACCTAATGTAACTAACTCTGCAGGATCTCAAAGAATAGCTGGAGGAAGTGAAATTAGATGTGCAAGACCTGCTAAAGGAACTATATTAGTATGGACAGATACTACAATGCAATCGATGTCTTTTATAGGTCCTCCTTTTATATTTGGATTTAGACAATTAGGTAATGATTGTGGAGCTGTAGGTCTTAACTCTGCGATGGTAATTGATGATATAGCTTATTGGATGTCAGATGGACAATTCTTTAGATATGCAGGATCTGTTCAAGAAATACCTTGTCCTATATTAAATCATGTATTTGATGATATTAATAAAGTTCAATATGCTCAAGTTTATGCTGCACAAAATTCTAACTTCTCTGAAGTAATATGGTACTACTGTTCTAGTTCCTCTGATCAAAATGATCGTTATGTAATTTATAATTATTTAGAAAATTCTTGGTATTTTGGAACTATGAATAGAACTACTTATCAAGATAATGGAGTTAATTTTAATCCTTTAGCTACAGAATATTTACCTACTTCTAACTCAAGTACTATTTCAACAATTAATGGATTAACTCAAGGTAGAAGTTTAATCTATGCTCAAGAATCAGGAGTGAATGCTGATGGTGCTGCTTTATCAGCTTATATTCAATCCGGTGATGGAGATATTGCTGATGGTGAAACATTTAGTTTTATTAATAAAGTTATACCTGATTTTCAAAATCAAATTGGAAACACAGTAATCACATTAAGTGTTAAAGATTATCCTAATGATACAGCAACTGTAGGAGAAACTTTGACAGTAAACAACACAACTAGGTTCGTTAATACTCGTATTCGTGGTAGACAGTCTAATATAAAAATACAAAACAATGATATCGGAGATAATTGGAGATTTGGTACTTTGAGAGTAAATATAAAACAAGATGGAAAAAGATAAATATACTATAAGACCAGCTCGAATATCTGATGCTGTTCGTATAAGAGAACTACTAAAAACGTGGCTTACAGAGGCTCCGTTTAACTTTGGAAACACTAATAATACTAAAGCTTTAGAGAATATAGTATTTTACATTAAGAATAGTTTTGTTATAGTAGTAGAATATGAAAATATTATTATAGGAACATTAGCTGCAACAGTTGATGAGACATGGTATAGTGACAAAAAGTTCATGAGAACTTTATGGTTACACGTGAATCCTAAATATAGAAACTTTAGGATATTTCGTTCTATAATGATAGTTTTTAAAGAATACGCACTAGCTCATAAAGTGACTGCGATATGTGAAATCTTTCAAGGTAAAGACATTGAAAGAAAAGATAAGGCTTTTGTTAAATTAGGATTTAAAAATATCGGAGGAACGTATATAATCAATGGGTAGTCTTTTTAAACCAAACACAACTGTAGTACAGGCACCATCGCAGTCATCGACTAGCTATGATATTCCTGCTTACTTTAAAGAAATTCAAGAACGAACTTTAAGACGAGGAGAACAAGTATTTGATCAACCTTATAAAGCTTT
>Ga0302121_10001272_pt1 | contig 12299 bp, 16 predicted proteins | sample CB21_surface_MG_FD_203120 | JGI IMG/M metagenome (GOLD analysis project Ga0302121, IMG submission 203120) | Marine microbial communities from Western Arctic Ocean, Canada - CB21_surface | ecosystem: Environmental > Aquatic > Marine > Oceanic | place: Canada: Western Arctic Ocean | collected... | reverse complement strand
AACGCTCAACGCACTAACAATCTGTGTGCAATTTACGCTAACTTCAGATTTATCAGTCGCGCCTGTAGGCAAAACAATCGCGCCATTGGCAAATGTTCCTGTGGGCGTCAATATGAGCCATGTATCACCAGCGGAGATAGTCACAGAGAAAGCCGTAGCACTTGGGGCTGCGTATTGGGTAGTAAGTGCGCCCGGTAACGTAAGAGCGCTCTGCATGTACGTTGTGAGCGTTGTTAGAGACGCCCTGCGGGTGTCACCATTGTTTGTTGACCACACTGGCAGCAAGTCGCCGCCGACCAATGTAGTGATAGTTGATAGTTGATTAATATTTGACATTTCTTACTCCAAATCAAGAAGGCTGTCTGAGCCAGCAGTAATCCTATTCTGCGGCGCTCGCAAAAATGGGTTGTTATAATATCTCCAGCCCTTATTGCCAGCACCAGCCGGGACTGCCTCATTTCCAAGCTGCATTTCAATTGGAAGAGTGGAATGTGACAGCAATTGATTGTAAGCGCGTTTTGCGTTTACTCTAGTGTCTGGGCTTACAGTTTTACCAAAACCACCAGAAATGCGAATTGCCAAATTTAGATACATTGCCTCAAAAGAAAAATCAGTGATGTTTAATTCGTCATTTAAATCACTGTCATTAGGTGAAGATGGAAGAGGGTATCCAATGCGGATGCCTTTGCCGTTCCATGTCATCATCATCATATCAAGACGCCGCAATGCGCTATTAAGCTGCTGCGGTTGTAAATCAAAAACATAACTTGCCAAGCCGATTTCATCGAAAGCTTGCTCAACAATATCCCGCTTGGTGTATGCCATGATTATTCCTCTTCAGCTTTTGCAACAGGTGTTTTCTTTGCGCGCTTTTGCTTTGAAGTGCCAGATTTAGCTTCTTCTGTAGTTGTAACCCAGCCATCTTTTAAAGAGGCTTCTACTTCATCATCACCAACAATGATGTAGTCAAAATAATCTCCGTGCATCTGATATATGCCGGGGTGTTTATAAAGCATTACAGTCATTTCAATTCCCTTCAGAAAAGGGAGGAGCCAAAGCCCCTCCCAAGTTGTTTTAAGTTTGTGAGAACAACATAATGCCAGACATTTCAGGCTGAAGCACAGCAACACCAAACAATGTATCCCAACGATACTTTGTTTTCTGTGTGTTGATGTCAAACTGCTTTTGCATCACAAGTTCGACGCCTTGCTCAGTTGTGGCGCGCATGATGTCTGCACCAGCATCCGTTGGCACAGCCAAAGAAGCAGGAAGCAATTCAATCGCGTCACGATGCCAGAAACAGTTCACTGGGGCTGTTACAGTGTTTAGGAACACAAGAGCAGCGCCTGAAGCAGGTGTTGCAGTTACGTTCTGATACTGAGCTTCAGCAGCAGTTGAGCCTCCGTTAGAAACAATCGCAGGGCTGATCGTCACAGTACCAGTTCCACCAGCACCACTAACAATCGCAATTATGCGGAATGTTTTCAACTGGCCTGTATCTTCTTTGGTAATGTGGTGAACAGCATTAACACCAGCAATAGTAAACGCATCGCCAACCTTAACAGTGCTACCACCAACGGTGAGAGCCAAAGACTGATAACGGTTATCGACGTTTGAAGTCTGACCAGTGCCTGCGGTAGAAGTCGCAGCAGGTGTCCAGTATTGACCAGCACCGTTAACAACTACGGTTGTAGCAGTCGCAGCAGCCAAACGGTTCGCGTAATCCATTTTGAAGGTCTGGAACCCAGCAACTTCACCAACATACGAACGGCGATAGGCTTCCGTTGGAATGTTGTTCATGGTTTCACGAGCAGCCAAATCACCAGCCATGCCGTTGTAATCACGAGAGCCAAGCGCAAAGGAGCGATTGTCCATCATGATGCCTTGCTCGTTAAACAGAGCATCAGCTTCAGCAACGTCATTATAACCGCTTGCAGCAGTTGTACGCTTAGAAACAACAGTACCTTGAGCAGACGCTGCGCTAAGAACCGCCACGTTAATGTCAGATGCTAGTTTTTGAGCAGCAGACTGACCAAGACGGTTTTCTTGCAACTGGTCGCGCATTTCTTTGGCGGTCAGCAGCGCTGTTGAGTGCTTTTGAAAACCAATAGTTGCAGGAACAGCCAACTGAGTGTTGTCAGCAAAGTTACTTGTTGCATCAGAACCGTCATAAGACTGAGCGATGTAAGGCATTGGACGCCAAATGGTGTCGCTTGAACGCTCCATTTCTTGTCCGTTAGTGTTGTATTTTGTAACAATGGAAGACATTACCAGAGCGTCGTTAAAACCCTCAAGAATGTCTTCAAATGCTACGCGTTCTTCTTTTGAAAATGCGTTAGCCATTTTCTTCTCCAATCATTTAAGCTGATTGCTTCTGCTTCTTATACTGGCTCACTTTTGTATAGTTACCAGTTTTTTCTGCTTCTGCTCTCAGACGGTCTAAGGTGTTGTCAACCGAACCAGATGGTCGGCCAGTGCCATTGATTTTACTCTCCGGCCTTGATGACGCCTTGCGTTTAGTGACTTTCAAATTGGTCTCCAATTTTGCCACCGCAAAGGCGAACTTTACGGGATCAGTGATTGAGGCGAGTTCTTTCGCTTTTTTCGGGTTTTTGCCCAGAGCATAAACGAGCAAGGCAGGATTTTCCGCACCTTGAACAATCATTCCCTGCTGCATGACACTGAGGTTATCTTGAACAACGTCTTCAGCAATATCATAGTCTTTAACTTTAAGACTAGCCTTGGACGAATGATAACCCTCCAGTTTTTTGTTCCAATCATTCTGAACAGATTGCTGTTCAGCTTGAACGGACGCTTGCTGCTGGTCATGCGAACGCTTCTTTTCATACCACGTTGCAATTTCCGTTTCATATCGCTCTGTGTCATAATCAACGCTGTCCAGAGTTGGCTTGTCACCAAGAGTTTGTGCAGCAGGCGCTTGCCCCTGTTCTAACCTCTGTAGTTTTTGCTCAAGTTCCTTTGAACGCTTCTTTTCATCACGATACTGCTTGCGAAGATCACGCACCCATTCAGGTGCGCGTGCCTCTTCTTCTTCTTCGAGGTCAGGCGCTTCCCCATTAATTGAAACTATTACATCCCCATCTTCATCATCCGCTTCGGCCTCAGAAGTTTCAACGTCATCATCATCAGCTTCTTCAGCTTCATCAAAATCGTTAACTTCCGGCTCCTCAACTTCGTCCAGAGAAATGTCTTCGTCACGTTCTACCTTATCTTCTTCTTCCATATGATCCTCGTTAAATTCTCACCCACTTATTCGTAGCGGCTGGGCGGTTGCCGCATCTCTTCCCGCGAACGCTCAACAATCTCTTGCAAGTTCTTCGCGGTTAATACTGCGCTTTCACGTTGGTCGTTTTCAACACTGGAAAGCGTCTCAATTGTTTTGGCGCGGGTTTCTTCTGCCCGTGCTATAGTAAACTCTGTGTCAGCTTGCGCTTTGATTGTATCGGCCTGGGCCTTGACTGCCTGCGCTTGTGACTTCGCGGCTTCAGCTTCTAGATACATCGATTGTGGATCAGGCTGCGATTGCAACTGCTCCAACTCTTGTGCCAACTGCTCTTGCTCTTCTGGTGTAGGCTGAACCACATTCATGCGAACCAGCTTCTTGCGGAAGAAGTCCTGAACATCTCCAAGACCTTCGCCTTCCATATTCATCATTGCCATTGCGCTTAGAACTTGCAGCGTTTCTGGGTCTGTAGACACCTGCATCATGCCGAGAAGTGAACGAACGGTTGCAGCGCGCTTGGAAGAACTGCTTGGGCCAACCTCAACAGAAACATCAAACTTGGCTTGGCTTAAATCGTTCTCATATTCAATTTCACCAGTTTCTTGATTAAGAATAGGCTTACCAAGTTCAAGTGTACTCATTTGACCCTGATTACCAATGCCCTTCATTTTGCGGTTTGGCTCAACCAGCAGATCACGAGCCATTGACAGCCAAATCTCACCGCAACGCTTTATGCCTTTGCTCATGTTGGACATATAAATAAACGTCTGCATGTCTAAACGGTTTTGAATTAACTCAACAGCGCGTCCAGATATGTTGCTTGCTATTTCTTCACCAGCTTCTTGATTGCCTAGAAGGTCGCTGATGTCCTGTTCTGTGATCTGCAATAGACCAGCAAGTGCAGGCGGGATCTGTGGTGGCTTGGTGTATCCGATTGGACCAGCCAAGCTTTCGTTGCCGTTGGCGTCTGTAACCGTGTTCAATAGCAGATATGGGTAGTTCTTCAGATTATCCTCGGCCCACATCACCTCGTACCCGGCAACTTGCTCTGGTGTGAACAATGGTTTTTCAACTGTGGAAAGCGCAGAGATTTCACCGAGCTTAGATAGCTGCATGTTCTTTAGGCGCTGGGCGTCTTTAGCCATGCGAACGTGGCCCATGCAACGCTCGATGTTATCAATGAACCAGCGCTTGCCATAGACAGGAATAATTGGGATTTGTGTTCCAGCGATGTAGCCGCTGTCTTCCAGGACGCCTGAACCGCTCATGATGTACTTGTGGACCTTGCGGCGCTTAACACGCTTTTGGCGCACCTCAACGGTTCCTATGGCGTCTAAAGTGACTTCTAGCTCTTCATCGTTGTCAAAGTCTTGCTCAGTATAGCGTTCTTCTTCGCCATCGATGGTTTGAAATATGCGGATCTGCTCTGAAGTTTCTTCAACCCGGTAGACCTCTGCAACGTACACCATATCCGGCGTGGCCCAATCAAACTGATATTGGTGGATTTCTTTGGGCCATGACGATGGATCATCATTCCATTCATCAATGTAAGCATCACGGGTCATTGATGATAGCACATAGCAAATGCGCGCATCTGACTTGTCTTGGCGCTTGGCGTCTAGGTCAAAGAATACCGTGCTGTCTGCATCGTAAATAGGCTCAATGCGGATGCGCTGATAATCGTTTTCATCCTCGTATTCATCTTCGTAAACAGCGCGTAAACGGAATGCACCGAAACCACCGCCAACAGCTTCTTCAAATGCGTTGTCGTAAGCCTCATCCGCACCGCTGTCTTGTTCATCAGCGCGAAACAGCATGTCACAAGTGTTGGCTAATTTATCGTTTTCGGTTCCGTCTTTGCTGACAAAATCAACAGTGATGCGATTGTTCCTGTATTCGTTAATAATACGCATAACAGAAAGCTGGATTTTATTGACTTCAAAACGGGGTTTGTTGTTGAACTGCTCGGCAAGGTTGCCTTCCCACTGAGCGCCTGCAATAGAATAAAACCTGCGGTCTTCAAGACACTGAAGACGCTCTTCACGCATTGAGCTTTGTATCCTGTCAAACTCAAGCAGCGCATCTTGGTGAATGTTTGCAAGTCGTTCTCTTTTAGTCAGTCTAGCCACTTTACCGCCCCGCGATGAAATTTGCGCTAATTATACGCTAGTTCTAATATAAAAACAATCACCGAGCCAACGGCATAATGGTTGCTATTGGCTTGGCTATCATTTTCTTCTGAGAGCCAGCCCTGCGCGCACCTTCACAAGCATAGCGCAAAGCGTCAATAACATGGTTGTCTTTGTCTTCTAAGATTGGAAGTGTCTTCCCGGTGTCTTTATCTGTCTTGTAACTATACAGCGTCAGCTCATCGATGGTGTGATGGCATCTTGGATGAACGATGATGTCAAAGCTTTTGAGCCATTCAACGCCTTCTTCAACAGACTTAGCGCCCTTAACCGCTGAATGGATCTTAGGAAAGCCGTTCTTACGCATATGGCTGATGGTCTCAGGGCGCGCGCTATCGGCCACCATAGGCCATTTCTCAGCTTCTGGGATGGACATAATCAATGATGGTGTGTCCACAATCTCACAGCCAACCTGATAAGCCTCCTGATCAATGTATAGCTTGCGACCTACTATGTGGCAGCGAACAGCAACTGTGGGGTCTGTAGCAAAGCCCCAGTCAGCCCCAAGACGGTGAATGGCGTCTGGCGGGGTTTCAAAGTCTTCAACCTTCCAGTTTTTAAACACACGGGTTTCACTGTTGCGAACGTATTCACCTCTCCAGACGTGCATGTATTTGTCTGGATCACGGCGCTTGTCGTATTCCATTTCCTCGTGCAGCTCGACAGGAAACCAAGGATTGTCCTGATAATTGACTTCAACAATGATGCTTTTATTTGGTGGCTCTGGGCCTCGCAGCAAGCTTTCAACTGGGTCACTGTCAAACCTTGGGTTCCATGTGAACCAAAGCTGTGAACCAGGCTTGCGGATTGTAGGGCGCAGAATGTCCAGGGAGAACTGACTGACGCTCTGGGCTTCCTCAACCCATGCGATGTCGTAACCCTCAAGAGACTTGATGCTGTCGGCTGTGTGGTTCTGCAAGCCCTGAAAGATGATGATGCCGCCATGAACGGATCTGATCTCAAACTCTTTGATCGTAAACATATGAGAAACGCCAAGCTCATTGATCTTGTTCTCAAGCAGCTTTTTGACTGATTGAGCCAAAGACCTTTGAACCTCACGAACGCAAACAGCGTCCACTTTGCCCATGATGCTGCGCTCGATCAGCATCTCTGCGAATAGGTGAGACTTGCCAGATCCCCGGCCACCGTGAGCGCCGAGGTAACGTGCGCCAGCCGCATCAATAATTGGCAGTGACCAGCGTGGGGTTTTAATCTGGAGGTTCATTATTTATTTGCGCCTGACCTTATTAGCCCCATCATTTCATCAATAAGAGCTTTTTGCTCATCTGTATAATATCCTGGCTCCCATTGCCCAACAGCATGGCCTCTAATAAATGCGTCTTTGCGGGAAACTTCGTCCCATTTTTCAAACGGTCTGTCTTCGCCGTAATTTTCAACGTCATAAAGATAACTGTTCATATCATCTTGCAATTGCTGCGGAGTTTTTAATTCCTGAAGTCTTTCACGCAATTCAGCATATTCTGGAATGCGTCTTGGCGCTTCATGCAGAAACTCACCGATTATTGCCTGTTCTAGTTCTTTGCCTTGCAGGTCGGGATCAAAGATTTCAATCAACGGGCTGTCAACTCTATCGTCATAGGCTTCAGTAAATTCCAACCGCCTGCCATCTTGAACGCCTTGATTGCGCAAATCACGAACTTCAATGTCAGAAAACAATGGATACTTTTCTTTAATAGAAGACACTGTTTCAGTAACCGTCCCAGCTTCTGCATTTTCACCTATACTAGATAAAACTGCCACTCCACCAACACCTGCGCTTAGATTTCTTAAACCTTTAAATTCTGGGTCAAAACGGGCAAACTTGGAACGGATTGTAGCTGGGTCAAAGGTGTTTATCACATCAGCAGGCAGGGCAGATTGTTCAGTTCGTTCTTTAGCCATTAAATCAGTTTCCCCGCGATATTGTTTAAAGTTTGGACCTCGATCAACAATATCCTCAAAAATAATTCCGGGTAATCTTTCATCTTTAGCTCTTGAAACAATATTATCGGTAATAAGTGGAATATCACTACCAACGTCATATTTCATAAATTCAAGTTCTTCTGGAAGAGCGCTTTGAGGGATGTCGCTGTAAAAACGACCTTCACCGCTCACCACAGGAAAATCAGAACCTCCACGAACCAAAGCTGGGTAAATTGTGCCACCTTCTTTGCCTACATAGCTGTCAGCAACTGCGGGGCTATCTGTAAGAAATGTTCCTCTTGTGCTTTTGTCAAACTGAGAAAAACCAAGGTTTGAGCCGTGAAAATAATCTCCGGCATATTCTTGCTCAGACGCCCTTGCCAACCGAGAAGCTTCATCCATAGGTAAAGGTGTATTGGCAAACATATATTGATCGTCAGCTTGAGCCATCATTTCATCAGTAACTTCGTCTGCACGTCCCGCTGCTCTTAATTCAAGTATATCACGCGCCATAGCTTCGGATGGCGTGTTGGCCCTTGGAAGCGCTAGGTTTCCATTCATTGCTGCGCGGGTGTTGCTAACAATTTCTCCAATAACAGGGCTGTCGGTAATAGTTAGAACCTCATCTGCAATTTCTGAAATTGCCCTTTTGAGCGGGGTTGCGGCAAGGCGCGTTAATGGGAAAGCTTCTGCTAATCCAAGACCCATTTCAAGCCCACCTAAGCCCATTTGAAGTGGGTCTCCGGCCTCATAGCCACGAGATGCCGTGCGAGAACCTTCCTGCGTTGCAAACACAGCTCCTAGTGGTGTGAAGTCAGCAAGACCCATTCCATAATTGCGTGATGCGTTTGGATTGCCCAGAACATTGCGAGACAAAACGCCTGCTCTGTATGGGTCCATTCCGAATGTGTTTGATAGGATGTCTTGGGAACCTTGAGACATGCGCTCCCTGAGAGTGTAATCTGGCGCAGCTAATGTATCACCAGTTGGTGCAAATTGCTCAAACTGTGGAGCTGTCTGAGACCTGTAGGATGATATTTCTTCTGGCGTAAACCCAGCAGCAATGAAGTCATCATCAACCATGCCGGGGAAAGATTGGGCGTATCCCGCCAGTTCAGCCAGTCTGTCCATTTGCGTCTTCCCTTGGATCTACAATAACGCGCTCGATCTTCTGAACGATTGCCCCGCCATCTGGGCCAGACAGTTCGTTTTTCACTGTGTCGTTCCAATCGGCGCGGAAACGGTTTTTCATGTTGAAGATGTAACTTGTTGCGTTGAAACCATCAGTGCCACCGAATGTAGCAATGCGTCCATTTCGTTCCCACCATGCCTGCGAATGACGCATTGCTGTCTTTACGGCATCCGAAAAGTCTGTTTTTCCGTTCTGCCATCTGTCGAACGTATCGTATGCAATATCAAGTTCCAGAGCCATTTCGCATTTGCTCATTCCCTCTTTGCCGCAATCAATTACCGTCTTGCACATCTTGGGATCGTATTTGGTGGGTCTCCCCATTTTCTTTTTAGCAGCCATTGTTACACCTCTATCTCAGTCAAGCGGACTGGACGCATGTGCGTAAGATAGATCATTTTGTTTATCTAATCAATCAAGCTAATTTTTACTTGATGCCTGATTGATTAGGTGCTTTATAAGTTGAGTGGGTGGCTTTCTTCTAACACACAACCATTCGATGCCACGGGGCTTGGGCTGTTGTTGTTGGTCGCGCTGCTACCAGACTGCGCCAAACGACATGCAATCAGCGGCCACCCACACGATCACTAAAATATTGTGCCGACTACTGCCATCAAGCCAGCTCCGCATATAAAACCTACCATGCAGCCGATTAGGCCAGCTAGATCAATTTTATCCATCTTCGTAAAACCTTCCTTCTTCTGGATCTACATCCAGCATTGATATGATGTATTCAACATGCTCTGAATAATAGGTCAAACCGTCTTTCTTCAGTTCGATCATCAGAGCTTTAAGGTGCGTTTGAATTTCCATTGTTTGCCTTTCCCCAGAGCTCACTGACCCTGCTTTTTAAATCGTCCTGCCCTGCCTTCGGGTAGTTGTTGATAAATTCCCTGCGCTTGTCGATTGTTTTTAACTTTAATACGTGAAGCGCAGCGCTTTCGATTATCAAGCGCTTGCAGGCGAGAGAGTAAGCTTGCTTATCTTTGATGTCGGGAAGGTAAACTTCACCCATCCCGACAGGATCACCTTTACGCCATTTAGAATGGAATATCATCGTTCAGCTCATCACGGGCAGGTGCATCGTGTTCAGCGTATTTCGCTGGCTCCCTGTCCTGAGACCCACCACCCTGAAATGTCAGCTCATTGACCGACAACTTCAGAGAGCCTTTGCCCTCGTAGACATCGACATCAACCCGGCCACTTAGCGTCAGCTTGGTTCCCTTTGTGATGTATGCCTCAAGACTTTCGGCGCGCTTGCCCCAGACCGAGCAGTTGAACCAAGTGCTGTCGCGCTTGTTGCCATTCTTATCCTTGCCGTTGTCTACGGCCACTGAGAAGCCCAGAACGGCGTCCCCATTGCCTGTACGGCGCAGAACTGCGTCCTTACCTACGTTTCCCGCTATCACTGTTGAGTGCATTTGTTTTCCACTTCCTTTTTGCCGTTTCATAAAATTTACCAAGCATATCGTTTTCACGCATTAGCTTGATGACTTGCCTTACTTCTTCCTGAGTTGCTGTGCCTCGAACTGCAATGTCCTCGACGCCATAACCTTCTTGCAGATCCCGCATGATATTTCGCGCAAGGCGTTCAGGCGGGTTAGTGTTTTTCATACCAAGCTCATACCAAACCAAACAATCGTGCCATGAACCATTATTATAAAAGCTGTGAGCGCATTGGCGGTTAAAGATCCAAAAATACTTGAAGCCAAATATGTAATTGCACCGGATAAGACGCCTATAATGATACCAAAAAATGCTATAATAAAACCCATTTATTCCTCCCAAGGTGGGGAGCCGAAGCTCCCCGGTTGATTAAATTTCGGCTGCGATTGCTTTTTTAGTAACAAAAGAAATTGCAGACCATCCTACCTTTGCACCCTGCATCGCTGTTGCCATTTGAGCGGAAGTAGCCTTTACGCCAAATTCATCTGCGGCATGCTCTGTGGCGGCTATACCAGCAGTCTTCCAAGATGCCGTCATTTCGTAAGTATTAAGCGCAGCTTCGGCCATATCGGTAATTTGTTCGGTTGTGAGGTATGAAGTTTTCATGTCCGTATTCCTTTGTTTGATTGCTTCCTTACACCCAATATAAGCCCATAATCCCAAAGTGCAAGGTTTATTTGCGTTAATGACCAAACTTTTTTACATTTAACCCAGCTTCAGCCATAATTTCCTCGGCGCGTTCCTTGCTCATGCGCTCTCTGGGTGCCTCTTCTATCTGTAAAACAAAGCCTTGATCGAAACGTCTGATTGCAGATTTGGCAGCGAAGATTGGACCAAGCTCTTTCTGCGCCCTTTCAGCAATGTCACCAGGCAGTGGTTTCTTGCGTCGATCAGGATTGTCTCTGCCTGTCCACCATCGAACAGACTTCGCGATTGCCCACGCCGGGAACTCCTGCATTTCGTGGCACCAGTCATCTGCAATGGCCCTCATCATTTGCTCTGAAATGTCTCCTTGGAAATACTGAGCAAGCAATGAAGCGATGCGACCTGTGATCCATTTCCTTGGCGCAGGCGTAGAGAACTTATCTACTGCATCTTGAAGTGCATCTCGTTCAGTCTTCGAGTTGAGCTGCGTATGAAGCAAATCCGGCCATGAGCGCGTTATGTCCTCCACCGTTTCTGGTGGGACGTGATCTGGCAAACTTCTTAGCGTTTCCAAGCCATGTCCTCCAAGCAGCGTCCCAATCTTTGAATGCTGATCCTTTTGACTGATGGTAATTTCTGAATTGCTCGGCTTCATTGTTTGTTTCCTCCGTTGTAAATCCACGCTTCATTGCATCTTCTATGTTCTGATCTGATGGCACCCAACCATCAGGCAATGAAATGGATCGTTTTACTTTTCGTTGCTTTGGGGTTTTTTCCCCAAATAAAGTATCTGGTTTAATATCTGGTTTACTAACTGGTATAGGTTCGTCATTTCTAACAAATCCATTTGCTATTTTTGACAAATGGATTTGTTCAGAAGGGCAATACCATTTGGTTCTATCGTAACCTATTTTGTTAAATGTTCCCGACAAAAGCAAACCTGATGTTTCAAGCTTTTCAAGAGCGCGCCGGATCTGTGCAGTTGTCAGATATGGAAACAGCACATCAAAAGCCTTAATGCTGTTGTATGTCCAATGACGCCCATCGTGATGATGCTTGTTGTTTGCAGCGTTTTTCTGCGTCCACCAAACAATGTTCTGGTAGATCACAGCGGCATTGACGCCAACCTTCTTTGCTATTTCTGGATCGAAGCTGTGCATCGACGTTTCCTTTCTTGTTGTAGAAACGCCGAACCCAATATAGATTGGGGTCAACGCATCTCATTCATGCGTTCTGCCTTCGCTGTCTGCTCGTAACAGCTTGGCTCTACTAGGGCGGGTTGAGCACATCACTGCTCCCCGCCTGTTTTTATTTTACTCTATATTGCCTCACCGTCAAAGCTTTTTATGGCTTGGGATAATGAATAGGCGCTCAGACAGTAATATCCATTTCGCATAAGAACCTCGCCATCATCGTCCATTTGTATCAGAAGATTTTGAACCTCTCGTGGAGATTTGCCTGTCACCTGCGCTATTTCCCCAGCCGATGCCCGATCAACATTAAATAAATGTATTAGAATTTCCTGTTTCATGTTTCCTTAACCTCTAATCCCATTGCCCTAGCCACCGCGACCCTGACCTCATAATCGCGCGTGGCGTAGCCCTTCACGTCTTCGTGTATAACAGCACCTTTCTCGGTGTAAGCAAAGTCAACCGTGAAACGC
>Ga0302121_10001271_pt1 | contig 12303 bp, 8 predicted proteins | sample CB21_surface_MG_FD_203120 | JGI IMG/M metagenome (GOLD analysis project Ga0302121, IMG submission 203120) | Marine microbial communities from Western Arctic Ocean, Canada - CB21_surface | ecosystem: Environmental > Aquatic > Marine > Oceanic | place: Canada: Western Arctic Ocean | collected... | reverse complement strand
CTATAGATGTTTCTACCACATAAGGGGTGTAATTTTCTTTGAGCTCTGGGTCAAAAAATTGTAGTTTTTTACCGCTATGCGCCTCATGTGCTTTTAGATCAAAATCTGTACGAGAATGAATTCCTTCCAATTCTTTAAAACCAAACGGAAATTTAAATTCTATGTCTGTGGCAGCATTGGCATAATGAGCCAGCTTTTCATGGTCATGAAAGCGGTAATTCTCTGGGCCAAGACCTAATGAATGGTGCCATTTTAGTCTAGTTTCTTTCCAGTAATCATACCATTTCATCTCCTGGCCTGGGCGTACAAAAAATTGCATTTCCATTTGTTCAAACTCACGCATTCTAAAGATAAATTGTCTTGCCACAATTTCATTCCTGAAGGCTTTTCCTGTTTGTGCAATTCCAAAAGGAATTCTCATTCTTCCTGTTTTTTGCACATTTAAAAAGTTTACAAAAATACCTTGGGCTGTTTCTGGACGCAGGTATAAATCTGTAGCCTTTTCTGCAGAGGCGCCTAGCTTGGTGCCAAACATCAAGTTAAACTGCTTCACATCTGTCCAGTTTTTAGAGCCGCTCACTGGGCATACAATGCCTAGTTCTTCAATGAGTGCTTTTACTCCAAGGAGGTCTTCTGCCTCTAAAAGGCGCGCCATGGTAGATAGCATTTCAGCCTTTTTCTCTCTGTAGCCAATCACCCTTGCATTGGTGGTGACAAACTCTGTTTCATTAAAAGAATCTCCAAAACGTTTTTTGGCTTTGGTGATTTCTTTTTGAGCTTTATTTTCAAGTTTCTCTGCATGATCCTCAATCAAAACATCTGCGCGATATCTTTTTTTGGAGTCTTTGTTATCTATAAGGGGATCACTAAAGGCATCAACGTGACCAGAGGCTTTCCAGGTTTTTGGGTGCATTAGTATTGCGGCGTCTAAGCCCACAATATTTTGATGCATATACACCATACTTTTCCACCAGTACTCGCGTATGTTCTTTTTTAATTCTACCCCATTTTGAGCGTAATCATACACAGCACTTAGCCCGTCATAGATTTCACTAGAACCAAAGATGTACCCATACTCCTTTGCATGAGAAATTACTTTTTTGAATTGATCTTCATTGTTTGCCATAGCACAAAAATATAAAAATCCACTGCCATATGATGGGCAGCAGATTTTATTTTTTAAGTATTTTTTGAAATCTTACTTTAACATGAGTGTTGTACTCCCAATTTGCCTCTGAGCATCAAAAATATTGATGGTATACAACCCCTTCAATACATCTTGTCCTGCAGTGCCTACAATTGCACATACATCAAGGGCTTGGTTTTCATAAAAAACACTTTCGCTTTTGCTGTAGGTTAGTAGATCTTGGCCAAAGGTGATGTTTGATTTATCTCCAATGATGTTATTATCAGGATTAATAACCTGGACATATAATACCCTATCTCCTGCCTGTGCCAAGGTATTTGGCGCTATGGTGTAACAAACCCTAATTTTATCTGCTCTGCTGGCGCGCTTGGTCTCTTTTATTTTACCTCCCTTACGTACAATAATAGCCGTAGCATCAAGGTTTGAAATACCAATCAAAGCACCTTTCTCTAAAGAGTTAAACAGTTGAGTATTTGCTGTTGTTACAGAGTCTACGACTTTAATGGTTTTGATTAAAACTGCTGTTGTGCTGTCTTTCTCTATGGCCAATCGCTGAGTGACAACTAGTAAACTATCTGCGCGTTTAAAGAGTTGTGCACGCTCATTTTTTAAGCCTTTAACCTGGGCCTTATATCTGGTAATTATAGAAAGATTGGCCTTATAATCCTTGACAGAATCTAGAAGTACTATAATGCGATCTCTTGCGGCTATTAAATCTTTGTCTTTAAGCTTGTTGTCTTGCAAAATCTCATTGTAAGAAACAACAAGCGCTTCCAGCTCTTTTTGAACCTCAGCTTTATCTGCCTCTAAAAAAAGCACTGTTTCTTTATTTTGCTGGATCAATGTGTAGGTATACCCCGCTAAGGATACTAACAAAACCACCAATAGGCCTATTAAAATATTTGCACGATTATTGTTACTGCTTTGAGTTGTCATGATGTGTGTTTGGTGTTAATTTATTACATTACAGATGCCAAAGGTACTAAAACTAAAAAGTAATGCTTAAGATACTCAACTCCCTTTTAGATATTTTATTTCCAAAAATCTGCAATGGTTGTGGGGGAGTTCTCACTGCCCATGAACAAATTATTTGCACCACTTGTAGGCACCAGGCAACAGTGGCTGGATTTCACATAACAAAGGCAGATACCCTAAAAAACATATTCTACGGCAGGGTGGCTATCCAAGAAGCAACCGCTCTTTTAAAGTTTCAAAAAAAAGGCATCACACAAACATTATTGCACAATCTTAAGTATAAAAAACAAGAAGATATCAGCGCTTTTCTGGGCCGCTGGCTTGGGGCAGAACTCTCAGAGATTGCGGCGTATAAAAACATTGATGTGGTGGTTGGTGTGCCGCTTCACAAAAACAAACAAAAAGCGAGAGGCTATAACCAAGTAACAGGTTTTGGCAAGGCAATTGCCGAGGCCCTTGACATTGTTTATCTGGAAGATGTGCTGGTAAAGGTCTCAAAAACAGAGGCACAAGTATTTAAAACAAGGGGTAAAAGAATCCAAGACAAACAAGTATTTACCCTTATAAACTCAGCAAAGATAAAAAACAAACACATTTTACTTGTTGATTATAAAAGTATAACTACAACTATATCAAGCATTTGCTAACTACAATTCTAATATTTAGTCCACAATAAGCCCCTGTAGAATTATTTAAGTCCTTCACTTTTCTCTTATTTAGAGATAATTTAGTGTATTCAAGATTGCACCTTAACCCTAATTTAAACTAAAACCAAGATTAAAATTATAAATGTTGAATACTTTGTTGAATACTCACTATAAATCGTAGTTGCTTTAGTGCACCTCTCTTCTATGTTTGCATCAATGAGTAACCTAGAACAACATTCTTTAATAACTAAGCCTGAAGTAGCTATGCTATTGCGTTGCAGTATAGGTACTGTAGATAATTATATGAAGAATGGTTATATCCACTCCTACGGATTCAGTAGAAAGGTTCTTTTTAAAAAAGAAGAGATTATAGCTTCCTTAATTAGAAGGTAAAGAAAAACCCCTGCATCTCTGCAAGGGCTTCACACTATTGGGAGTTATTAAAATCTTATTATTTATTCATTATTATTGGGGTTAGCTCTTTCCTTAAAGTTTCAAATTCCTCTTGTGACATCATCCCTAAATCCATCAAATCTTTTGCTTCTTTTAATTTAGCTATTGCTTCTTCTCTTGTCAATGGTGCATTTGGATTAATTAGTTCTCCGTTATCAAGTGATGCGTCTGTTGCTGTTATGTAAGATATTGCTGAGGTACTAGAGCTATGTTTTAAAAAAAAGGTGGCTCTAACTAAGCCGTAATAATTAGTAACTTTTATATCTTTAAGGATGTAGTCTGCTTCTATCATTGTTGCGCTTGCGTAGGTTACTCCACCTGCCAATGCTGCACCTACTGTAAGTCTGCCCATTGTTATTGACGCGTATGTATCTGACGATTTTCGTGACGATTCTCCTAATTGAAATGTATCTCCAATTTTTATTTTAGACCCATCTTTCAAAGTTAGCTCGTTTGTTACAACAAATTTATTTTTATGCGTTTTCTTAAGTTCTTTTGACGTTATTCTGATATCAAAGCTATCTGTTTTTTTAATTTTTTGTGCGTTAGCAAAGTTAAAAGCCAACATAACTAGTACTAAGAGTAGTCTTTTCATAATGTAAATTGTTTAATGTTTACAACAAATATAATAAAAAGGATAAAGCTGTTTGGTACAACTTTGGTACATAGTAAAACCCCTACTAAATAGTAAGGGTTATAGGGAGTTTTAAGGAGTACAGTTGGTAAAGTTAGGTTGACCTCGTTCTCTTAATTTAAATTATTGGACAGATTTATAAAATCTCTTAGATGCTTTTTCAGTTAGTATTTTATCAATGTATTTTTCTAATCCTTTTTCGTTTTGTAAGGGTTATATGATTATTTACAAACAATATTAATTATTCGTGTTGCATCAGCACCTAAATCTTGTGTTTTACGAGCATCTTGACAAGCACCATTTTTGTCTCCCAAATAATATTTTGAAATACTTCTGTTTTTATAAGCATCAGCATAATTAGGATTAATCTCTATGGCTTTGGTATAGTCTGCTATTGATCCGTAGTAGTCTTTTAATTTATATTTTGAAATACCTCTGTTGTAATAAGCTTTAACATAATTAGGGTTAATCTCTATGGCTTTGGTATAGTCTGCTATTGCTCCGTAGTAGTCTTTTAAATCTGATTTTGAAATACCTCTGTTGTTATAAGTATAAGCATCATTAGGATTAATCTCTATGGCTTTGGTATAGTCTGCTATTGCTCCGTAGTAGTCTTTTAATTTATCTTTTGAACTACCTCTGTTGTAATAAGCAAAAGCATCATTAGGATTAATCTCTATAGCTTTAGTAAAGTCTGCTATTGCTCCATTGTAGTCTTTTAAATCATTTTTTGAACTACCTCTGTTGTAATAAGCGTCGGCAAAATTAGGATTAATTTCTATAGCTTTAGTGTAGTCAGCTATCGCTCCATTATAGTCTCCTTTATAGGACTTGTCATAGCCTCTGTAAAAATATTCTTCAGCAGTGTTTAAGTTTGATTTTTCTTCATAACTAACTTGCTCTTTACTTAATGCTTTATTAAATCCAATTTTAATTGCATTTAGTCTTTTTGCTTTAGTTGGGTGTGTAGAATAAGTATCATCTTTATTTGATACTAATAAATTTATCGCTTCTGAAGTTTGCTCTAGAGTTGCACCTAATTTTGCTAATATAAAACCTGCAAACTCATCACTTTCTAATTCTTGTTGTCTTTTAGCAGCTAATGTTTTTGGTTCAACAACATTAGCTGCAGCTAAAAGAATATCAATTGAATGTCCATTGATGTGGTGACCTACTTCGTGAGCTAGTATAAATAGTTGAGACCAAGCTGTTGAATTATTTGCTAAGGTGCTCATAAAACTTTTATCATATAAGATATATCTTAGACCTTTATAGGATGTAGCTACAGCATTGTTTATATCACTACAAGGTTGTAGTATGAATCGTTTAGATGCTCCAATTACAGATAGAATTTTTTCTAATGAGATATCTGCATCTCTATCATTCGTAAAATTATTACCAATACTTCCTTGTACTAAAAGACAAAGTTTTGATGCCTCACTAGCATCATCGTAAGATTGAGCATTAATTGAACCGATGAAAATAAATAGAATTATTAAAAATTTACAATTGTATGAATTCATTTCTTTTCTGCTTTTTCAGTTAGTATTTTATCAATGTATTTTTCAAGTCCTTTTTCGTTTTTTAAACCGTCTTTGGATTGATACTCTTTTATTTTAGACACCAATTTAGCATCTAACTCAAATATAGACATAATCATCGATAGGATGTTGTTAGTAACTTGTTTGCCGTTGTATGGTTTCTTACTAGTAACATCTGTATCGTATATCTTTTTGAGTGGTTCTTCTCTAACTCTAATTAATTTAAATCCTTCTTCAAATAGCATTTCAGATTTAATCTTATCTATGTCTCGTTTTTCTTTATGCCAATATGCTCCATCAAATTCAATACATAAATTAAGTTTAGGTATAAATATATCTATAGCTCTTAATCTGCCGTCTAACTTTGTTTTTAGTCCTTTAGGGTTAATGTTTTTAAATAGTTTCATTAACTCGAAGGTTATGGTGAGCTCTTGTTTAGATTGAGGGGTTAAAGTACAGAAAGGACAATCTCTTCCATTAGACCTGTCTGACATAGTTGTTTTCCACTCGTGGTCGTCTCCCTTGTCACACTTCCACCATACTTTTTTGTGGCTACCTCCTGTAACATCATTTGGGGTTAAATTTCCATTCTTTGTTGGATGCCATTGTTTTGCTAATTTAGGGTGAGTTGTTGCTATACAATTAGATTTAACTACTGTACGCCCCCAACAAATAGAGCAGCCCTTACCATCTGCTCTTGAATAAATAGATGCCTTCCATTCGTGGTCGTCTCCCTTGTAACACTTCCACCAAACTTTTTTGTGACTTCCTGATTGAAATTCAAAAGGTGTTAAATTCCCATTCAATGTAGGATGCCATTCTTTAGCTAATAATGGATGTGTTATTGCTAAGGAATTAGATTCAACTGTTTTGTGTGATGAGCAAATTGAGCAACCACCTCCAATTTTCCTTGATACACAGGATGTTTTCCACTCGTGGTCGTCTCCCTTGTCACACTTCCACCAAACTTTTTTGTGGCTACCTGACATCACATCAAAAGGTGTTAAATTCCCATTCAATGTAGGATGCCATTCTTTAGCTAATAATGGATGTGTTATTGCTAAGGAATTAGATTCAACTGTTTTACGGTTTGAGCAAATCGGACAAACACTGCCGCTCGCTCTTTGATTAATAGATGCCTTCCATTCGTGGTCGTCTCCTTTGTCACATTTCCACCAAACTTTTTTTGCTGTACCACTGACAACATCTTTTGGGGTTAAATCGCCATTTAAAGTTGGGTGCCATTCTTTAGCTAATTCAGTGTGAGTTGTTGCTATACAATTTGATTCAACTACTTTACGTCCTGAACAAATTGGACAACCACTGCCATTTGTTATATGATTAATTCTACTTTCCCACTCGTGGTCATCGCCTTTAGGACACTTCCACCATACTTTTTTCCCACTACCTGAAGGATAACTGCTAGGAGTTAGATTGCCGTTTAAAGTTGGATGCCATTGACTCGCAAGTTTTGGATTAGTTGTGGCTAGACAATTAGATTTGACAATTTTTTGATTACTGCAAATAGTGCAATTTCTTCCGAGTCTTGTTCTATTAGTTAAACTAGTTTCCCACTCGTGGTCATCGCCTTTAGGACACTTCCACCATACTTTTTTGTGACTACCTCCTGTAAAATCATTTGGAGTTAATTCACCATTCTTAGAAGGATGCCATTCTTTAGCAACTTCAGGATGAGTTTCGGCAAGTGATTTTTTTAGCATTGAATAGACTTCGTTTACTCAAATATAGTAATAGATATTTTAGCTAAGGGATGTCCATCTTGAATTATCTTGAATAATCTGTAAAAAGGAGGAATTATATTGTTCGTTCTTTTTGCGGTCACCCTATATAGTCTATATATACAGTGCCCACTATTTTGCCGAATTTCCAAATCAATTGATTTATTTGAAAAAACATCTCTTAAACATCAGCAAGGGTAAGCTATATCTATCACACAACTCATTTGAATAAATGTTGAATACTTTGTTGAATACTCAAGATAAATCGTAGTTGCTTTAGTGCACCTCTTTCCTATGTTTACTTCAATGAGTAACACGGATAACCACATATTTATAACTAAGAAGGAAGTAGCCGAACTATTAAGATGTAGTATAGGTACTATCGATGGCTATATGCGTAAAGGGTATATTCACACCTATGGTTATGGCAGAAGAGTGTTATTTAATAAAGAGGAGGTAATAAACGGCTTAATAAAGAGGTAATAATCAATTATTGAATTAATCAAATGAAGTGTAAAAGCCCGACAGCTACTATAAACACTAATACAATGACAAATATATAGTTAGTGAAAAGTAAAATAAACCAAATGATTTCAAATGACTAGCAATAAATAATTTAACTATGAATACAATAACAGAAGATAAGCCACGGCTTACAAATGACGAGATTAACGCTTACTTAGGGAGTCAGAATACTAATGATATAGAGACTGTACTAGAAGTAACTGAGAGGGTAGATGTGGTGGAAAATTTAGTCTGTGACAACTCTTTATATAGGAGCGAGACGGAAAAAACAACCACTTTAGATAATAATGTAGATACCCAAATAAAGTATAACCTTACAGACAAAAGCTTTAAAAGAGAAGTCAAGGTATCTCAAGTAGATAACGAGCTAGTAATAGATGTACCTGAGGGCAGTAGCTATATAGGAGAGTTTATGACAGACTTACCTGATAATGTAATGTTCAATAAGATTACTACAGGAAGCGGTATGACTACACTAGCCCTAACTAACAATGTAAAGTATGTTATAGCAGTACCTTACGTTAACTTACTACTTAATAAAGAGGTCTTTTGTAGTAATAACGGGATTGACGCTCTCTTTGTACATAGCAAAGGGCATAGAGAAGAGGATATATATAGCTATACAGGTAGTAAAATTATGGTAACATACGACTCTTTAGGTCTAGTTACTGATATACTAAAAGCGAATAGAGATATATGTGAGTGGAAAGTATTTATAGACGAATCACATACTCTACTACAGAGTGCAGGCTACAGGTACAAGGCAGTAAATACAGTACTAAACAACTATAAAGAGTACGGCTCTTATGTATTTGGTACGGCTACCCCTGTATTGGATAAGTACAAGCTAACAGAGACTAAAAGCATTAAGAAGTGTAGACTACAATGGTCTAATTTAGAGGAGGTAAAGGTTAAGCGTGTAGAGATTGGAGACAATAACAGCCTTAATGACACAATAACCACTATACTAAACAACCACCATACTAACAAGACAGAAGGCAATGCTCACGTATTTGTTAATAGTGTAAAGTTAATAGTTCAAATGTTTAAAGGACTAAAGAGGTTTAATATCAAAACAAGCGATATAAGAGTAGTTTGTAGTAATAACGATTACAACACTAAGACACTAGCTAAAGAAGGCTTAGCGATAGGTTCTGTAGATGACACACTGAGAGGTATTAGCTTCTATACTAGTACTGCATTTGAAGGCTGTGATATAAATGACGTAGAAGGCAAAACCTATGTAGTGGTGGACGCTGAAAGAGAGCATACAGCTATAGATATATACACTACACTCCCTCAAATTATAGGCAGGATTAGAGACACCAAGTATAAGAATGAATGTACACTAATTGTAGACCCGTCTAATCAATATTTTCAAGACGCTGAAGATTTTGAGGAAGGTGTAAGGAAGCATATAGCTACAGGTAAGAATATAGTGAAGATTTATAATAACTCTGAAGACAATGTGAGAGATTGGTTGCTATCTATGGTATTAACGTCTAACTATGTGATATATGATGCTAACACAAATACCATAAGCTCTAACGAGAACGCACACCTCAGCGACTTAAATAACTTTGAAGCTAAAGGCAACCCCTTATACATAAAGTCTAATACTAAAGACTTTTTAGGTAAGCACATTAATAACTCAATAGTAACAGAGTACATAGAGAGCGAAGTAGTAATAGATGAGCTACTATACCTAGTGCCAAGTGGTAAAGGCAACAATAAGGTTTCTGTAGAGAAGACGCTCAAGGCTTTTTGTAAGAAGTACACAGAGGCTAAGACTGAGTTAGAGGCTCTAGAAGTGGTAAAGGAATATACACAAGTTTGTGACTTCGTAAGTGAAGCCAATAAGCTAGGAGTAGACAGGATAAAGGCTTTAGGATACAAGAAGCATCGTATAATAGATGAAATAAACTTTACAGACCCTAAGACAAAACACAACAGAGAGCTGAAGCTATTAAATACAATAGGTCTTAAAGCAGGGCGATGGTACTCAAGTAAGGTAATAAAGGATAGGATTCAGAAAATATACAACCAACAGAATATATGCGCTAAAGCTAGTATAAAGCACCTAGCAGAAATATACGATATGAAGCCTAAGAGAAGGCAAGTAAAAGGTGTAAGAACTGAGGGTATAATTATTACATCAATTAAGCAAAGAGTAAATAAGTAATATAATTAACACAGAGCGAGGCAGAGAAGTCTAAAGATGAGGTTAGGTTATTTATTGAGTATCTCTTAAATAATATAGATAAGGTGTCTTTTGAAAGGGTCAAGAAGTCACAGAAAGAAGATAGCAAGTCTACAATTGAGGCTACCTGTAGCATAACTATAGACGATATAATTACAAAAAGAATTAGTGAACAAACACACTATTTTAAAGCTTCTAAAAACTAAATAAATAATAAGATGTAGATTTGTAATAACGAAATAATAAAATAATTTATGAGAAAGACAATAGCAGTAATAACAATAGCACTAGCTTCAATAGTGAATGCACAAAATGACACCTTTACTATACCTACCGAATCAGGAGGAGAGCTTAGAGGTCAATATATAGTAGTAGATGAGTTAGGAACACCTCAAGAAAACTATAACAAAGTCATAAACTATATTAATAAAGCATACAATACGCCTAGTGAAGTAATTAAGTCACAGATAGAAGGTAAGTACATTAGAATAGAGGGGGTGTCTAATATGTTCGAAGGAGCAGGAACTGCTTACCACTCAATAGAGTTTAAATTTAAACAAGATAGGATACAGATTAAGCTAGTTAATTTAGAGGTTAGGTATCGTGATACTATACAAGATACTTTATCATATTGCACCTACGACAAAATCCACAAGGCGGACGGGAGCGTTAAAAAGTCTAGTATGAAAATAGCTATTAAAATAGTTGACGCAGTGAATAAGTTAGCTGAAGGAATTAAGCTAGGTATAGCTCAAGAGAGTTCAGATAGCTCTGAAGATGAGTGGTGATTCCCTGCTATTTAAAACAATACAAGAAGCCCCTTACATTAACTTGTTTGGGGTTTTCTATTTTAAAGCTTCTAAAAACTCCTTTCTCAGAGCGTCTACGTCTACTACTCTAGACTTATTTATATAAGTTAAGAAGCTGCTCTCTGTCTTATGACCTGTTACACTCATTATACTCTGTAGATTCATTTTGCCATAAAAATTAGTAGCAAAAGACCTTCTGCCTATGTGAGAAGTAACTAGCTCCCACTTAGGAGCCTTTACTACCTTAGACTTGCTACCCTTGTGTTTATTAACTCTGCCTTTACATACCTCATCAATACCTGCTAGTCTACATACCTCTTTAATATTCCTATTGTAGTGGTCATAGTTATAGTGGTCTGCCTCTCTAAGCCTAGGTGGGAAGTCTCCGTTGTACTTGTCTAGTATAGACTTAACCTGTGGTAATATTGGTATAGTAACATAAGCCTTAGTCTTAACCTGTTGGATAGTAATAGACTGAGTAGATATGTCTATATCCTTCTTAGTTAGCTTAAGCAGTGAAACTGACCTTTGCCCTATATAGCAACTAATAATTAACCAATCCCTAGCTACATCTATATCCTTTTCTAGTCCCTTTAATGCTGATATTTTGCTGAGGTCTTCTAAGTTTAGATATACATTCTCTGTAGTATGCTTTTTTACTCCCTTGGTCAAGTTTTTAACCTGATTGGATATAACTACTCCACGGCTCTCTGCATAGTTACATACTGCCTTTAATCTACCTAAGTTGTCTTTGACAGTACCCATAGGATATCCTTGGCTTATACCCCATTTAATAAAGCTCTCTTTGAAGATACCATCTACGTCTGAAACCTTTATTTCAGTCCCTAAATAATCTTGATACCTCAGCATAAAATTAGCATTACCTCTATAAGCATTAATACTATTTTTTGTTAGATGCACACTGCTCTCTAGTAGTAGATTGTAATAACCTAATAAGCTATCATTTAGAGCCTCAATAACAGGGTTTAAGGCTTGTTTTAGCCACTTTGAGTCAACGATTTTGCTAGGTGTCACCTGAGCTCTTATATGTTGCTCTAGGGCATTTAAGTCGTCTTGTATTTTATCTAACGCTTTGTTTTTTTCTTGTATAGCTAACTTATCTGCCTGTGTATCTTTAGCATTGATTTTATACTTAAGTACCTTAGAACCCTTAAGCCTATCTTTATCGATATAAATAGAAGTCCTTGCTTTAGCATCTGCTTTAAACTCTCTGTATCTGATATAAATGGGTGCTATTTGTTTTCTTGACTGTGTATAAAATGTAATTGCCATAAATGGGGTATTGGTTGTGATGTAAATATAAGGATTTTTTAATAGTTAGTCCGAATTAAGTCCACGAGTATTGTATGTTATTATATAAAGTTGTTTATAGTTATGAGTAGTTATATAATTATTGAAGCCCTATTAAGTATCGTATATGCTATATAAATTGGATATTCTCCCTGTAAGCTCCCCTATAGCTATAAAGGTCTAAAAAAGCTCTTAGACACATTTTACTTGTTGATGACATTGTTACCACTGGAGCTACTTTAGAGAGTTGTGCTGTGCTATTACAACAAGCAGAAAATGTAAAAATTAGTATTGCCACCATGGCAATTTCTCTGTGATAGAG
>Ga0302121_10001267_pt1 | contig 12316 bp, 9 predicted proteins | sample CB21_surface_MG_FD_203120 | JGI IMG/M metagenome (GOLD analysis project Ga0302121, IMG submission 203120) | Marine microbial communities from Western Arctic Ocean, Canada - CB21_surface | ecosystem: Environmental > Aquatic > Marine > Oceanic | place: Canada: Western Arctic Ocean | collected... | reverse complement strand
CATTTCAGTGAAAAATAAAACAAAAAGTCCGGCTGGATGCCCTAATACTTTATCTTTAAACATGTTTTCAATAGCAGTTGTCATAGTCAATCAATTTATTATTTGTCTTAAATAAGTTTTAATTTTACTCTAATATTCGTTCGTTCTCTTCGACGTTATGAGTTAAACGTTTTAAAGGTTTAAGTAATGCAATCACTAATAAACCGAAGATCACGGTGAAAATTACAATTCCAGAGAAAATAGTATACTCTCCAAAATGTTCTGATTTCTCACCTAATATACCAGCAACTTTCCCACCAAGTCCCGTGGCTGCAAAATATAATCCCATCATAAGAGAAGCATATTTAACAGGGGCTAATTTTGTAACAAACGACAAAGACACAGGAGAAGAACATAATTCACCAATGGTATGGAACAAATATGCTAAAACTAACCACTGCATTCCTGAGCTGCCGTTAGCGTCATATTCTCTGACGGCTAAAATCATAAACACAAAGCCTAAGCCCATAATAATGGTTCCTGTAGCCATTTTGAACAACGATGAGGCTTCTTTATTTTTAAGCTTGCGCTTGGCCCAAATATTGGCTACCCATACTGCAAGCAAAATAATAAATCCAGCATTTAACCCTTGAAACATAGGAGTTGGTATTTTATATCCAAATAGCATTCTATCTGTTTTTGTTTCTGTATAAACACTCATAAGCCCTCCAGCTTGCTCAAAAGCACCCCAAAACACAATTACCAATAAGAACGAAAGTAATAAGACTAAGAAACGATCTTTTAATATTTGTGTTTCTAGACTTTTAAAAATCATCATTAATAATCCAACTACAAAAGACAAAAAGATAAATAATGCACCATAACCCCAATGGTCAACGCCTTCAAAAGTGAAGCCGGCATAAAGAGAAAGAATAAGTAAAACAACTAGAAGTGCTAGTTGAGCTGGAGAGTTAAATATGTTAGAGAATATTTTAACTAGAGAAACATCATTTCTCTTTTCTTCAGCAGTCGGTTTATTACCAACATGCTTAATATACTTTTGTCCCCAAATATATACTATTAGACCTAAGATCATTGCAATTCCTGCTAAACCAAAACCAGCATGCCATCCCCATTTTGCAACTACAACTCCTATAATAGAGGTAGCTAATAATGAACCTAAATTTATGCCTATGTAGAAGATACTAAATCCTTTATCTCTTCTGATGTCACCTTCCTTATATAATCCTCCAACCATGGTTGAAATATTAGGCTTTAAACACCCAACTCCTAAAATAATCAAACTCAAACCGGTGAAAAAGGCCCATTCAGCTTCAATTGCTAAGGTCCCATGACCTAAACATAAAATAACAGCCCCAAGCATAACAGTTTTTCTCTGTCCCAATACTTTATCAGCTAAAATTCCACCTGGAATGGAAATCACATAAACTAACATGACGTACCAACCATAAAGTTGATAAGCTTCAAGTTTTGACCAACCTAAGCCTGGGCCGTCATTGTGCGAGGCTTCAGCAATCATATAAATAACTAGTAAAGCACGCATTCCATAGTAGGAGAAACGCTCCCACATCTCAGTAAAAAACAATACATATAATCCTATCGGATGCCCAAATAATTCTTTTTGAGTTGCAGTCGTTGTTGTTGACATAAATTTAGTGTTAGTTTATATTTTTGGTTTAATTAGTTCGCTTATCTCCTAATTTTTCATGTAAAAAATTAGTCATTTTAGTGTATAAATGCATGGTTGTATTTCCTCCATATATTCCATGATTTTTATCAGGATAAATAGACCACTCAAATTGCTTATTGGCTTGAATAAGAGCTTCTACCATCCGCATCGTATGTTGAACATGAACGTTATCATCTCCTGAGCCATGTATCAAAAGGTAATCACCTTTTAGTAATTCCGGATAATTAAAAGGTGAATTATCATCATAACCTCCCGGGTTTTCTTGAGGAGAACGCATGAAACGTTCGGTATAAATTGTATCATAAAAACGCCAGCTAGTCACTGGAGCTACTGCGATTGCCATTTTAAAGACATCGTTTCCTTTTAACAAACAATTCGTACTCATGTGACCTCCAAAACTCCAACCCCAAATACCAATCCTACTGGCATCAATATAGGGTAAACTTCCAATTTGTTTAGCCGCCTGAATTTGATCTTCTGTTTCGTATTTAACAAGATTTAAATAGGTTACTTTTTTAAAGTCTGAGCCTTTGAAACCTGTTCCGCGACCATCCACACACACCACTATATAGCCTTGTTGAGCTAAGTATTGATGCCAGTAGTCACGTGAACTATTCCATTGATTAACTACGCGTTGGGAACCTGGTCCTGAATACTGAAACATTAGTAGTGGGTAGGTTTTAGTAGCATCAAAATCCGATGGTTTAAGCATCCACATATTCAAATCATTTCCATTAACATTTAGAGTGCTGAATTCTTTATTTGAATATTTGTAATACGATAAAGTGTTTTTAAGTGCTGAATTATCTTTGATATTTCTAACAAGTCGTCCAGTTTTAGAGTCGTGTAAGGAGTATTTTGTGGGAATATTGGCACTAGAAAAAGTCTTGATGAAATAAGTAAAGTCTGCACTAAAAGAAGCATCATTTGTACCTAACTGTGATGTCAAACGCAATTTTCTTTTGCCGTTTAATCGCACTGAGTACACATCACGATTGATCGATCCATTTTCAACAGACTGATAATAAATAGCATTTTCTGATTCGTTATACCCATAATAGGCAGTAACTTCCCAGGCTCCATTAGTAATTTGTTTTTTTAATTGTCCTGTTTTTGAGTAATGATACAGGTGGTTGTAGCCATCTCTTTCGCTGGTCCACAAAAAACTATTGTCTTCTAAAAATGTAAGGTTATCTGTAACATCTACATAAGCATCATCTGTTTCAGAAAGCACTAAATTAGCGTCTCCTATTTCTGGGTTGATCAACCAAAGATCTAATTTATTTTGATGCCTATTCATATATTGCGCTGATAGCACATTAGCATCATTAGTCCACTTGATTCTAGGGATGTAAAAATCGTTATAAGAAGTTGATAAAGGCACCGTCGAAGTTTTATCTGTGTTTAAATCATAAAAATGTAGGGACACAATCGCATTTTTCTCTCCCGCTTTTGGATACTTAAATACATTTTGTGTTTGATATAAATCTACTCCATAAACATCCATTGAAAACTCTGGAACTTCGGTTTCATCAAAACGTATAAATGCTATTCTATCACTTGAAGCATTCCACTCAAAAGCTCTCACAAAAGCAAATTCTTCTTCGTAAACCCAATCGGTAATTCCATTGATAATCCTGTTTTTTTCACCATCAAATGTAATTTGTTTAGTGTCACCAGATATCAAATCCTTTATATATAAGTTATTGTTCAAGCCATAGGCAACCTTGGTCCCATCAGGGGAAAAGGTAGGTTCCTGTATTTTGTACTCGGATATTAAATCAAGTTTTTCTAAATAAATATCATAGACATAGTAGCTCCCCAAAACAGAATATCTAAAAATTGATTCCGTATTTGTTTCCAAAATCAGCTTACTTTCGTTAGCGCTAAACGTATAATTCGTAAAATAAGGTATGGCCTCCATTGTTTTGGAAGTTGCTATGACTTTTACTTTTGAGAATGTTATGTAATCATACAAATCGATAGAAGTAGATCCCGTAGATCTATCAAAGTTTAATACTGAATATTGCTGGCCATTTTTCATAGAATGCAATGCGGTGAGGCCTTGAGTCCTAAAAGAGCCATCCCATATTTGATTGAGTGAAAAAGAGTCCGTTTGTGACGTTGCTGTAAAGAGAAATAAGCAACTAAATAGGAAGATAAAAGGGGTTTTCATGAAAAATCTAATTATTCAATAATTATAGTCCAAGTTTACTAAAAAAATAGGAGAAATCCGTGAATATTGACAGATAAATACGCAATAAAAATAATTGAAGTTCCATAATAAATCGAAGAATAGTATCTTTGTCTTTTAAAACATATACTCATGCAGAATTCCGTTTCTGGATTTTCAAAGTTCACAAAAGTAGAAAAAATTGACTGGCTAATCCGCAATCATTTTCAAGACAACCCTAGTGCTAAAGCAAATTTAGAACGCTATTGGAATTCAGACACAGCTCTTCAGAAACTACATGATGAGTTTACGGAAAATACTATTTCTAATTTCTATCTCCCTTTTGGAATCGCCCCTAATTTTTTGATCAACGACAAAATTAAGGTTATTCCAATGACGATTGAAGAAAGTTCAGTAGTAGCTGCTGCTAGTAATGCTGCAAAATTCTGGATGCAAAGAGGTGGCTTTAAAGCCGAAGTAATCTCAACCACAAAAGTAGGTCAAGTTCATTTTATGTTTCACGGAAAGTTTTCTGAAATAGAATCCCTATTTGAAACTATAAAACCTCAGTTATTTAAACATACAAAACCAATAACTAAAAATATGGAAGCGCGTGGCGGCGGTATTTTAGACATCAAACTGATTAATAAAACAGCTCAGCTTAAAGGCTACCACCAACTACATGTAACCTTTGAGACTATGGATGCCATGGGCGCCAACTTCATTAACTCCTGCCTAGAGCAGATTGCCAGTACTTTTAAAGACTGTTCTAAAGAAATACATGTCGTAATGAGTATTTTATCAAACTACGTACCTGACTGCTTGGTACGAGCAGAAGTAAGTTGCAATGTAGAAGCGTTAGTAACTGACGAGTCGTATTCAGGACGAGAATTTGCTGACACATTTATCCAAGCCGTACAAATTGCAGAAGTAGAACCTTTTCGAGCCGTTACCCACAACAAAGGCATAATGAATGGAGTAGACTCTGTGGTTTTAGCTACCGGTAATGACTTTAGAGCTGTAGAAGCTGGGGTTCATGCCTATGCAGCACGGTCCGGAAGTTATTCTAGTTTAACACATGCCTCTATTGAAGAGGGCGTATTTAGGTTTTGGATTGAAATTCCTCTAGCCTTAGGAACTGTTGGTGGTCTTACGGGGTTACACCCCTTAGTAAAAACAGCATTAGAATTATTAGGGAATCCATCTGCAAAAGAATTGATGGAGGTTGTGGCAGTCGCTGGGTTGGCTCAAAATTTTGCCGCTTTGAAATCGCTTACTACTACAGGAATTCAACAAGGACACATGAAAATGCACCTTCTAAATATTTTAAATCAATTTGAAGCTACTGATAAAGAAAAATTGGAACTTGTTGAGCACTTCAAAAAAAATACCGTCACCCATAGTGCTGTCGTGAAAGCCATAGAAAAACTTAGAGCGTAATGGAGACTTTTTATAGCCATGGAAAATTATTAATCACTTCAGAATATGCTGTCCTAGATGGCGCGCAAGCGCTCGCGTTGCCTACAAAATTTGGACAGACCTTAAATGTGGAGTCTATTTCAGGGGCTATAATTCATTGGAAAAGTATTTCTAGTACTGGAAAAACCTGGTTTGAAACTCAATTTAGCATTGATACTAACTTAAAAATATCCTGCAATAACAACTCTGAAATTGCACTTCGGTTAGTCCAAGTACTTGAAACACTACAGCAATTAAATCCAACTCTTTTTAAACCAAACGCAGGCTTTAACATCACTTCTACTTTAGAGTTTCCTGAAAACTGGGGACTGGGCTCCTCCTCCACCCTGATTAATAATCTCTCCAAATGGGCCAAGGTTGATGCTTTCAAGCTTTTAGATTTAACATTTGGAGGCAGTGGTTACGATATTGCATGTGCACAAAACAATACTGCTATTCTATACCAGTTGAGCGCAGGAATTCCACTGATAAGTCCTGTGTCTTTTGTGCCTGTATTCTCACGCTCTTTGTTTTTTATACATCGTAATCAAAAACAAAACAGTAGGGAGGGAATCGCAGCTTATAAAAAAAGCACAAAACATAAAATAGTTGACTACAACAAACTTAATAGCTTGACTTTAGAACTGTTAAACTGTTGTGATTTAGAGGCCTTTAAAATCTGTATCGGGACGCATGAAGAGTATATTGGGTCACTGCTACAGCAACCAACATTAAAAGAAGCCTTATTTTCAGATTATGATGGGGCAATTAAAAGTTTAGGAGCTTGGGGTGGTGACTTTTTCTTAGCAACAGGAAATTTAAATTCCATTAATTACTTCAAAACTAAAGGCTACACAACCATTCTTCCGTTTTCAGAAATGATTTTATAAAAAAAGGATTCAATAATGAGCCCTTTTTTTATAAAATCATACTGCTTAGTAAAATGAAGCTCTATTATCTTCGATTTCAGCAGCATCTTTAAGAGCTGTGTAAAGTTTAGAATTAACTGCATTTGATTTTGCTTGGCCAACACGATTTGCTGCGGCTTGGTAGTTTGGCAACTCATTAGCAGGAGTTAATTTTGTTAATTGAACCGCATAAACTCCGTTTAAACCAATTACAAGTTTTGAAGTTGCGCCTTCAGTTAATCCAAAAGCAGTTCCGATAACCTTAGGCTCTCTTCCAGCTCCAGAAAGAGTTGGGTTTTTCATGTTAACTGATACGGCTGTTTTCACAGTCTGCCCCTCTTCAGATGCAATAGCTTCTAGAGTAGTTGCAGTAATACGGCCTATAATAAGCGCTGCTTTCTTTTCTTTTCTTATTTCCGGAAGCGCTGTAACTGATGCCTTCTCAACACTCATTAATCCTTTTTCGTTAACCGCTGTAATTTTTGCAACTACAAAACCGCCACCTGAAATATTAAAACTTTTAAAATCCCCAACTTCAGTACCATCTTCAAATGACCATCTCACAATGGCTCTTTGCATTCCAATTCCAGGAATAGATTCATCGAGTTCTTTAATACTACTTACAGGCATTGTTTTATAATTAGCTTGGTCAGACACCTCATTAAAATCAGATTTAGCAATCGCTATTTCAAATTTAGATTTATTCTTGAAAACATCATCGATTGTTTTCACTGAAGGCTCAATTTCCTGAACAATAGTCGCAATCTTATAAGCTTGTTGCTTAGGTCCTTGACTTAGAATTTCAATCACATGGTAACCGAAGTCCGTTCTCACAACTCCTAAGCTTCCTTTGGGGTTCTCAAAAGAGTACGCTTTAAATTCTTCAGCATAGCCGTCTGCATAAGCAAATTCGATTATACCCTCTTTTTCATTACTCACTTTATCCGAAGACAATGCTAGTAAGCTTTTAAACTTTGAACGATTAGACTTAAGCACTTTGTATATACTGTCTGCTTGTGTTTTAGCTTGAGCGTCTGTAAATGTTACAGATGGATCTACCCTAACACCACCAACAAAAGGAATTAAAATGTGACGCACTTTTGTGGAATCAGATATCATTTTCTTAGCTACTAATTTGGATAGCTTATAGCTATCCCCCTCTTTATAAGGACCATAAACGTCGTTTACTCCTAGACTAACCATCGCTTTTAACTCCGCCTTTGGAAGGCTTGGTTCGAAAACAAAATTATTATTGTACTTAACAGATGAGTTGGCATTCACAAACGCATTGGCATCCAATGAATTTTTAAACCCAATAACTGTTTCATTTGCTTTTGCAGCCTCATTAAACTCTACTTTATCGTCAACAAGTGCTGACAGCTCTGCTTGGATTGCTTGCTCATCTTCTAAAGAGGCTTGCTCATTGAACTGAACATATACTAAATCTCTAGATGCTTCTACTTCGTATTTTTTTGAGTGTTTTTTGATATAATTCTTAATATCCAATTTTTTAATCTTAAGAATACTATCTGGAATAGATGAAAAAGGAATTTGAACATATTTCAAATCTGCTTTATCATTTTCAAGTTGGTAATCTAACTCTCCTTCAGTTAAAGTTCCAATTACACCTGCTTTGACAAGATTAAAATACGTTTGTTGAACGCCTGTTTGAGAAATAGTTTGTTCAAAATCCGTCCAAGCTTTATAATTAACTGGACTTCCATTTAAGGTCGTTGTTTCTGGAGCAATCGCTTTAAGATTTGCTATAAACTCATTCAGCTTGTCTTCATCAAATAGGCCAGCCTCATTCTTAAACTCTTCTAAAGACCCTAAGTTTTGTTTCAACAATTGTCGCATGTAGTCCCTTTCAATGGAGATTCCTACTGCATCATACTGGGTTTGCATAACTTTATTTCTGACTTCCTGATCCCAAACACGGTTCATTGCTTGCGTATTGGTTACCGAACCACCTGATTGACGTTGAATGTTTTCAACTTGGTTCATAAAAGCACCTCGCTCGATATCGTCTCCATTAACCGTAGCAACTACATTTTGAGATTTTTCAGGACCTCCAATATTTGTAAATATCCCTGTAAATATAAATGCAAAGAGTGCAAGAGCGATAATGATGATTAAGAATATAGAACGTTGTCTAATTTTATTTAAAACTGCCATTTTGTAGTATGTGTTATTTTTTCAATATAGTCGACGAAAATACCAATTTCTTTGAAATAATGAAAGAAGAAAAGAATATAATTCAGAGTCTTAGCAAAAATTATGAATCTTGAGTAATTTTAAGCTCCACCAATTCGATTTTGGTGTTGGACACCTCTTTTATTGTAAAGTGAAAATAATCAATTCTAATTTCCTGATTTTTTATAGGAATTTCTTCAGTAAAATTAACAATAAAGCCTCCTAAAGTTTCATAATTATCACTTTCTGGAATCTGAATTTTATACGTTTCATTTAAATAATCTACATCTAAACGTGCAGAAAAAAGAAAGTTGTTATCAGTGATTTTATCTTCAACGAGTTCTATCGTGTCGTGTTCATCTTCTATCTCTCCTACTAGCTCCTCAATGATATCTTCAACAGTCATAATTCCAGAAGTACCTCCATATTCATCTAAAACAACAGCCAGACTTTTTCGTTTTTTAATTAAAACGTTTAATACGTCTTTAACAAACATCGTTTCTGGGACATACTCTACAGGGCGTAAAATTGATTTTACATTTTTAGGGTTTTTAAACAGATCAAAAGAGTGTACATACCCTAAAATATCATCAATAGTATTTTTATACACTAGTATTTTTGAATATCCTGTTTTAGTGAAAAATTCGTTTAGGCTCTGAATAGAATCATGTATTTCTATGGCTGTTAGTTCGGTTCTAGGCACCATTACTTCTCTTGACTTAACTTCTGAAAACTCAAGGGCGTTTTGAAATATCTGAATTTCACTATCTATGGTGTGGTGTGCTTCTACAGATTCCATTTGCTCGCTTATATAATTCCCCAATTCTACTTTCGAAAAAGCTAATTGAACTTCATCACCTTCCGTTTTAAATAACGATTTCAAAACTACATCAGTAATCCATATGACAAAGTCAGAAATAATTGAAAAAAGTATATAAAATAAATACGCCGGAAAAGAAAACAACTTCAATAAAGAATTAGCATAGATTTGAAAGAAAACTTTAGGAAGAAACTCCGCCGTCACTAATATAACTAGGGTTGAAATTAGTGTTTGCGTTAGTAATGACAATTCATCAAAGAGATAGCTAATTAATGGACTAGAAGATGGCAGTTGAGCTGCAAACCAGGTCACCAACGAATCGCCCATATACAAACCATAAACTACAAGAGCAATATTATTTCCAATAAGCATAGTTGCTATAAACTTGGAAGGTTTTGATGTTATTTTAGCTAATAATCTAGACAATAAACCTTTCTGTTTTTTTTCAATTTCTATATGAATTTTATTAGCAGAAACGTAAGCAATTTCCATACCTGAAAAAAAGGCGGAAAAAAAAAGGCTTAAAATAATAACAATAAGATCTGTGGACATGACTACAATTTACCGCGATCTTCGAAACGCTTTCTGAATTTTTTACGAAAGAAAAACATAAAAACGGCTAAAACTGCAAAAAACAAAGAAAGGTAAGCCCCATTTCGATCAACGCTCCATTTTTTAGACATGTCGTACAAAAAAAGAACGGCAAAACCTAAATATAGATATTGTAAAAAGGAAAGAATTTTCATTTAAAAATAATTTTACAGAATTGAATTATTAGAGTAAATATACGAATTATTCATCAATAAAAATTCGACCGGTGACTTCAAGTACTTGGGCATTGGTAACGTTTTTATTAGAATCAAATCCATTACCATTAGTTACATAATCTTTTGTACGGAATTTAACAGGATAGTTAGTAAATAACCATTCTTTTTTTTGATCATAAAAAAGCTGCTCTGTAAACAAAGTATCATTAGTAGATGTTGTCAAAACAACATTACCCTGAAGGTCAATTAAGTCTGTTTGAGTGTAGACAATCGCGCGGTCAGCAATCACTGTGTTTTTATTCTTTTTATCATCAAAAAGAGTCAAATCAATTCCGTTTGGGAATTTATAATATGGAAACTCTCGGTTTGTAAAGTTCAACATTTTAGGACTCACCAAAATAGAAGTAAGCCGACCTGAATCGGTATATTTTGTATTAATATTTTCAGCAATAGACATTGGTACAAGAGTTGCCGTGTTTAAGTCTTGAACTTCTTTTAGTGTGTTGTTACAAGAAAAAAACATCGCTACCAGAATGAGCGGAGCGATGTTCTTAAATCGTATGTTGAAATACGCTTTCATTACAGCGATGGCACCTTTACACTTCGTTGAATCCAACATCCAACCGAAATAACTTGACCAGTACGCCCTGAAGAAAATATTTCACTTTTTTGTGGCGCTTTTGCTTTGTAGTTAGTAATTGATTTATTGGCGTTTTTCTTCATTCTAGGATCTATACGTCCAGCTTTAGCAGCTTCCTTAGCGGCTAGCCAGTAGACGGCTCTCTTTGAAAAATTATCAGTACCACAATTATTGGCACTTTTAGCATACATAGCTGCGATTGCTAAATGAGCTTTACCCATACTTGGGTTCGCTTTTAGCGCTTTCATATAGTAGGCTCTCGCTTTACCATAGCGGCTTTTCTTCTTGAAATTTGTTGCAATTTTATACAATATTTTTGATTTCTCAAAACTAGATGTTTCCAACGCAACTGCTTGGTTATAGAAACTTAAGGCTTCTGATGACTTTCCAGATTTTTCTTTTAAAATCCCCAAGTAAAAAGCGGTATCAGCATTAGGCTCTAAGGCATTTTTTTGCGCAACAATTTGAACAAATAGGGCATCGTCATTACAACCTTTGGCATACATTCTATTCATAGCACGTTGTAACCAAATACCATCGTTTTTGAAAGCTTCAAAATCTCTTTGATACAAAGGAATTAAATTTTCACAATTAGCTCTTGAACCTAGTTTTGTATCTATACTACCAGCTATTTGATTATAAGCTCTTAAGTAACTGTTATATGATTTAAGTCTTGAAGTGTCTTTTCTGTTCAGCTCTAAAACTTCACCATCTTCACCTAGAAATGCATTTCGTTTGTTGGTATAATTTTTAACTTCAAAATCAATTTTTTCACTAATATCATCGTATTTACTAAATAACTCTTGAGCAGATTTTAGTGAAGAATCGTATAAACCAACCATCAAAGAAAAATACGTATACAAGCTTTTAGGGTTTGTAAACGTTTTTACATCAGTCATATAGGCAGTATCAAAAGCTGTATATAAATCTTCTTTAGATTCCCCTAAAAGTTTTTGGTTATCGTATTTTAACTGACTAGCTTTCGCTAAATATGCACCTTCAGGTGTGATGTTAGGAAAAATAGTCCCTCGCTCTTCCCATAGCCTTAATAAATCTAATATGTATTTTGTTTTCTCATCCCCTTCAGAATTCGCAATCTTATCATTTAAAATCCGTTCTCCAAAAACATAAATAGCTTTATTAATTCTCGGAGAAGCTAATCTTAATTCCATCCATGGAGCATAGGCTGCATTGTAATTTTTTGATTTCACATACTCACTAAAGATTGAAAGTTTTTGTAAATCTTCATCGGTCTGTGCTGAAATGGCAGTAACACTTAAAAAAAGTATTGAAACTATAAGATATATCTTGTTTTTCATATGATAATATTATTAATTTGTTAAGGACAAAGCAATCTTAAAAAAGGCTCAATCTCATTATCTATGTAGAATTAATTAAATTTAGGTTTCTCGAACCATCGGTCGTTCAACGATAAACTTAGCTGGAAGTTTACAAAATTCTCTTCAACTAAATTCGCGTTTGTAGTTCCTCTTTTACCAACTTCAAGACCAATATTAGCATTTGAAAATATTCTACCCACCGGAAGTCCTACTCCAAAAGATATGCCAAACTCTTTAATAGGCTCATTATTGACTTTTAATCCGGTATTTTCAAAACGAACACCTGTTCTATAAACTACACGTTTCCAGTACCTGCTGAATGAATCA
>Ga0302121_10001260_pt1 | contig 12365 bp, 10 predicted proteins | sample CB21_surface_MG_FD_203120 | JGI IMG/M metagenome (GOLD analysis project Ga0302121, IMG submission 203120) | Marine microbial communities from Western Arctic Ocean, Canada - CB21_surface | ecosystem: Environmental > Aquatic > Marine > Oceanic | place: Canada: Western Arctic Ocean | collected... | reverse complement strand
CTTGGCCTCAGAGGCATCGACTAATTGATCGTTTAAGTAAATCTTCATAAAGATCGCGATATTGAGTGCAGATGTGGTTTTGTCTAGTCCACATGTGAGATTTACGGAACAACATAACAGCTAGTCAATGCCAGCTATTCGACGAAGCACTGGCAAAAAAAGAACGCCGCTCCCAAGGAGGAACGGCGCGCTATAAACAACAAACATTAAGAAAACTACAAAACTTTATAGTAATATAGACGCGCCACTCGTATCTGCGTTCAATTTTTTCGTCGTTTTTTCCTATGAAGATCTAATTATTTACTTAATTCACTATAATAGAACGACTTAAGTTTATTAAATTAATCTAAGATATTTTCCAACGACTCCTGCATCTCTTTAGCGTCTACCCACTCACTAAGATAGATTGCGAGCGAATGGAGATATTTATGAGCCGACTCGCCATTCAAAATATCCTCGAATAGGGCACCCAAATAAAGTGCTGAGTTGTAATAGGCAGGGTTAATGCGAGTCATTCGTAGGCGGAGGATTTCGTAACGGGCTCGCACTAGTTCTTGCACCTCGGGCTTCGCTCGATGTGTCCAAATCGCACGTAAATCCAGGTTTAGCTCCACTTTTGCACCCTGTAGCTCTAATATGTGTGGTGTATTAAAGCGCCCCAATGTGGCTAGCCATCCTCGCGAGACTTCCATCGTTTCGACGACCTCGTATTCTTGATCAAATATAAGACTCAACTCCTGCAACCACCAAGTTTGAAGGGGCAGCAATTCAGCAGCCGGCCGTCTAGACTCTATCGCAGCTGTGAGCGCTCCCTCGATATCGATACCAGCGATTGCTTGCTGAAAGAGGCTTCTTAAGTCGGGGCGCTCAAAGGTGCCCGATTTCATAGTTTGCAGTAGCCAATAGCCCGCAGCGTTTGGGACAGCCAATCCTGAGCGTGAAGACTCGAGGATTTCAGCTAAATTTGGGACTTCAGTCTCTTGAGCCGCTTTCAATAAATCTGTAAATACCGCAGGTCGAAGCGTAAGATATATATCGTTCGCCAAAGCGTCAATTGTCCATGAACGTAGCAAATTAGAGGCTTCGGTGCCATAGTTGTAGATCGCGTATTGAACTAATAATGCTTCCGATATGGCGTAACAGCTACGTTCTAGTGTCATCGAATCTTCCCAACGTAGATCGACTTGGACAGATCCGCGCTCGGCAAGGCGGATACGGTAGTCGCCCTTAAAGTCGATATGATCTTCCGGCCTCAAACTGATTAAAATATTCGTCGGAAAGGCCAAACCTTCCGGCGGGAGATAACGTTCAGCTATTTGTATACTGAGCGCGCTAAGCTCGTTCACATGGGACACAGAGCGTAAGTGCAGACCGATTACATCAAAGTGTTCATTTCCCATCGATCGCAAGCCAGGCAACGCTTGCAGGGCGAATGCACGACTCGCGCAGAGAGTAAGAAGCAGAAGGGCAAAAGTTATGTAAATAGCTTGTGGCATTATGTGCGACTAGCGCAAATTAAAGACCAATTAATGCATTAAGCAGTACAATCAACATAACACAGAAATAAACGCCAAAGTCCCCGAGTGATTTTTTAGTATTTATAGCCGCCATAAGTATCCAGGTAAATTAGAAAGAAACAGATGGATTTCCCTCTAAGCTACGGAAGCGGAGACTCGTGTAGGTGATTAATAGAAGGAAACCACCAAAAATAGCAAAACCATAGAACGGCTGCAGCAAAACTAGGAAACCAAGAAAAACAAAGCCCGGCAAAATCAAGCGTGGCATTTCCATCCCAGTCATCCTAAAGATCAACAAGAGGTCCAATAGATCCTTGAAATTCCTTCGCATATTATAGCGGTAAAGCGCGGAGCTGAAAAGAAGCGTCGAGAGGAGCACTGATGTTAGAAAGAAAATACTAGTCAGTGCCCCAAGGTAAATAAAAGGCATCAGCCAAGCGACCAAAGACGCTAGCAAAATTGGCAGCAACCAAAAGACTAACCAGACGACCGCGAAGCGTAATCCATCGAGAAAGAGCCCCGACCAGTCGTTCCATGCAGGTAAAGCAGGCTGGCCTGATTTACGGACCGCCCGCGATAAGCGATACAGATAACCGAAGGCAAAAATATTCACAATTGGCACAAAAGACAGCAAGCCCCCGATTAAAAAATTTACCCAAAATTCAGGTAATCTGATCAGGCGATTAAAAACTTCTTCAAATATTGGCATTTCCTTCATAAAAAATATACTATAAGCTATTATAGTGAGTATCGCATTAAAAGAAAAATTGGAAGCTTATCGTACCCGTGCTGAAAGCGGTATCGACCAACTACTGCCTTCCGCAGAGACGCGCCCAGCTAAATTGCATGCTGCGATGCGCTACTCTATGGAAGTTGGCGGTAAACGCATCCGACCAGCTCTGCTCTTTGCTGCTTCCGACCTTTTCGCTTCCGAGGCCGACCCTACAGCTGCTGCCGTCGCCATAGAGTGCCTACACACTTACACACTCATCCATGACGACCTGCCCTCAATTGACGACAGCGACCTACGCCGCGGCCGACCCAGCTGCCATGTGCAATTCGACGAGGCCACCGCCGTATTGGCAGGCGACGCCCTTCTCACCTACGCCTTTCAACTACTCGCACGTGAGTATGGAGACCTCCCCTCACTTGCCACTCGCCTAATCACCGAACTCGCTGACGCTAGCGGGAGTGAGCGGCTCATCGGGGGCCAGCAAGAAGATATCGAGAATGAAGGTAAACCACTCGATGCCGACACCCTACGCTACATTCACGAAAATAAAACCTCGGCCCTCTTTGCCGCCGCCCTCAAGATGGGGCTCGCTTTTTCGCAGCCGAGCGAGACACAGATACAATATATGCAAGACGCTGGCTATCATCTAGGCCTCTCCTTCCAGATAGTCGACGACATCCTTGATGCCACCTCCGACGCTAGAACCTTAGGTAAACCCGTCGGTAACGACGCCGCAGTAGCCAAATCTACTTACGTCGCCCTCCACGGAATCGAAGGCGCCCAAGCCGAAGCCAAACGCCACACTGAAGCTGCCCTCACCGCACTCGAATCCCTTGGCGGAAAGAATCAAACATTACTTGAACTCGTCCGCGAGTTGGAGACTCGCATTAATTAATAAGTTCAAAATAAACCACTCAAATCGGTCAAATTTACCGCCCTTTCCTAATAGAATGAGTGGCTAACAACTTCTCCCCTGGTAAATAGAGGTCACCTGCATGGCAGGTAGGGGGGTTCGCATAATTACCACACTAAAAATTCACAAAGAACGACATGGCCGATATCGGAAAATACAACACCCTAACCATACTCGAAAAGAGCGACCACGGTCTTTACCTCGATGGTGGGCAGCATGATAAAATACTCATGCCTACTCGTTATGTCATGCCCGAGATGACTATCGGCAGTGAAGTCGAGTGTTTCGTCTATAACGATTCCGAAGACCGACTCGTCGCCACTACCGAGACCCCTCTCGCTAAGGTCGGCGAATTCGCATATCTTGAAGTGATCAGTGTTCACCCCTCCGCCGGAGCCTTCCTCGACTGGGGCTTGAGTAAAGATCTACTCCTGCCTTACCGCGAGCAAGGTGACGTCCACTACACTGAAGGTGACGGCGCCGTCGTCGCTGTCTATGTAGACGACTATACCAACCGCATCGTAGCCTCTACTCGCCTCCACAATCACCTACCACCCGAAAAGCCTCCCTACGAAGTGGGCGATGCCGTGCAAGTACTTATCTACGGCGACTCACCACTAGGCTTCAAGTCGATCATCGATAAACGCTACCGCGGGCTTCTCTACCACGAAGAAACCTCCGATGTTCTAGAACCCGGCGACCAGTTCACTGGTTACATTAAGAAGGTGCACAACGACGGCAAAATCGACCTCCGCCGTGACCCCTCCGGTTACGGTCGCGTGACAGGTGTGAGCCAAATCATCCTAGAAAAGCTCGAAGCCGCTGGCGGTAAAATGCCCTTCAACGATAAAAGTAGCCCCGAAGACATCCGCGCGACTTTCGACACTAGCAAAAAGGCCTTCAAGCAGGGTCTAGGTAAACTCTACAAAGAGCGGCGTATCCAATTCACCGATACCAGTATAGAATTAGTGAAAGAATAGTCCCGCGGCTAAGTTTTCTTCAGCTAGGTCTTGCAACTTCGCCCACAGAGTTTCGCGCTCGCAGTACGCTAAGAAATATGTTGGTTTGAACAATGATCGTATATCGCTTCCTACCCATACTGGGCATTTTTTGTTTGGTCATCTTTGCATTTTTCAAGCTGAATCAGCCAAAGCCTATCGACTTACAAGGCGAAACACATTCGCTAGAGGAGCTTAGTGAAGCGCATGCTGCCATCACTGTAGAAGCAAGCGCGATTGTTTCATTTGATGAGTGGTTGGATAGTGTAGACATTCTATCTGCAAAAAACAACGATCGGACACAGGCTGACTTGAATGCCGGCATCAAAATGGCTCACCAGCGCGGTGAAGCGATGCGAGAATTGATGCGTCAAAACCCTGACGCTGCCTTAAAGTCGGCGCTCAGCTACCAACAATACGCCAATCTACCGCCTGAGATACAAGCATTGGTTGAAGAACCATTCTCCGACAAGGGCACCCTTGAAGTATTCATCTCGTGTGGTAGCGGCCATCACAGCGAGATGAACTACAGTCTTCAGAATGACGAGGGCGAAAACTGGCAGGTATTTCTACCAGAACACGAACGGATCGGCCTCAGTAAAGCTGGCATTCCGCTACAGGGTATACGCCTAGATGACATCGCCGTAATCAGAGGGCCAGTCTTTCAAATCCTAAAGGGTGAAGAGGCTAAATTTGCAAGCGACCATTGGCCTAGCGGTCAAATCGATCCTTCGCTTAGTTACGTATCCGGAACTCCAATTCACGGCGATGGGCTCATGGCTGCTAGCGGTGGCCGCGTATTTCATTTCCAGAACGAGTCAGAGCTACAAAAACTCGAAGCAGCCTTACGAGAAGCCGATCAATTGCCCGGCCTAGACGTCGGGAGCCAATGGATACTGCGCGAAGTTTCTTCAGATGGCTTTCCGTTTCAGCAATTCAGCGAAGAGATGGTAAGTGCTGCCTACAATACGACAACTGGAGCAAAAACCGCCCTATTTATTTTAGTCAGCTTCCCCGACTCACCGAGCTCCCCTGTCTCAGCATCAACGCTAGAGCAGATCGTCGACATTAATGTCAATGACGCACTGGACGATTATTCTTACGGCAATACTAGCATGGATGCAGACGTCTATACTGGCCCCGTCCAAGTCCTCAGTGACAGCGGCGACTATCTAGGAGATACAAATGACGATGACATACAAGATACACCTAAAAACCAGAGGGACCTCTACGATGAAGCCGTTAGTGGATACATGACGGCCACGGGACTCGCGGATCCAAGTGACACCTACGATACGGTTGCTGTCTATTTCACTAACATCGGATACCCCTGGGCAGGGCTTGCTTCAATAGGCGGTCAGCGGATGTGGATTGAAAATACACTCAGAGATGAGCTTATACTTCACGAGTTTGGGCATAATTACGGACTACGCCATGCGAATTACTGGATATACGACAATACTAATGCAGCCTCCGTCAATCCCGTCGACCCTACCGGTATTAGTGAAGAGTATGGTGACGACTTCGATGTCATGGGGGATGGCTCCACTAAAGAGGGGCACTTTCACATGGGCGCTAAACAATTCCTCGGCTGGATTGGAAGTAGTGATTGGGACGACCTTAGCTCAAATTCTGAAAATGGAACCTATAGGCTCTACCGTTTTGACGATGGAGGTAGCAGCGGGCTTCAAGCATTACGTATTAGCAAATCGGATACAAATGATCACTACTGGGTAGGCTACCGAAACAATTACGAGAGCCTAAGCACTTTTAACAAAGGAGCCTACATCACATGGGAACGTGCTGGCGGAAATACTTTCCGCAATCAATCCTGGCTCATCGATACTACACCTGGATCTGCAAATGGAAAAAAACGATGCTCCAATCACTCTGGGGCGGACATATTCTGATTCAACTTCTGACGTGCACATTACACCCATCACAGTTGGAGTAAGCACGCCGACAGAGTACATTGATGTCGTGATAAACTTCGGCCCCTTCCCCGGAAACAGCGCGCCCAGTGGTTCAATCTACGGGCCTAACACGACTGACGCACGTCAGCTCGTCTTATTTAGCGCGAGAGTCACTGACTCCGACGCCGATGCAATGGCATTCGCATGGGATATGGGAGACGGAACCATAAAGGACAGCAGTCCCTCCATAACTCATAGCTGGAATTCGGGAGGCACCTACCAAGTCAACCTTACGGTGAGCGACATGAAAGGCGGCAGTGTTAGCTTGAGCAAAAGCGTTACGGTTAGCGACCCGCTTAGCACTTGGAATACGCGCACTTCTGGGACGACTGCGCAACTTTGGGGCATTGCCGCTAATGACACTCATCTAGTTGTCGTTGGCGACAATGGAGTAATACTCCGCTCAAGCGACGGCACAGCGTGGAATGATGTTTCCCCGTCAGGATTCATATTAAATATCAAATTCAATGATATCATCTGGACGGGCAGTGAATTCATAGCAGTCGGCCAGGACTACGATTCCGACATTTCACTCGAAGGCTGGGAAGGCGTCGTTTACACATCACCAACAGGTCAGATATGGACACGCACCTATGAAACTAATACAACAGACACAGAGCTCTATGGAGTCGCATATAGCGGCTCATCGACTGCTGTGGCTGTGGGTGAATCGGCTACCATAGTACGCAAAAGCCGCACGGGGACTTGGGGATCAGTCAGCACAAATATCTTAAGCACCCATGTCCTACGAGACATTGCATATGGCGGGGGTAACTTTGTCCTGATCGGACATGCGACCACACCATCTTACAATGGCGATGTCGAAGTTCGCAGTTCATCCGATGGATTAACATGGACCGATAATTCCAACGATACGGGGCTCAATTCATGGCAGGACTTCCGAGAAATCGAATATCTGGGTGGCGCATTTCTTGCAGGCGGATATTATGGACGTGCACGACGCTCAACGGATGGAGGTCAAAATTGGAGCACGACACAGAGCGGGGATCGATATGGGCTATTGGGCTACGCTGGAACAAATGGTGTCTATTATTCGGTTGGAGTAAATAATAGTAATAATAATAGCGACGTCGATCTCATCTCAAACAATGGTATTACTTGGACAGAAATCCTACCTGGAGCACTTCCTAATCGACGTGAACTGATCGCACACAAGGGAACTTTCATCTCGGTCGGCGACAGTGGCAGTATACGCCAAAGCGGCACGATCAAAACTTCTGTAGGATACGACAGCTTTGCAGCTACCTACTTCCCCGGCGGCGGTAGCGATGCCGAAGACGACTCTAATCCTGATTCTGACTGGGCAAGTAATCTGATCGAATATGCACTTGGCGGATATCCCGATGCCAATGCAGACGCACCCGATCAACCAATAATGTATTTCGACTCCTCCCATTACGCCGTCTTTGAGATCACCCGAGAACAAATACAGCAGGATGTTGCTTACTCAGTCTGGTGGTCACAAAACTTGACAACATGGACTCAAGCAGGACTAGTCGTCGTTGAAGACACTGCGACGACACTAAAAGTAAGAACTGAGCAGACCTTCGACCAGCAGGAAAAAGCTTTCTTCAGACTGCAAGTCGATCGCTAGGGCGACTCGGATTCTGAAATTACCGCTTCGTCTTTATACAACTCACGATTACTGGACTGAAACTCAGCTTTGAGCCGCACGCGGAAATTGATCAAGTCGACGACCTTCCACGTATCGAACTGCCAGCGGCCCTCTACTTTACCCGAGTGCGCGATACCGACGATCAAATGACTGGCGTTATCTAAAATCTTATTTGTCTCAAGTTTCGGTTCAAAATAAAACGTACGGAAACTACTCGTTTCACTGCCCAGCTTATAAACTTTTGGGTCGATGTAAAAGACGCGTCCACTGGCCGTATGAACCAAACGGAGGTCTGGATAGCCAGAGCGTTGTGTCCGACCCGACGCATTAGCTGGGATCGAACATTCATAAGCCTCCAAAGCATTTAAACGACTTAATAGGAAGTCTTCGATATGACGGCTGATCTCGTTGACTCGGCCCACTGCATGGATCGGATTCTCCGGTTTAGCCAATTCTAGAAGCATTACATCGAGTGATGCCTGCAGATGCCTCAGCAAAGCCGCATCCACCGCTTTCGTGATATCGACGGGTAAGACACTGAAACCAGAAACGGCCTCAACGACTTCAGTAAAACGCACATCTTCGAGACGCTCACCGTCATCGAGTAACCAGCGCACAAAAGGCTCAATATCTGCATTGTTAATCGAAGGCTCTCCCGCGCACCCCACAGAAGCGAGGCATAGAATCAAAACTGGCAAAATAGGTCCCAGTATCTGCGCCAAAAAGCGACGCCAAAACTCTAGGTATTGCTTCCTCTTATCCATCAGCCTAGTGAGGCAAAACCATAAACATAACTGCCATGATTAGAGTTGGAAAGAGCGCCCCAAGGAGTAGCCCAATAGGTGAGATACCATTCTTGAAGTGCTTATTCAAAATGCTCTGGCCAGCAGGGTTGGGTGCGTTGGCGATTACCGTGAGGCCACCGCCGGTAACGGCTCCGGCTACAACAGCGTATTCTAGCCCTTGGGCATCGGCGAGGGCGCTACCAGTCTTGGAGACCCAATTGTCTGCCACGAGGATATCGGGACTGAAGGCGGGCACTTGCGAGGCTAGAAATGTAATCGCGGCGTTATCATTAAAAGCAGTCAAAATGGTCGCGCCGATAAAGAGCGGCACTTCGGCCAGCGAGCTAAGCACTGGGGAAATCCACCAGCCCTGTAAACCTCCATGCGTGACGAGCCCTGCGAGGAAAAAGCCAACAAGAAGCGGTGACTTTAACTGAATATCGTATTGGTGGTGGTGCGTTGCCATCGTAAACGCTAGAAAGAAGAGAAAACCACCAATGAAGAAGGCAGGATGATGCAGTGTAAGCACTGTCCAAGCAACAAAGCCGAGGTGAACAAAGATCACCCAAAGCGGCGCAGGTTCGGGTTCTGGTTCGGCACTCTTTGAAGCCTTGAACTCGTTAGCTCGCTCCTTGAGAGAGGCAAAGTTCTTACGGAAGACAAAATAGTAGATCGCTGTTGCCACGATGACCCCGAGTACGGCACGCCAACCAAAGTTTGTGAACATGTAGGGCAGATCCCAGTGCCACGTATCAGCCACCATGAGCACTGGGGGTGCAGCAAAATGCGTCAATGTGCCACCGACCGAGATATTCACGAAGAGTAAACCAAGGGTGGCATATTTAAATGTTGGTGTAGGATCGAGTTGGTAAAATTGTTGCCCGAGTAGGAGCGCTGCAATCGTCATGGCGGCAGGTTCGGTAATAAACGAGCCGAGCACTGGCGCAACGATCAGAATCGAGAGCCACCAAGCGGCGGGGCTTTCCTTGCCGATAGAAGCCACGCTCCGCATCGCAGATTCGGCGATTTGAATCACGGGGCGACTCGATGCGATCGCCATAATGATGACGACGAAGATTGGCTCCGTGTAGTTTCGCGTGTCTATATAGACGGCTACTGTAGCGAAGCCATCAGGCTCCATAAGCACGAGCGAAATCAGTAGCGGAATCAGCCAAATTCCAAAGATCGCCTCCACCTCACCAAGAAAGTGAAAAAGCGTAGCTTTAAAACTAACAGGTTGCCTTCCCTCCACATAAATCCTCTCGTGTGAACTGACATTCGCACGGTGCTCGACCTCGAACTTATGCGCCATCTTGTTAAAGGTAGTTGCTAGAAAGGTATGCACCACGGCGAGAAAGAAGATGATCGTCGCGACGACATTAAAAGGATCGGCTGCCGCGCGGATCTTCAGCTGCTCGATCAGCCCAAGCGCATGCCCTAACTCCTCGACATGGCGTGCCTCCATTTCGGAATAAGCCGTCTCTGGAATCGGAAAAACATTATCACCGCCTTGTGATCCCCCACCACCGCCACTAGCAAACACATGGTTTGTAGCAAAGAGGCCGAGAGCAATGAGTAGATAGTGGACGGCAGTCATCGTTTTCATAGCATTCAGAAAAAATCCGAGGTTTGCTTCTAGGCAAGCTCCTTTTACCCCTGCTTGTCCTCAGCCTATCGATTGAGAGCTAGTAAAAAAGCACCCAAAGCAATACTAGAGGCGTGAATTATCTCAGCAAAGGGAACTATACCTCATAGAGCCTCACCGATTAATTTTATCGACTAGAGCCAGCCTTTTCAACCGGGATATCACTGTCCGAGCGATTCCGACGGAACTGGTAGCGATTTAATTCGCGTAGCGAAAGTTCGTCTGCCATGCCGCTATACTTCTGCGAATCTTGCAGCATCATATAGTAAAGCTTTTGATCCGCTACTAGACGCGCCTTATCATCCATTTCTATACCCGCCTTTTTATGGAGATCACTCAGCTGCTCATTCCATTGCGACATTTCAAAACGGACCATCTTTTGGTCGAGCATCTTCGTTTTAAATAGCTGCTTGTCCTTATCCTCGCTTAAAGAGATCGGCGCACGCTTGCTTCCGAGCGATGAAAAATGCTTGTCCCATTGCTCAATGGGAAAGGTCTTGTTCATCATAAATTTAGTCTGTGGCTGGGCCCAGAGTTTTTTCTCTACGCGTTGTCCTTCAACTGAAGTAGCCCGCTTACCCGCAAAACTGACTGTACGTGGATTGGCTTCCAGTAATGAAATCGTCATTAATGGGGCGAACAAGCAGCAAACTAGTAGAGGTAATCGGACTTTCATTGATGTAAAATATTGATCCTTATTTGCCCAGAAGTATAAATCAAGAATGAAGCTGACTCTGGCAAATCATCCTTCCGACATTGACTGGCACGCAAGCAGGCTTCTAAATCCGCCGTTTTCTCGAAATGGCTAATACGACCAAAGAATACAACTTTTCCAGCATCGAGCCCAAGTGGCAGGCATTCTGGGCCAACAATCACACCTACGAAGCCAAAGACTTCGAAGATAAACCAGCCTTCTACGTGCTAGATATGTTTCCCTACCCTTCGGGCGCGGGTTTGCATATCGGGCACCCAGAAGGCTACACCGCCAGCGATGCGCTCAAACGTTTTAAAAAGGCGCAAGGTTACAACGTGCTCCACCCAATGGGATGGGATGCATTTGGCCTACCTACCGAGCAATACGCGATCAAAACGGGTACCCACCCCGCCATTACTACTAAGCAGAACGTCGCCAACTTTACCAAACAGCTGACCCAGCTCGGATTCGCTTACGACTGGAACCGCGAGGTAAACACAACCGATCCTGGCTACTTCAAGTGGACGCAGTGGATCTTTATGCAACTTTTCAAAAAGGGCCTCGCCTATGTGGATGAGAAACCCGTCTGGTTTTGTCCCGACCTCGGCACCGTCCTTGCCAACGAAGAAGTGCTCAACACCCCCGAAGGTCCCCGCTCTGAGCGTGGTAGCTTCCCAGTCGAAAGGCGCCCGATCCGCCAATGGGTGCTGCGTATTACCGAATACGCTGAACGCCTCATTGCCGGACTCAAAGATCTCGACTGGCCAGACTCAACCAAACGCTTGCAGGAAAACTGGATTGGTCGCTCCGAAGGTGCCGAAATCACCTTTGATCTGTCCGGGCATGACGCTCAGCTAACTGTCTTCACGACTCGCCCCGATACACTTTACGGCGCCACCTATATGGTGATCGCGCCTGAGCATCCGTTACTCGCTTCTATAGCTAGCGCCGACCAACAGCACAAAGTTGCCGCATACGTGGAAAAAGCCAAAAGTAAGTCCGACCTAGAGCGCGCCGAACTAGCCAAAGAAAAGACTGGCGTATGGACTGGCGCCTCCGCAATCAACCCAGTCAACGGCAAAGAAATCCCCATCTGGGTAGCCGACTATGTGCTCATGACCTATGGTACTGGCGCGATTATGGCAGTTCCCGCGCATGACGTGCGCGACTTTGAATTTGCCAGAGAATTTGGTCTCGAAATAATTCAAGTAATCGACGATGGCGGCTCTGCTAAAAAAGACGTCGAAGGCAGCCTCGCCGAAGCCTACACGGGCGCCGGCAAATTAATCAACTCCGGCGAGCAAAGCAATAAAGACTCAGAGTCTGCTAAAAACGCAATCGTCGAGCAACTCGCTGCCGACAACCGCGGCAAAGCTACCATCAATTTCAAACTGCGTGACTGGCTATTCTCACGCCAGCGCTATTGGGGCGAGCCCTTCCCTGTCATTTGGCTTAACGAAAGCGACTATGC
>Ga0302121_10001254_pt1 | contig 12433 bp, 13 predicted proteins | sample CB21_surface_MG_FD_203120 | JGI IMG/M metagenome (GOLD analysis project Ga0302121, IMG submission 203120) | Marine microbial communities from Western Arctic Ocean, Canada - CB21_surface | ecosystem: Environmental > Aquatic > Marine > Oceanic | place: Canada: Western Arctic Ocean | collected... | reverse complement strand
TCATATAGTAGAGTTAAATCAGGAGTTAGATCTTTGTGTGTCCAGTCCTTAAGAGCTGTTACTTTTTCTGTACGAACAAATTTACCTCCACATTGATAAGCATAGGTGGCGTCAGTAAATCGATCACTTACAACACAAATATTATTATCTAAATTTGGCTTAATAATTTTCTGAATATGCTCACTCCTATTGGCGAACATTAATAATGTTTCTGTTTCAGGATGCATGTCATCATGAAGCAATAGTTCACGCAACTTTTCTCCTAGTGGGGTTCCTCCTGGCTCTCGAGTCATCAAAAATTTTATATTATTTTTTATAAAATAATTTTTTATAAATTCAATATGAGTGCTTTTTCCAGCTCCATCAACCCCTTCTAGCGTTATAAATTGAGCTTTATTTACCAATTTGATATTTCCTAACAGCCCTATTATGCTGCTTTAAAGTATTTGAAAAATAATGAGTTCGATCACCTTTAGCAACAAAATATAGGGCTTTGGTTGAGATAGGATTTAATGCTGCCTCAATAGCATCCATACCTGGTGAGCATATTGGAGACTCTGGGTAACCAAGTCGAGTATATGTATTGAAAGGGGTATCTTTTCTTAAATCAACGCGTTTCAGATTCCCTTTAAATTTTTCACCCATACCATAAATAACAGTTGGATCACTTTGAAGCTTCATGTTAAGTTTTAATCGGTTAACAAAAACGCCAGCAATCATTCTTGCCTCTGACCTCTTTCCAAGTTCTTTTTCAATAATTGAAGCCACAATAAGTGCTTCATATTTATTGTTATATGGCAATCCAGAGGCCCTCTTATCCCAGGCCCGATCCAGTTTTGTATTCATAATATTAAAAGCATTTCTTATTATTTCAACATCACTAGTGTCTTTGTAAAAAAAATAACTTTCAGGAAACAATAAACCTTCTGCATACCTAGACTCTGAATTAGTGAGCTTAAGAACAGTCTTTCCGTCGTATACCTTTATAGTTTTTTTTAAAAATTTATTATCTTTAATGATGCTCATAATTTTTTTTACAGTTTGACCCTCTATAAAAGTTATAGAGTGAAGCACTTCTTTTCCATTAGAGAGGGTATCAAGTAATTCAATGGGGGTAATGGCCTTGCTAACCTGGTACTGCCCTCTCTTTAAGCTTTCAGATTTTCCGTAAATAATAGAAAGTAGCCTAAAGCGGAATGAGTCTTTTAAAATATCCATCTCAATTAGTTGCTGACTAATCTCAGTTATATTGCTTCCATTTTCTATTTCAAAACTTGCATTTTCTTCTGAAATATTTAATGGTAAAAACGGATAACTCAGAAACCAAATAAACACCAATAGCCCAAGGACAAAAGATTCCTTTGAGTCTTTAGTAAAAGAGATTAAATTAGATATAAGTTTAATTTTCTTCATCAAATAAACGGTTAATTTTTTTTGATAAGGAAAAAATTTTCCAACTACTGTCGTTGATCTTAGTCACTTGTAATGCCCCAAACAATGAGTTAGTTATTACAATCTCATCCGCTTTTTTAAGTTCTTCTAATGATAAATTTGAATACTTCATTTTTAATCCTAACTGTTTAACTTTGGATGCAACAATTGCTTTAGTAACACCATAAACCCCGCCGCTTGAATGATTACTGGTAATCAAAAAATCTCCGTAACGACAAAATATACTGCTTGTTATACATTCATTAATTAACCCTTCCTGATCTAACATAATTCCATCGAAAGCTGATGAAGGTAATTCTAACTTGGCTCTGACATTGTCAAACCTACTTAAGTGCTTAATGCCGTTTATATCATGATCATTACTTACTCGAGTATTACATACTTCCAGGGTAACTCCAGTTTCATATAGTATTTTAGGAATTCTAGTATATTTGGACTTTAGTAAAATACGGCTTGACTTAATATTGTCAGGATACGAGTACCCCCTCTCCGAGATACCTCGCGTAATTATTATCTTGCCCACGAAAAATCCACTCGACGGAAATAAAAGAGAAATATCCTTCAAAAGTAATTTTTCTTTTAGTGGAGGGATGTTAATTGTATTTAGATCATGAGATAATTTTGAAAAATGATGCATCCAAAGTAACGGGCACCCATTTTTTACCAGGAAGGTTCTGAAAACACCATCTCCGTAGGCAAGACCTCTATCAAAAGGATTCAAGCCTTTTTCGCTGCTACCATTTATTAAAAAATTTTTAGTCAAATCATCAGTGGTGTCTATATTTTAGTAAACACTAAACTACCATTTGTTCCACCGAAACCAAAATTATTCTTAAGCGCAGCATCAATTTTTAAATCTCTAGCTTCGTTTGCACAAAAATCTAAGTCGCAAGCAGGGTCTTGATTAAAAATATTAATTGTTGGGGGTGAGATTTGATTTTTAATTGATAGAACTGTAAATACAGACTCTATGCCACCAGCACCTCCTAATAAATGACCAGTCATTGACTTGGTTGAATTAACAATCATTTCTTTTGAGTGGGATTTAAATACATCTTTAATTGCATTAGTTTCGTTTAAATCACCTAAGGGTGTAGATGTTCCATGGGCGTTAATAAAATTAATTTCATCTGTATTTAAGCCAGCATTTTTAATTGCATTTAACATTGATCTTTTTGGGCCATCAATGGATGGTGCAGTAATATGATAAGCGTCAGCACTCATACCGTACCCAGATAACTCACAATAAATCTTTGCATTTCTTTTTTTGGCGTGTTCATACTCTTCAAGAACCATAACTCCAGCGCCCTCGCCAATAACAAAACCATCTCTGTCGAGATCCCATGGCCTTGATGCTGTTTTAGGATCTTCATTTCTGTTTGATAGTGCTTTAGCAGAAGAAAACCCCGCGACAGTTAGTTCGGTAATAGCCGCTTCCGAACCACCGGCAATCATAATATCTGCATCTCCATACTCAATTATTCGGCTAGCATCACCAATTGAATGTGTTCCTGTTGTACATGCAGTAACAATTGATATATTGGGTCCTTTTAAACCAAACATAATGGATAGGTTACCTGAAATCATATTTATGATAGTTCCTGGCACAAAAAAAGGAGAAACCTTTCTCACACCACCATTATCGAATATATCGCTGGTTTTCTCAATCAAATTAATGCCCCCAATTCCAGACCCAATTGAAACACCAATTCTTTCTGAATTACTTTCATTCACATCAATACCAGAATCCTTAATTGCCTCTATACCTGCAGTTAAACCATATTGAATGAATGTATCCATTCTTCTTGCATCTTTTGGATTTAGGAAATTAGTGGGCTCAAAGTTTTTAACTTCGCCAGCTAGATTTGATGGGAAATTTGATGCATCAAACTTAGTGATATTTGATATGCCTGAGACACCAGCAACGATATTTTTCCAAGACTCAGTAACACCAATTCCTACAGGTGTTACCAAACCAAGACCTGTTACAACAACTCTTCTTTTATTCATGGGTAAACTTAATTTTATTTGTAAAATTAGACCCTTGTAAGTTTATTTAAGGTTTTTATTAATATAGTCGATTGCTTGCTGAACTGTTGTTATTTTTTCAGCTTGGTCATCAGGAATCTCTGTATCAAACTCTTCCTCTAACGCCATAACAAGCTCTACAGTATCAAGTGAATCGGCTCCTAAATCATCAATGAATGATGACTCATTTTTTAAGCTTGCCTCATCCGTTCCTAGTTGTTCAGAAACAATATGTTTAACTCTTTGTTCGATATCAGACATCGATTTACCCCTTATAAAATAAAAACAAATAATTGCGTTGCGACATTTTATCAAATCAAAGCTACTTTTTATAAAAAATTTACTATTAAATTGTAAAAATTTTATAACTAATTGATTTTAATAGAAATTAAATCATTAACATTCCACCATTAACATGGATTGTTTCCCCAGTTATATAACTTGCATCTTCAGAAGCAAGAAAAGTTACCGCATTAGCTACATCGTTAGGACTGCCAAGTCTGGATAATGGAATATGCTGGAGTAGTTGGTTTCTTTGCTCTTCAGTTAGAGATTTAGTCATATCAGTATCAATAAAGCCAGGGGCAACACAGTTAATTGTGACCCCCCTATTTCCGACTTCTTGAGCTAATGACTTTGAAAATCCAGATATACCTGCTTTTGTAGCCGCATAATTAGTTTGGCCAGCGTTACCCATATGCCCCACAACTGAAGAAATATTAATAATACGTCCATGTCTACTCTTAATCATACTTTTAATAACCGACTTACTAAGTTTATAAATAGACTTTAAATTAGTATCAATAACTTGATCCCAGTCCTCATCTTTCATTCTCATCAATAAGGTATCTTTTGTGATACCTGCATTATTAACAAGAATATTAATTTCGCCATGCCTGTCATTGATGGTAGATATTAGTTGGGAAATTGAGTCACTATTATTTACGTTTAGTTCAAGACCAAAGCCTGTTACTTTATTTGCCTCAAAAGCCTGTTTGATGAGCTCAGTACCTTTAGAAGAGGTAGCCGTCCCAATAACTAAAGCTCCTTTTTTTGCTAAGTTGATAGCTATTGCTGCACCTATACCCCTGCTAGCGCCTGTAACTAAAGCTATTTTATATTCAAGTGATGCGCTCATATATTTTCCCTATTTATTTAATTTGTAATAAAAATTGATTTGCAGATTCAACTGAATCAACTGATGTATGACTAGCATCCCTATTTATTCTTTTATTTAACCCAGTTAATATTTTACCTGGTGCTGATTCAACAAAGATACCTACCTCTTGTCTTGATAGATTTTTAATGGTCTCAGTCCATCTTACTGGGTTAAACATTTGTAAAACAAGAGCATCTTTTATCATCTCTGTTTCATTGTACGAAACGGCCTCATAATTCTGAATTACTGGGAAGTTGGGTAATTTGAGTACAACACCATTTAAATATTCTTTAAATTTAATCGAAGCTGGCTTCATTAGTGAGCAATGAGAAGGTACGCTTACAGGAACTATAATGGCTCTTTTTGCCCCAGCATCTTTAAAATGATTAAGTGATGCCTCAACCACTGCTTTAGTCCCTGCAACTACAACTTGGCCGGGGGAATTAAAGTTAACAGCTTCCAAAGTTTGGTTGTTACTATTTTTTAAGCAAACTTCTATCACGGCATCATCATCAAGTCCTAAAATAGCAGCCATTGCTCCTTCATTTTCAGGAACAGCATCTTGCATCAACTCTGCACGCTTTAAAACAAGCTTTAGGCCATCTTCAAAAGATAATGATTCTCCAGCAACTAAAGCAGTAAATTCGCCCAAACTATGACCAGCAGAGAACGAAGGAAGGCCCACACCTATGCTCAACAGGTACCTCCAGGTTGCAATACCCACTGTCAACATAAGGGGTTGAGTGTTGATAGTTTTATTGATTTGATCGTTTTCAGAGGCAACCATATCCAAAAAATTAACGCCCGCTATGTCTGAAGCCTCAGTAAATGTATCCCTGATAACAGATTGTTCTTCAAGTCCCCGCATCATGCCAATTGATTGAGATCCCTGACCTGGAAATGTAATTATAAATTTTTTCATATTAAAAACGGATTAGTGCCGAGCCCCAAGTAAAGCCGCCGCCAAAAGCTTCCATTAAAATAAGGTTTCCTGATTTTATTTTATTTTCCTTAACGCCTTGATCCAGAGCTAAAGGAATTGATGCTGCGGAAGTATTTCCATGCCTATCAATTGTAACAATCACTTTAGACATATCCATATCTAATTTTCTTGCTGTTGCCTCTAAAATTCTAATATTTGCTTGATGAGGAACAAGCCAATCAATATCTTCTTTTTGTAAATTATTAGCCAATAAAGTCTCGTCAACTATTTTATCCAAAGTGTTTACTGCCATCTTAAAAACTTGACTACCTTTCATCTCAATAGTATCGACCACTGATGAATCATTCTTTTTTGGAACATGTAACAAATTTTCAAACTTACCATCTGAATGTATATGTGTAGATAAAATTCCTAGATTATCCGAGGCTGACAAAATAACTGCGCCAGCGCCATCGCCCCATAAAATTGCGTTACCCCTATCCTTGTAATCTGTAATTTTTGACATTGAATCAGCCCCAACAACCAGGATATTTTTAGCAGAATTAGTTTTTATAAAATTGTCTGCGATAGATAAGGCATATATAAAGCCACTACATACTGCCTGAACATCAAATGCTGGACATTCTTTCATTTTTAACTTTGCCTGAAGAATACAAGCTGTACTGGGAAATACTTTATCAGGCGTTGTGGTGGCAACAATAATTAAATCAATGTCGTCTTTATCTATACCAGAATCGCTAATTGCCATTAATGATGCTTCTAGGGCTAAGTCACTAGTAGCCTCATCCTTGGAAACTATATGCCTCTGCTTAATACCTGTTCTCGAAGTAATCCACTCATCCGTAGTGTCAAGGAATTCTTCAAGGTCTTTATTTGTTAATACATTTTTGGGTAAGTAGCTACCAACACCTATTATTTTAGAAAAAGTCATTAAGTTATTTAATCCCCAATAGCTTCAATATTTAATTGATCTCTTATCGATGAAATTACATCATTCTCTAACTCTTCTATAGCAGTTTCCAGCGCATGACGGAAAGCATAAACATCTGCGCCTCCGTGACTCTTAATAACAATACCATTAAGTCCTAAAAATGAAGCTCCATTATAGCGCCTAGGGTCAAGAGTTTTTTTAAAGCTTCTTAGAACCGGAAGTGCTATTAAGGCTATAATTTTTGTTAACCAATTTTTTTTAAATTCCCTTGTCAGAAAAGTACGCATCATTTGTGAGACCCCTTCAGCCGTTTTAAGGGAAATATTCCCAACAAACCCATCGCATACAACAACGTCCGTCGTGCCCTTAAATATATCGTCCCCCTCAACATTGCCATAAAAATTCAAATGACTATGTTTCAAAAGAATAGCTGCACTCTTGACGTTATTATTACCCTTAATCTCCTCACTTCCATTACTTAACAACCCAACAGTTGGGTTACTTTTCTTGCTTAACACTTTTGTAAGCATGGCCCCCATTATTGCAAATTGTAGTAATTGCTCTGGAGTACAGTCGGCATTTGCTCCTAAATCAAGCACACAAGACGATCCATTTAAATTAGGTAAGCTACTGGCAATAGCAGGTCTATCAATTCCTGGGAGCATTTTAAGAACAAATCGGGATGTTGCCATCAGAGCACCTGTATTTCCTGCGCTAACACAGGCATCTGCATCTTTAGTCTTTACCAGGTTTATGCTAACCCTCATGGAGGAGTCTTTTTTATTTTTAAGCGCACTTTGAGGTGACTCATCCATCATCACAATTTGGGTGCTACCATAAACAGTTAATCTCTCGTGACTCTTAACACCATGCACATCTAATGCTTTAAGAATTTTTTCTTTATTACCTACTAGCTTAATTGATATATTTGGATGCTTCTTAAGAATTTGTAGGGAAGCAGGTACTGTAACTTTTGGACCAAAGTCACCACCCATTGCATCTACGGCAATAGTATATTGCATGATTGGTGTACTAAAAGTACTTACTCCCCTTTTGTAGCAATAACTTTTTTGCCTTTGTAAAAACCAGAGGCACTTACGTGATGCCTTAAATGCACTTCACCTGTAGTTTTTTCAATAGCTAAAGCTGGATTAGATAAACTATCATGAGAACGACGCATATTTCTTCTCGACGGTGATTTTTTACTTTTTTGAACAGCCATAAAAACTCCTTATTTAATTCTTTAATGTAATGATAACAGCGAAAGTCATATCAAAAAAATTAACAACATTTGTAATCATGTTTTGGTGAAAAAGGAATAGATAATATTAATTCATCCTCAACAAAATCCAACAACTTAAAATTATTATCAACCTCCAACACTTCATCTATTTTTTTTTCAAGGTGCTTGTCACCTGGATCTTTTGTTATATAAGTCTTATCAACTTTTAGCTTAAAATTAAACTCATCCAAGCATTTTACACAAATAATTGGTATATTTGAGTCAAGTTTTAGCTTAATAATTTTTTTTCCGCCTTCTAAAAATCCAGATACAGAAATAGTAACTAACTCCCCAGACTCCTCTTCATTTCCAATCAATCTCTTGAAATTTGAAAGCAAAATTCTATCATGAATTGATGTATTTTTATAGAATAAATCAGTTAGAAGTATATTGTTTAATGTATTTTTCATCTTCTATGATTATATATATAGATTTGATATAGTTTGAATTTTTAAAAATAACACATGATATAATTACTAATAAGTGTGTCAAATCTGTTTTTTAATTCAAAAATTATAATAAGAGGTTATATATCTTGATATCCAAAATTTTAATCGCAAACCGAGGAGAAATAGCAGTCAGAATTATTCGGGCCTGCAAAGAAATGGGTATTACTAGTGTTGCTGTTTATTCAGAAGCAGATCGCGATGCATTACATGTTAAAAAAGCAGACGAATCTTATTTTATTGGATCCGACCCACTTTCTGGATACTTAAATGTACATAAATTAGTAAATATTGCAGTTACCGCAAGGTGCGATGCAATTCATCCGGGCTATGGTTTTTTATCAGAAAATCCTGAGTTAGCATCAATATGTAATCGACGAAATGTAACTTTTATTGGTCCAAGCACAGAGTTAATTAGGAAAATGGGTGATAAAATTCAAGCACGTAGAGCTATGATGGAAGCAAAGGTTCCTGTAATACCAGGTAGCGAAGGTAATATTAAGGATCTAGAGGAAGCATTAAAGGTTGCTAAAGAAATTGGTTACCCAGTAATGCTAAAAGCAACAAATGGAGGTGGTGGAAGAGGCATACGACGCTGTGATAATGAAAAAGAGATGAGTACAAATTATGATAGAGTAATATCTGAGGCAACAAAAGCTTTTGGAAGCCCCGAGGTATTTATTGAAAAATGTATTGTTTCCCCTAAGCATATTGAAGTTCAGATTTTAGCTGATCAGCATAATAATGCTATACATCTATACGAGAGGGATTGTTCAATACAAAGACGTAATCAAAAATTAATCGAAATAGCCCCCTCCCCTCAATTAAGTGAAGATCAGAGAAATTACATAGGACATTTAGCAGTTAAAGCATCTAAATTTGTTGGTTACGAAAATGCTGGGACTGTAGAATTCCTTCTTGATAGTGATGATAACTTTTATTTCATGGAAATGAATACTAGATTACAGGTGGAGCACACAATAACTGAAACTATTACAGGGGTTGACATTGTTCAGGAGCAAATCCGAATCGCAAGTGGAGTGCCTCTTAGATACAAACAAGATGAAATATCTTACCGAGGCTACGCTATCGAATTTAGAATCAATGCAGAGGATCCAAAAGAAGACTTTTTACCATCATTTGGTAAAATAACAAGGTATTATGCTGCTGGTGGTCCTGGCGTTAGAACGGATGCGTCTATTTATACTGGATATGTGATACCGCCATACTACGACTCAATGTGCGCCAAATTAACTATTTGGGCGTTAAATTGGAATGATGCTATAAACAGAGGGCAAAGGGCATTAGGAGATATTGGAGTGTTTGGCGTTAAAACTACAATACCTTATTACTTAGAAATTCTAAAGAACCAAGAATTTATTGAAGCTAAATTTAACACCAGTTTTGTAGATACCCACCCGGAGTTAACTGACTACGAGGATGATCTACCACCCGCAACTATTGCTGCGGCTATAGGAGCGGCAATTGCCGCACATGAAGGAATATAAGGAACCAATACAAGAATGAAAAAGATAAATATAACAGAGCTTGCTCTTAGAGATGGACATCAATGTCATATTGCGACAAGACTTAGAACAGAAGATATGCTTCCGATTTGTCCGCAGCTCGATGACGCGAATTTTTGGTCAATTGAGGCTTGGGGTGGAGCAACCTTTGATGCGTGTGTTAGGTATTTAAAAGAAGATCCATGGGAAAGGCTAAAGCAGCTTAGAAAGGCACTCCCTAATAGTCGCATTCAAATGCTTTTAAGAGGGCAAAACTTACTGGGATATCGTCATTATTCAGATGATGTTGTTGATATGTTCGTTAAAAAATCTGCAGATAATGGTGTTGATGTGTTTCGAGTATTTGACGCTCTGAATGACTTAAGAAATATCGAAGTCTCAATTAAAGCCGTTAAAAAATATAAGAAACATGCCGAAGGGACAATTAGCTACACCACATCGCCGGTTCACAGTATTGATTACTTCGTTGATCTAGCAAAAAAAATTGAAGAGCTTGGAAGTGACAGTATCGCAATAAAAGATATGGCTGGCCTTTTAACACCAAAGGTCACAAAAGATTTAGTATCTAGCTTGGTAAAGAATACAAATTTACCTATCCACATGCATTGCCATTCAACATCTGGTTTAGCTAGTATTAACCTAATAACTGCTGTTGAAAATGGTGCGACAATGATTGACACATGTAATTCCAGTTTTTCAGAGGGGGCTAGTCACCCAACAACAGAATCAATTATTGTTGCTTTAGATGATCTTGGTTATAAAACAGATATTAATTTCTCTAAAATGGACGAAATTACCAGCCACCTTAAAGAAGTAAGAAAAAAATACTGGCAATTCGAATCTAAGTTCACAGGACAAGACCCTAAAGTCCTTATCAATCAGGTGCCTGGAGGAATGATATCAAACTTATCAAATCAATTAAAAGATCAGGGCGCCCTGGATAAGATGGATCAAGTTCTATTGGAAATCCCTGAAGTTAGAAAGGATCTAGGATACCCTCCCTTGGTAACCCCTACTTCTCAGATTGTTGGCACACAGGCAGCACTTAATGTCATAACAGGTGAAAGATACAAAACAATTACAAACGAAGTAAAAAACTATTTTTTAGGTGAGTATGGCAAAGCCCCTGGAAAATGGAATGAAGAAATTAAGAAGCTATCAATTGGAGAACAAAAAACAATATCATGCAGGCCAGCTGATAATCTAAAGCCTGAGCTAACAAATCTGAAAACGAAATCTGTAGATTTTGCAAAATCTGATGAAGATATATTAACTTATGCAATGTTTCCCGATATTGCAACAATTTTTCTTCAGGAAAGAAATGCTGGAACATTGGTACCTGAGGAGTTATTGAACCCAGCAGCTTCTGAAGCTACTGGAAATCATTACGCTCCATCAGAGTTTAATATCACGCTTCATGGTGAGTCTTATCATATTAAACTTACCGGCTCTGGTCATGCCGGAGAAACAGAAAGGCCTTTCTATGTTTCTGTTGACGGTATTTCTGAAGAAGTTTTAGTTGAAACACTTGATGAAATTTTGGTAAATAATAATCCTCAAGGAGAAAATAAAGGAAAAGAAAACACAACAAAAAAACAATCGTCTAAACATAAACCAAGTCACGAGGGATGTATAACTACAGCAATGCCTGGAACAATAATTGACGTTAAAGTTAAGGTTGGAGACTCAGTTGATGAAGGTGACAGCGTTGTTGTTATTGAGGCAATGAAAATGGAAAATGAGATTCAAGCACCTAAAAGTGGAATTGTTATGGCGGTTCATGTGGCAAAAGGAGATAATGTTTCGCCAAATGAGACTCTATTAGAGATTCAGTCTACGTGAGTTTTGTAGAAAAATGACTTCAATCATACTTGCTTCATCATCTCCATATAGAAAAGAATTGCTCAAAAGATTGCAAATTAAATTTGAGACCAAATCCCCTGATATTGATGAGTCTAAATTAAGGAATGAAAATGGCTATGATGCCTCGAAAAGATTAGCCAGACAAAAAGCAATTAGCATTTCAAAAGAATATCCAAATGCATACATTATAGGGTGCGATCAAACCGCAATATTTAAAAAAAATCATATAGAGAAATCAAAAGACATTTTATCAGCCGCCAATCAACTTAAAGTTTTAAGTGGAAATAAAGTAAATTTTTACAGTGCGTTATGCTTATATCATGACAATAAGAATATTTGCCTTGAAGACGTTGTTGAATTTGATGTTAAATATCGAAAACTTACTTCTAAAGATATTCAATCTTATCTAAAAAAAGAAAACGCGTTAAACTGTGTTGGTGGTATTAAATCAGAGGGCTTAGGAATTAGCTTACTGAGTGAAATTAATAGCACTGACCCAACTTCAATTATTGGCTTACCACTAATCTCTCTTTCCAAAATGCTAGTATCTTGTAAAATCACTCCAAATGATTGATAAAGAAAAACAAGGCTCATTATTTCTCATACCATCGTCGATAGAGCAAGAAAATACAAAGGAATTTTTAATTGAGAATGAAAAAAATGAAATACGTCATATAACAAACTTTATTGTAGAGAACGAAAAGGTAGCCAGAGGTTCACTTAAGGCCCTTAATTTAAAAACTAAAATACAAGACGTAAAGTTAATTTTACATAGTAAAAAAAATACTCTAGAAAACATCGAT
>Ga0302121_10001252_pt1 | contig 12436 bp, 10 predicted proteins | sample CB21_surface_MG_FD_203120 | JGI IMG/M metagenome (GOLD analysis project Ga0302121, IMG submission 203120) | Marine microbial communities from Western Arctic Ocean, Canada - CB21_surface | ecosystem: Environmental > Aquatic > Marine > Oceanic | place: Canada: Western Arctic Ocean | collected... | reverse complement strand
TTTTTGAAAGAACCGCCTTGCTTATTACCACCGTTTACATCTTCGTAAACTGATAGTGCTGAGTAAAGTGGGTTTTCTTTATTAAAGTCAGCGCCAATTAATACATCAGCATCTGAACCTGTTGACATTGCTTTCCACGCTAAAGAACCATCATTAAGGTTGTAAGCTGCAATAAAGCAACGAACACCAAATTCAGCACCAGAACAACCAGTAAGAACTTTATCTTTAATTACGTGAGGAGCGTTAGTATTTGTAGCGCCAATTTTTGGATCTGTATTCTTAGCATTCCAAACTTTAGCACCAGTTTTAGCATCTAATGCTACTAACATACCGTCATTTTGTTGTAGTAAAATTTTACCATCACCAAAACCAAGACCACGATTTACGTTATCACAGCAAAGAACTGCTTGAACGCTAGGATCTTGTTTAGGGAAGTAAGACCATACAACTTTTTGATCATTATTAAGATCTAAAGCATATACGTTATTTGGAAACGCAGTATGAACATACATCATGTTACCAATAACTAAAGGTGAACCTTCGTGGCCACGGTTTACACCAGTGTTGAATGACCATGCTGCTTTAAGGTTTTTAACGTTACCTTTGTTTATTTGAGTAAGTTTTGAAAATGCTTGATTATCATGCTGACCACGTGGGTGAGCCCAATTATTTGCACTTTTCATAGCTTTTTCTTGATCTGCTGCAGCAGAAGCAACCATAGGCATAGCCATAGTTAGTCCAGCAACAAAGCCAAGAGCTAGTTTGATTTTATTTAATTGCATTATATAAATCTCCATAGTTTTAACTAAGGGTTTAAAAAAGAAGTAAACATATCAGCCCAAGCTTTAAAAAATCAAGCACAGGTAAATCAGTTTACTTTTAGTACGTTATTCCGTACTTAAAAAGTACTTTATCCCTTTCAAATTTGAATTGCAACAGTTTTGTAACAATTTAGTAACAATTTGTGATTTATTTTACTTATCAAATAAATGACTATTTTAGTCATCACTGTAAGGCTAAATAATAATGCTTTACAATACCGGTTAAACATTTAAACCTTTAGGACTATCAAATGCCTTCAACTTCGCAACAGAATACTCTTGAATTTTTTCCAGAGATTGAGCCTTTTAATAACTTCTATTTACCTAACAATAATATGCATGAAGTGTATGTTGAGGAATCAGGTAATCCGGAAGGTGTGCCTATTATATTTCTACACGGTGGTCCGGGGGGTGGATGTGGTAGCAAACAAAGAAGATTTTTTGATCCTAATTACTATCGGATTATTTTATTCGACCAAAGAGGGTGTGGTAAAAGCAAGCCCTTAGGAGAGACGAAGAAGAATACTACTTCCGACTTAATCAATGATATGGAATTAATTCGGCAACATCTGAAAATTGAAGATTGGTTTTTATTCGGCGGGTCGTGGGGGAGCACATTAGCATTGGCTTATGCTATTGAATTTCCAAAGACAGTCAAAGGGTTAATTCTTCGAGGGATTTTTTTAAGTCGACCGCATGAGCTTGAATGGTTTTTGAACGAAGTAGATCAATTTTTCCCCGACCTTCATAATAATTTATTGTCTCATGATTCAACTATCAATAAAAAAAACTTAGTCTCCCAATACAGTAAACTTGTTTTTGGAGATAACCAAGCAGTTGCCAAAAAAGCTGCAGTAGCATGGAATCAGTTTGAAGGTAGTATCCTTAAATTGATGCCTCCTGAAAATGCTGGGGGATCTGAGTCTGTAAATTTTGATTTTGAACTAGCTAGGGCAAAGGTTCAACTTCACTATATTCAAAATCAATGCTTTGTTGATGGCGAAGCAATTTTAAATAAAGTCAGTATATTAAAAGACAAGCCTATTATTATTGTCCAGGGTCGATACGACATGGTATGCCCACCAAAAACTGCTTATGAATTAATGAAGCAACTACCTGACAGTGATTTTATTATGGTTCCCAATGCTGGTCACTCTGCTTCAGAACCAGGAACTTTATCTGCATTAATTGAGGCCACAGAAAAGTTTAAATCACTATAAAATAAAAGAGAGTTAAATTTTATCCACCTTATGCTAAAACTTTTTATTCTTCCTGATCGCTATCAAGGCAGGCTCTATTTTATTCTAAGAGAAATTCTCATGGGATGTAGAAGACATAATTTTGTATCGCTAAATGCCTCGATTGCGTTCTTTACTCTATTTGCATTTATTCCATTTGTCCTGTTAGTGTTCTTTTTTTTAAGCCAATGGTTATCCAGCTCTGCATTTGCATTACAGGAGTTAAGTAATATTACCTCCTTATTGCTTCCAGAGATGAGTCAAAGAATTATGGATGAAGTTAGCAAGGCCTCATCTCAACATGCATCTTGGGGGATTATTTGGATTATGGTTCTATTTCTTGCTGCTACCCCTCTAACATCATCCATTCGCTCAGGACTTTTAAATATAATGGGGCTCCCACCACGACCAGCTTTTTTTAGAAATAAATTAAGTGATATTTTTGCCGTAATTGGCATCATGCTTCTATTTTTTATTTATGTCTTTATTAGTTTGTATTTGCAGCAGGCCTCTTTAATATTTAATCAATACGCCCCCTTCATAGAGAAGGGCTTTTTAACTGGGCTTCTATCATTTGCTTTACTTGTAGGGGTTGTTACTTTATTTTTTAGATTTTACTTCTCAATAAAAATTGAGAAAAAATATTTATTGATGGGTGCAACCTTAACAAGTTTCGGTTGGTTACTCTTAAGTAATGCCTTCGAATTTTTTGTCTCAATGAGTGCTTCCTATGGATTATTCTTCGGAGGGATGCGTAATATTTTTGTCTCCTTTATCTGGTTATACCTAAATACTGGTGCCTTACTGATTGGGGCAGAGGTCATCGCTGCAGTTCATAAACAAGAAATTCTTCTAATTAAACAATTATTTACTCTTAGGAAAATTTACCAACACCCGATCCTTGACGATCTTTTGGCTTTATTTGGTAATAGGTACAAAAAAGATGCAATTATTTTTGAAGCTGGCGACCATGACCAACGGTTATTTTTTATTATCGAAGGAGAGGTGGGAATAGTTAGAGATGGGAAAATTGTTTCTAGGATTAATCCGGGGGAATATTTTGGAGAACTATCCTTACTTAATAAAGTGCCTCGAATAGCTTCAGCTTTTGTATCTTCAGACTGGGCAAAAATTATTGTAATTCCTGAGAGGCAAATGAAAGTATTGTTAGCAGAAGATAATGAAATAGCTATGAGCTTCTTAGCTAATATGGCAAAAAAATTACAGGTTACCTAGGCTCTGGTTTCAAATCAAAAGCAATACATATTCTTTCTTCATCAGAATTGAAGGGGATGGTTCGATGAAATACTGAAGAAGGGAAAAAAATAACATCTCCCGCCTCTGGTAATAATACTTTCTTTGGGAAGTCATCATGCATTCGCGGGTATTCGTCTCCATCAGTGCTTAATTCAATTCCTCCTTCATCTTGATGGTTGATATTTTTTGGGATTGAAAGGTAAACTGCACCGCTTATCCATCCATCCTCATGGATATGAGAGCTTAAATGCCCCCCCGATTGCATCTTCACAAACCAAGAACTACTAAATTCGATCTCCTTTGGGAATGAATTAATAAATTCGCAAGGCATCTCTTTAAATTTTAAGAAGTAATTTTTTATTAATTTTGATAACGCCACTTCCAGAGATTTAAATGACTTTTCAGGGCGCTTAAATAAATTACCAGCAGACTGTACTCCATATGACAATCTCTTTTGTTTACGCTCTCCAATCTTACATGTATTGATGTCGAATATAAGATCGTAAAGTAGCTTACTATCACTCTCCATCAACTCAGGAACCTGTTCATGACAAACAAAATCTAGGGGTGTAGGGCAAAAGTTATATATATCTTTAATCTTCATATTCTGTGAATAATGAGTAGATAGTGTAGCCAAAAATGGAGACGCATTTTTATGGGTCACAGCTTTTTTAAGTCGCGTTTCAAACTGATCAAAATTTTCAAGTTTATAAAAGCAATATAAAGTACGCTCTTCCCAATCTTCAAATTGAGAGACCTCAAAATATTTTATTGCTTCTTCAAACATCGTATTGTCATAGAGAAAAATTGCTAATTGATAACTAGCCCTCGAATGTCTAGGGTTAATTTCGACTGCTAATCTTAGAAATTGATTAGCCTCTTTGATCTGACCATCATGCCAAAGCGCATCACCTAAATCAGAATAGAATTCTGGTTCATTAGAGCTTATTTCAATAGCCTTCTTGTAGTGATCAATAGCAATTGATAAGTTTCCTTGATTACGCAATGCCCCCGCCAAATTATAGTGACCCCTAGCATCCTCATTAATATCTAAAGCTTTTTCAAAATACTTAATTGCACTATCTAGATCACCTTGCACCTGTTTAATAGTACCAATGTTACCAACAGCTTCATAAAAACCAGGTTGAAGCTTAAGTGCATCCTCATAAGATTTAATAGCTTTTTCAAAGAGAGTTTGACTCTGATAGGCTATCCCTAGATTAAAATAGGCTTCGGTAAAGTTTGGGTTGATATCTAATGCTTTTTGATAATGCATGATTGCATCATCCCAGCGATTTAGCGCATATAACATTGCTCCCATATTAAATTGCAGTTCTGAAACAACTGGATTAATTTTTAAAGCATTCTGATAAGCATCAGCTGCTGCCTGAAACAAGCCCTGCCTCTCCAAACAAACGCCAAGTATATTATGAAGAATTAACTCTCCAGGGTAGGTATTAATTAAATTTTTTGACTCGTCAACAGCAGACTGATAATTACCTTGCTGATAGAGACTCATCAATCGCTGGGTATCTTTTTCTGAGAGTTTCTTCATTGCTAAATTGTATAAATTGAATTGATTAAAATTTCATATTATCAGACTATAAAAAAATATTTAGAGTCTTCATCCAGAATGATAGAATGGTGACCTTTATTTAACTACTGAAAATTATCAAATATGTTTGACACTACACTTATTAACAGCATAGGTGCAATCCTATTCTTAGTTGCAATAATTCACACCTTTTCTACTAAAAAATTTGAACACCTAGCGCGAATAAGACCTAAATACTCAGGCATTCTTCATTTGTTAGGCGAGGTAGAAATAGTCTTTGGCTTCTGGGCTATGGTCCTAATCCTATTCATGTTCGCAATAGATGGTAAAGACTCGGCTGTAAACTATGTGGAATCCAGGAACTTTACCGAACCCATGTTTGTTTTTGTCATTATGGTTATTGCTGCAACTAAACCCATTCTCCAGCTATCACGTAATACTGTCCTTTTATTTGCTAGCTGGATGCCTGTTAATAAAGAAATAGCAATTTATTTCTTGTTACTAACCTTTGTGCCGCTATTAGGATCATTTATTACCGAACCTGCAGCCATGACATTGGCTGCAATGTTGTTAGGCCAAAATTATTTTGGTAAGGAAATGAGCGATAAATTTAAATACGCAACATTAGGGGTGCTTTTCGTTAATATTTCGATTGGGGGCACGCTTACGCCATATGCAGCGCCACCTGTTCTGATGGTAAGTACAACCTGGGGTTGGGATATATGGTTCATGATTACCAATTTTGGCTGGCGGAGTGCAATTGCAGTATTTATTAATGCCTTGTTAATAGTAATAGTATTCAAAGATAGTCTAAAAAAAATTAGCATTAAAGAAAGTAAAGATCTGACTATAGTCCCCTTCTCTGTAATCCTGATGCATTTATTCTTCCTCGTTAATGTTGTATTGTTCGCCCATCACCCTGAAATTTTTATGGCATTGTTTTTATTCTTTTTAGGTTACACCACGGCATACAAACGTTACCAAAATGAATTAATTCTTAACGAGTCGCTACTAGTTGCTTTTTTCTTAGCTGGCTTAATTGTACTTGGAGGTGTCCAGCAATGGTGGTTAGAGCCCACTCTTATGTCTATGGATTCTAGTACGGTCTACTATGGGGCGACTATTCTAACTGCATTTACTGATAATGCCGCACTAACCTATTTAGGTTCGTTAGTCGAAGGTTTGTCAGATGAATTCAAAGTTGCGCTTGTTGCTGGTGCCGTGACCGGAGGTGGGTTAACGGTTATTGCTAATGCACCTAACCCTGCGGGCATCACGATACTCCGCAAGCATTTCTCAGAAAATACTATCAACCCATCAGGTTTATTCTTAGGTGCCCTAGTTCCAACGATTGTTTCAATTATTGCATTTAGAGTGCTATGAAAAAAATGCAAGATAATAATTATAGCTATGATGGATCGGTATTATTTAGAGCACGAAAACGCTTAAAAATAGATCTTGAAGTGGTGGCTAAAGATCTAACACTTAGTGTAAGGCAAATTAAATCAATTGAAGAAAACCTTAGCCATGGTTATGCCACCCCTTACTTCCGTAAATTGGCGATAGAGCGCTATGCAAAAATTTTAAATGTTAGTGCTCATAAAGTTATTTTTTACCAAGAAATTAATCCAATAATTTTGGATTCTACTGAGCCTGACCCATATAAACCTTGGAATAATTTTTTTGGTCAATCTAGAAATATAACCATAATTATTTTAACTATTATTTTATTTATTTCTTACTTCTTTCTTTCAAGTGAAGAGCAAAAAAAAACAGACCTAATAGTTAAAAAAATGGAGAACCTAGATAAAAATCTAGAATCTTATCCGATGATTATTTCTCCCCCTAAGAAAATTATCAATACAGATAATTTGATTGGTGAGAATATTATTGATATTTCGAGTCAACCTACAATCAATAAAGCCTTAAATTTTATCTGTACCATTCAGTCGTCTCCTGTTACTTCTTTTACAACTCAAACTCCTGATAAGCCTTCATCTTATTTTCATCTTGTGTCGGTAGCTGATCAATCTATATGCACTGTCGACAGTGATGGAAACTTAAAATCCTATACTTTGGTTGCTGGGGATAAATTAACACATCGTGGTAAACCCCCATTCAAGATTCAATTGGATCCAACTGCAAGTACACTCTATTTTCAAGGTTGGATTGTTTACTTGAAAGCCAGCAACCAGTTCATTCAATTAGATCCAGCTCTTCCTCCATTAACTGATTAATTCACTACTAGTAATTCTTTCCATGAAGTTGTATATGAAGGACTTTTTTTCAGTTGCCTCATACCCCATGTTGGACTAAGTGGCTGTGTAGCTAAACGTAATGTGTCGCTATTAAACCTATTGTTAATTTTATCAATAATAAAAATTAAATTATTATCTTTTTTTGTATCCTCCAAAAAAAGATTTCTTTGGCTATTTTTCTCATCAATTAAATCAGATAAAATAATTCCACATTTAACATATAAAATATTATGTTTATAAATTATATTTAATCCTTTCAAGCTTTCCTTTAAAATTAACTCTGTATTGCTTGTTGGGCCAGTGAATGGAATGGTTATAATATTTTGATAAAAATGTGTTCCTTTCCTAAAAGGGCTGCTTCTAATAAAAATAGATACCTTGGAGCACAATAAGCCTTGGTTCCTGAGCTTTAATGTTGCCTTAACAACAAAAGTTGTGACTGCCTCAACTAACCCCTGATAATTCGATACAGCCCTACCAAAACTTCTAGATGTAACAATCTGTTTTCTCTTAGTCAGACCTTGCTCGAGAGGGAAACAAATTATTCCGTTTAATTCATAAATGATTCGAGCAACATTTATATTTAATTCACTTTTAATATGTATTGCATTTGATTTTTTTAGATCTAGCACTGAATATATATTCATTAAATTTAACTTCTGGGTCAGCTTTTTACCCACCCCCCATACTTTGTTTACAGAAAATTCATTCATCACAGCATTTATAAATTTATCCGACAATAAGTTGGTTAAGCAGATCCCGTTCCAATCACTTTGTTTTTTTGCGCAATGATTACCGAACTTTGCTAAAACTTTTGTTGGGCCTATGCCAACGCAAACTGGCATCCTAAGATTCATCCACAATTTTTCTTTAATTGTTACTGCTATGTCCTGATGATTATTATGTCCAGCTAAATTTATAAAGCATTCATCAATTGAATATACTTCTTGATGAGCTGTAAACTCTGATACTAATCTCATTACTCGGGAACTTATGTCTGCATATAGAGGATAGTTTGAGGACAATACTTTGACTTTATGCTGATTAATTAATGATTGTGCCTTAAAGAGCGGTGTCCCCATCTTAATGCCAATGGACTTGGCCTCTTCACTGCGAGAAATAATGCACCCATCATTATTGCTTAGCACTACAATAGGTTTATTAATTAATTTTGGATTAAATAAACGCTCACAGCTAACATAAAAATTATTTATATCTACTAGCGCGATCATAATTTAAAACTTTCTAACGGCGCCTGTTATTACTCCCCATATCTCAAATTGCATATTTTCATTAACAACAATAGGCTGGAATTTTTCATTGGCTGGTAAAAGCCGTGGCTGGGATAAGTACTTAGCTAATATTTTTATTGTAAAATCTCCATCTACAGAGGCTAATACAATATCTCCAATTTTTGCTTGCCTTGATCGATCCACAATAGCAATGTCACCATCATGAATGCTTGCATCAATCATTGAGTCACCCTTAATTTTTACAAAAAATGTTGTTTCTTTTTTTGTAACTAAATACTCATTCAAATCTAATACTTTTTCAACATGGTCATCAGCCGGCGAAGGAAATCCAGCAGGTACCCTATGATCAAATAAATTTAAATAACTTTTTTCTGGGGTGAGATGTGGCAATATTATTGCATTTGTGCTGCCTGTCTGATATCGACTTTTTATATATTCTTTAATCTCAACAACCCGACTCGCAGGCACCCTAATTACTTTTGTTTTCTCTCCAAAATAACCACTGCCAGTTTTTCTTCCAGATCCAAACCTAAAACCTCCACGTTTTATATTATTCATATGATTAGTGTAACATTAATCAAAATATAATATAAAAGAAAAAAAAATAAATATAGTTATTGACAAGATAAAGGAACATTGGCAAAGTTGGTTTAAGTCAGTGGTATGAATGGCTAAGAAGCATTTTATAAATAAAGAAAAATTTTTACTGGGAGATACTACATGAACAAAGGCGAACTTATTGAAGCAGTAGCAAATGCAACTTCATCAACAAAAGCAGATGCAGGTAGAGCAATCGATGCTACGGTTGAAGCAATTACAAATGCTTTAAAGAAGAGTGACACAGTGACTCTTATTGGCTTTGGTACATTCAAAGTTTCTAAAAGAGCAGCAAGAACAGGCCGTAACCCACAAACAGGTGCAGAATTAAAGATACCTGCACGTAACGCTCCAAGCTTCAAAGCTGGTGCAGCACTTAAAGCAGCAGTTAATTAATACTACAATAAGTTCAAAAAATGCCCTTTGAGGGCATTTTTTTTGTTATTTAATCTAGAAGTTAAACTACTTTATTACTTCATTCCACAATTAATACATTTGCCTTGCAATGTTTTAAATCCTTTTATAGTATTTAAACCAATTACACCCTCAAAATCTGCGCCATCAACATTAGCATCTGTCAAATCAGCACCAGTAAGATCGGCTCCGCGTAAATCTGCCTGAATTAATTCGGCACGATAAAGATTAGTATTGCTTAAATTTGCATCCCTAAGATCGCCAAAGATAAAACTCGCAATATTAAGATCAGCCCCCTCAAAGTTAGCCTTATAAAATTTTCCTGCAGAAGAATCAAATTTCATTTGACCCATAGGCTGGTTACCTACATCTAATCCAAATTTACCACCTATCACGCTCGCATATGACATATCAACATTTCCTAGTGTACCAATTACCCTAGCCCCTGAAAGGTTTGCAGATTTAAAATTTGTTTTTCCAAAAATTGGCTGGAATATGACAGCCTCTCTCAAATTAGCACCAGAGAAATTCGCCTTCTCTAGTCTTGCAAGGTTCAAATAAGCACGCTGTAAATTTGATCCAGAAAAATTTGCACCTCTAAGGTCTGCACCGAAGAAACTCGTGTTGACCATAATGCAGTGGGTTAAATCTTTCCCATTAAAATTTAAATATCCCAGATCACGATTTGATAAATCACAATCAGGATCATTCAAAGCTAGGTCTGCCTGCTCTTGTGATAACTTCGTACGATCTACTTGTTTATTTTTTTCATAGAAAGCTATCGCATCGTTAAGCATCGACTTTGGGTCCTCTAAGAAAATATCTCGAGATTTTTTATTTCCAAAACAATACGTCTTATTTTTAAATTTTGAATTGACACTACAATCAGTTTTATGAAAATTGCCTTCTGCAAGGCTGGCAGTACAGTATTTTTCTAACTCAGCTGCACTTAAGTTCGAAAATATTAATAAGGAGAAAATTATTAGCCATTTATTCATATAACTATCCTATTGTTGATTAAAATTACAAGGAATTGAGTATAGTCTTATTAAATAAGAATTAATAATCTAGTGGGGAGCGAAAAATATATGAATAATTTTACTGTACTAATTACTGGAGCTAATCGGGGGTTAGGGTTAGAATTTGTTCGACAATATAGTCAACTAGGTTGGTCGGTATTAGCATGCTGTAGGAATCTATCAAATTCAAATGAACTAGAAATTTTACAAAAAAAATTTTCATCTATCGAAATCTTTCAATTAGATGTTGGAAATCTAAATGAGATTAAAGACCTTTCAAATACACTTAAAGATAGAACAATAGATATTTTATTAAATAATGCTGGCATATATCGCTCAGGGCCTCTTGGAAGCATAGATACGGAAGAATGGATAGAAAGCTTTAAAATTAATACGATAGCTCCATATGTTGTCATTGAATCTTTCCTAGATCAGGTTATAAGAAGTCGCCAAAAAAAAATTGTTTCCATTACAAGCAAGATGGGAAGCATTGATGACAACACTAGTGGAGGCTCTTATATTTATCGAACATCTAAAACGGCACTGAATAGTATGATGAGAAGCATGACGCATGATCTAGAAAATACAGGAATTTCAACATTAATCCTTCATCCAGGTTGGGTTAAAACTGATATGGGGGGATCAAACGCATGGATCAACAGTACTGAAAGTGTGACTGGAATGATTCAGCAAATCGAAAAATTATCTCAAAAAAACTCTGGGGAATATGTAGATTACTCAGGGAAAACTATTAAATGGTAATATTATATTATTAAGAATATTCTAAATATCTAACCCCAAATAATATAATTAATATGAAAAATATTGACGAAGAACTTACTGAAGTTCAAAAACTTTTTTCTGAAGGCAGTTACCAATTAGCATTAAGAAAAATTAATAAACTCATCAAAAATAATAAGAAAAATTATATTGTTTATAACTATAGAGGAATTATTTTAGTTGCGCTCAAGAAATCTAGTGATGCTATCAAAGACTTTCAAAAAACATTAGAACTAAATTCAGATTTCACAGAAGCTATTGGAAATATAGGAATGGCATATCATGAAATGAACTATCTTGATAAAGCTATAGAATATTATGAGAAAGCTTATAAGTTGAGTGGTTTAGTGCAATTTAAAATAAATCTTGGTAGCCTATATTTACAAATAAGAAAAAATAAAAAAGCTATTGATCATTTTAATAGCTCACTAAAGAAAGATAATCGAAATGAATATCTTCATCAGTTAATTGCAGAGGCCTATATTCGAGATGTAAAATATAATCTCGCAATAGAGCATCATAAAATAGCAGTTTCGATTAACCCTTCTAACCCAAAAAATTATTTTTTATTAGGATCTGACTATATCTGGTCTGGTGATAAAGAGTTAGCTGTAAAGAATTTAATTATGGCTCTTAATTTAGATCATAATTACTACGAAGCCTACTACGCATTATCCAGAGTTCAAAATATAAAAATAACAGATAATCTTGGAAAAAATATACTAGAGTTAAATACAATAACTCCATTATCAAATAGAAATAAGGCCTTCCTAAATTTTACCTTAGCCAAAATCTACGATGACCAGAATGACTTAATTAATTTTAATAATCATATAACTAAAGCAAATTTATGTATGAAGAACGAGAGTAAATTTAATTATTCTAAAGTACGAGAATTTCTTGGGAAAATTAAGTATAAATATTCAAAGAAATTAGAAAAAAGTAATTTTTCATGTGAAGTGAACGATAAAATTACTCCTATATTTATTTTAGGAATGCCTAGATCCGGGTCCTCGTTAGTTGAGCAAATTTTATCAAATAATGAATTAATCTTTGGTGCAGGAGAATTAAGTAGTATTCATGAGTCTATGTCCGAAGCTATCAATATCAAAGCCTCAGATAAAGAATATACTTCTATACTAGAAAATATAGCTCAAGATTATTATGATCGACTAAGCCATATTACGGACAAGAATTATGTTATCGATAAATTACCGCTAAATTTTTACTGGGTAGGCTACATC
>Ga0302121_10001248_pt1 | contig 12446 bp, 15 predicted proteins | sample CB21_surface_MG_FD_203120 | JGI IMG/M metagenome (GOLD analysis project Ga0302121, IMG submission 203120) | Marine microbial communities from Western Arctic Ocean, Canada - CB21_surface | ecosystem: Environmental > Aquatic > Marine > Oceanic | place: Canada: Western Arctic Ocean | collected... | reverse complement strand
CCGGTTATTGGACACAGTAGCCAGACTCTGGCTGGTCATTGCAATCATCGAGGGAACCCTGGAGCTTATCTGCATAATCCCCGTACCCATTGTGATGTTTTTTGTAACCGCGGCTAAGTAGGCCAGGGGCACGATCGCATCCATTCCCCAGGCTTCAGCGGACCAGACAAAATCAACGCCGATTTTGTCTGCCTCTACGGTGTAGTCCACCAGTTCATCCCAGTCTTCACCATTGTAATAAGCGCTTCCGATCCCTATTCCTGTCTTCATATCTATCTCTTCTTATTATTGTTGATGATCTCGTCTTCCACATCGGTCAGTTTATCCTTGCCGAAGAATATCTCATTGTCGACAAAGAAAGTGGGGGAACCAAATGACCCCATTTCAACGGAGCGAGTGGTGTTGTCTATAAGCGTTTGTTTAACAGTATTGTCCTGCATACCTTCGAAGATGTCGGCGCTGGGAAGGCCAGATGCCTCGAATGCGTTGCGAATAACTTCTGGTTCGTCCATTTTCTTCGGTTCGCACCACATGTGCTGATAGATTTCATGGATATACCGTTCATAGTAGTCCTGGGTCTGAGCGAAGATAGCGCCACGCATGATCTGCAGGGTATTCACCGGGAAAAAAGGATTGCTGTTGTAATCGGCGATCTTGTGCTTTTTTAAGAAGCGCTCCATCTCAACCTGTTGGTATTCGCCTTTGTTCTTAATACCCTGCAAAGTCACTGCGGGTGAAGCGTTGCCCGTGGCTTTAAATACACCACCGATCAGGACGGGTACATAGGTGAATTTCACCCCCGTGCGTGTTTCTATTGCGGGTATGGCACGATGGCTCAGGTAGGCATTTGGACTGCCAAAATCAAAGTGAAATTCAACGATCACCGGCCAACTCCGATAATAATAGGTAAGTTAGTTTCATATTAAAACCCTCTGAAATTAGAAAGAAAGTACCTGATCAATCACCTTGAGTAAACCTGCCGCTAGACTCGTTAGTGTTCCCCGAAGGGGCTTGCGACGATTTATTTGAGTTAAAAATCCTGCATCGGACGATGGGTGAAGAGGGCGATGGGTGAAGAGGGCGAAGATGAAAAGGGCAATGACGGCTAGGATAATAACCGTGTCTCGCAACGTTCTGTAGTAGTACGAGACTTTTATCGCGTTAATATGCACTGCATTAACCGGCGCCGGACTGGCCCTGGATCAATTGCCTACCGGAGGAAACCGATGGAACTAAGAATGGATGGGCGGGTTGCCCTGGTGACTGGAGGCAGCAAAGGCCTAGGGTACGCAATGGCGCACAAGTTTGCTGCAAGCGGCGCGCAGGTTTGCATCGTTGCCCGCAACGGACGGGAGGTGTCGGAAGCTGCTGAACGGATTAAGCTTGAGACGGGCTCGGATTCATTAGGGCTTCCTTGTGATGTCAGTCAGGCTGACCAGCTGAAGTCGGTGTTTGATGCGTGTATCGAAACATTTGGAAAGGTGGACATACTCATCAACAACGCAGGGCATGCAAAGGCCGGTGAGTTTGAGTCGATTACAGATGAAGAGTGGCAATATGATTTTGACCTTAAGTTAATGGCCGCGGTCCGCATGTCTAGGCTAGTGTTTCCTGGGATGAAAGAGCGCCGCTGGGGACGAATTATCAACATGCTTAATACACTCGCGAAAACGCCGGCGAAAGGCAGTGCGCCGACTTCAGTTACCCGCGCAGCTGGCATGGCGTTAACCAAAGTTCTGGCAGGGGAAGGTGCACCGCACAACATTCTTGTAAATGGATTCAACATCGGGTTGATCAAGTCAGACCAGATTCAGCGAGGATATGACAGTAAGCCGCGCGAAGAATCTTTCGATGAATTTGTTGCACGGGCGGGCAAAAAGTCAGTTCCAATCGGCAGGTATGGCGAGGCGGAAGAGTGCGCGAACCTGGCCTGTCTACTTTGTTCCGATGACTGTGGCTTTGTGTCGGGGGCGGCGATCAATATAGATGGCAATATGTCGCCAGCGATGTAGTGCGGCATGGCTTGCGAGCTTGCAGGTAAACTGATTTCATTGCACGTCGACATAAATAGGAAAAACAGATGCCTGATAACTTGCCAGAGGCTGTGGTTGCAGTAAAGCGACAGGCAGAGGAATTTATCGATAAAGTGATCAGACCTCTCAGTAACAAATCGGTTGCTGAAGTGAGTGATGACGCCGTTAAGCTTGTGAAGGAGGCCTCCAGGGACGCTGGGTTTTTCTTTAAGACGCAACCGAAAGAGTTTGGCGGTGCTCCGGCCTCGACCCTTGAGCTGACTGTTTTACGTGAGTTGTTTAGCCGTACTAATCTGCCGTTGACACGTTACATATTTGGGCCGGGCCCGGGTGTCCTTCACGCTGTTCAGGGCGAGCTTAAATCAAAGTACCTTGAGCCCGTCCTGAAGGGTGAGAAAAGAGGCGCATTTGCGTTTACCGAACCGGACAGTGCAGCCCGAGCTACTTGGGGTGTAATGGCCGGAGACAAGCTCGTCATTAATGGGCAGAAATCCTATATTACGGGTGGTGGTTCAGCTGATTTCATCTCGGCGCTGGTCAATGTTGAGCAGGCCGATGGCGGTAAAGCAGGCACGGCAATGGTAGTAATCGACCGACAGGCAGAGGGTGTCGCGATCGACCGGGTGTTTTCTTCTCTTGATGGTAGCAGTCATGTCGGGATGACTTTTGACAATGTCTCGGTGCCTATCACTAACGTCATTGGTGAGCTGGGTGAAGGTATGCCAAGGGCGCTGGCGAATATTGGCAACGTGCGTCTGATGGTCTCTGCGCAAGCCGTGGGGATGTGTATGTTCGTTCTCGATTACATCGAAAAACACATAAAGTCGCCGCACCGTTCAGGGGTTCCGCTTGGCGACAAAGAGGGCGTGCGTTTAAGGTTTTCAGATATGAGAATTGAGACGTTCGTTGCCCGTAGCGCCTTGTATCGAACCGCAAGGATTGTCGACAGTGGTGATAATTCCGTCAATGAAACAGCGATCACGAAAGTCTTTACGACAGAAACGGCGGGAAGGGTCGTCGATCAGGGTGTCCAGTTATTCGGGGGGCAGGCGCTCGTAACCGGCCATCCGCTGGAAAAACTCTATAGAGAAGTTAGATCCTTGCGATTCGTTGAGGGTGCAAGCGACTTGTTGCGGCTCAACATTGCAAAGGGAAAACTGGAACTCGGTAAAGGAAGGCTCTAGGGCTCTTCACTCTCGGGTGGTTGCTCTTCACAAGTCCAACCCCAGTTTTCTAATTTGCTTGCCAAAAATCTTGCCTTGTCTTCGCAGTAATCTGGTAAGGCCTGCGCCGTCCAGGGGTATTCTGTTAGGCCTTGCGCAGGTTTTTCATATTTAACGCGACAGGGAAGCTGCCAGCCCTTGTGTTCGTATTCGACAGAAATCATCCTGACTTCGCTATTGGCTTTACAAACAAACTCATTCGCTAATACCGCTGGACTGGCCAAGAATATCGCCAGGACACTGACGGTTCGGTGCATCTTGCTGATCTTGCTCATCTTGTTCATCTTGCTGTTTTTTCAAAACATCAGTTTAACATAGGGAATGGTAAAGCTAGGGCCGGTAAGTAAATTGTGAGCTTCCCGGCTTTAGCGCCCGGTAGGCCAGGTTTGCCCAGCGGCACAGGTTTTCCCTGGTGTCTCGCGGGTCGATAATTTCTTCAATTTCAAAGAACTCTGCCGATCTAAAAGGCGAGCGAAGCTTGTTAAGTCGTTCTTTTATGGCGGTTAGGTGGCTATCAAAGTCGTCCGCTTCTGCAAGTTCTGCCTTGTATGCAACCTCAATTCCTCCCTCGATAGGCAGTGAGCCCCAATCCCCGGATGGCCATGAAAAACGAAAGTGGTGGCTGCCAGGCTTGCTATTAGCGGCGCCGGCGACCCCAAAAGCTTTTCTGATGACGACGCTGCAAAAGGGTACCGTCGTTTGCCCGAGGGCCGCGAGGGCCTGCGACCCAAACCTGATCGTCGAGTGCTCCTCTGACTGTTTACCAATAAGAAAACCGGGACAATCAACAAGGTGTACCAGCGGCAGATGAAAAGTTGATGCAAGATCACAGTGTCTGATGAGTTTTCGGCAGGCATCTGCTGTCCAGGCGCCGCCGTAAATCATCGGGTCCTCGGCGAATACTGCCACAGGCACTCCGTCGAGCCGGGCGAGTCCTGTAATGATCGATTTCCCCCATTTTCTGCCGATCTCAAAAAACGAGCCGGCATCTACGACGGCACCAATGACTGGACGCATTTTGTAGACTTTTCTTGGGTTTTTGGGAACCACGTCCAGCAGGAAAGCCTCTTTTCGATCAATCGGATCGTGGTTGTGTACTCGCGAGGGAATGTGGTCAACGTTCTCGGGTAGGTAAGATAAAAATTGCTTCGCCATGGCGAAGGCTTCTTTTTCTGACTTCGCTTCGTCGTCGATGGCACCGTTTCGAGTATGGATTTTACTTGAACCAAGCTCTTCTTTAGTGACGTCGCCCAGACTTGCCCAGTCAACGAGCGCTGGACCAGCGATCATCATTTGAGCAGTGTCTTTGACGATGACAGAATAATGGGACGAAGACACTCTTGCTGCGCCGATACCCGCGACGCTGCCAAGGGCCAAAGAGACTGAAGGAGCAATACCTAAATGTCCGACGATAACTTCCCAGCCTGCCACCCTAGGGATATAGGTTCGGCCAGCTGTTTCTATGGTTTTCACCGAGCCGCCGCCGCCCATGCCATCAACCAGACGTATATGTGGCAGCCTAAGCTCAACTGCCAGGCCCTCAGCTTGTAGTCTCTTGCCGGCTATAGAGGCGTCTGCCGAACCGCCACGGACAGTGAAATCATCACCTGACACAATAACCGGTTTGCCGTCTATTTCAGCGGTACCAAAAATGTAGTTCGAGGGCGTGAAAGTCTTAAGGTTCCCGTTCTCATCGTATTCTCCTACACCGGCCAGCTTGCCTATCTCGTGAAAGCTATCCTGGTCTACTATTTTGTGAACTCGTTCCCTAATGGTTAGTTTCCCGAACTCGTGTTGCCGGGCGACTTTTTCGTCCCCACCCATCTTTTCTGCCAGGCTGTTGCGTAAATTTAATTCGGAGATTTCTTTTTCCCAACTCATGTCGGTTCTCGCTTGTTCATTGAATTCTTCGCTGATCATAGCAATTTCAGGAATCTCTGGTTAACGTCTTTTTTTGGAGGCTTGGGTTGCACAAGTACGCTAAGCAGATATTCGTGGCAGGGCCGTGCGGGTGCGCTTTTTACCCTGAAAAAAAACCTTTTGGTCAGCGCTTCCTTAGGTACACTTCTGTCCTTCGACCGCTAAATGAGAGTTTTTTGTGAAAGAATATCGACAACACAAATTTGAAGTGCCGAAGGGTGCTACCGAAATTATCCTGGTGCGCCATGGAGAGTCGCGAGCGGCCACGACTGATAATCCTTTCCCGCTGGTCAACGGACAGGGTGATCCTGAGTTGGCACCCCAAGGTCGGCAGCAGGCCGTCGCTGTTGGTGAACGCCTGAAGCATTTTCCGATCAATGCGGTTTACGTCACCAGTCTGCAGAGAACGGTAGAAACCGCCGCACCCCTGTGTGCCCATCTTGAAATACAGCATAGGGTAGAGCCGGATTTACGAGAAGTTCATCTTGGGGATTGGGAAGGCGGTAAGTTTCGTATCATGGCTCATGAAAATCACCCGCTTTATATAAAGATGCATGAAGAGGAGCGTTGGGATGTCATTCCAGGCGCTGAATCAAGGGAGGCTTTGCAAGAGAGAGTCGGTGGCAGCCTTCGTCGAATTGCGCAGGCCCATCCGAATCAATTGGTCGCCGCCGTTCTGCATGGAGGTGTCATTGGGCATATCATCGCTGAGGCGACAGGATCTACGCCATTTGCCTTCAATGGGTGTGATAATGGCTCTATTTCCAGCGTCGTGATCGTCGATGGAAAAATGATTGTGCGTGGATTCAACGATGTCAGTCATCTCGGTAGCGTGGAGACGTTGGCGTCATTGCCCACCTGAGAAGCCTCAAACAAACTTAAATAAATTTGCCAGGGAAAGCGCGCATGAAAAATGCCTATGAACAGTTAACCGAACATTTTCGAAAAATAGGTGACCTGGAACATGTTTACTCGATCAGTTCATGGGATGAAGCGGCAATGATGCCCGAGGGCGGTGGTGCTGCGCGCGGTAATGCGATGGCAACCCTTGGGGTCGTAATTCATGAAATGCAGTCCAGTGAAAAAATAGGGGAGTGGCTGGACGCCTGCTCGAATCTTGATTTGAATGATTGGCAGGGGGCTAATATACGCGAGATAAAGCGCGAATATGACAGTGTGACTTGTTTGCCATCGGGTCTGGTTCACGCCACCTCGCTCGCGTCGTCCAAAAGCGAACAAGCATGGCGAAAGTGCAGGGCAGGCAATGACTGGCAAACCATGCAGCCGTTACTTGAAGAGGTGGTTAACCTTGCACGGCAAAGCGCCGTTGTAAGAAGCGAAAAAACGGGTTTATCCCTCTACGATTCGCTGCTTGAGACATACGAACCCGGGATGCGTTCGGCGAAGGTCGACCAGTTGTTTACTGGCCTTAAGGACTTCCTGCCGGGTTTGGTCGATCAGGTTGTAAAAAAGCAGTCACGAACGCCGCTTTTGACGATGGGAAATAATTTCTCAATAGATAAACAACGAAACCTGGGTGTCAAGGTCATGGGAATCCTGGGTTTTGATTTTGACCACGGTCGGCTGGATGTTTCCCACCATCCGTTTTGCGGTGGTGTCCAGCAGGATGTGCGTATCACTACTCGATATACGACAGAAAACTTTGTGGAATCACTGATGGGCGTGATTCATGAAACTGGCCATGCAATGTACGAGCAGGGCAGGCCCCAGGGGTGGGAAGGGCAACCGGTTGGTGTCGCTCGCAGTTCTGGTGTTCACGAGAGCCAGTCGCTGTTGATGGAAATGCAGGCTGGAAGGTCACCGGAATTTTTGAAGTTTTTAGCACCGATAATTCGTGAGAATTTTGACGTCAGCGAGAACGAGGCCGGTTGGTCTGATGACAACCTGCATCGTTTATATACCCATGTAGAAAGAGGCCTTATTCGAGTCGATGCAGATGAGGTGACTTATCCGCTGCACGTGATCCTTCGCTACGAAATTGAAAAGGCGTTGATTGAAGGTGATGCGCAAGTTGCTGACATTCCTGAGCTCTGGAATAGTAAGATGAGTGAGTACCTTCAGCGTGATACTCGAGGTGATTACAAGGATGGGTGCCTGCAGGATGTTCACTGGAATGCTGGGTTGTTTGGGTATTTCCCGACTTACACCCTTGGAGCGATGATGGCAGCCCAGATTTTCGCAGCCGCCAAGCGGGCGATGCCAAGTCTGCTAGACGACATCAGTCGGGGTGAATTTAGTAACCTACTGAATTGGCTGCGTGAGAATGTGCACGGCGAGGGAAGTTTTTACTCTGTGAGTGACCTCCTTGTATCCGCTACGGGTGAAGACCTGAACGAGCGTTTTTTTGTTGATCACCTAAAGCAACGATATCTGGCCTAGCATTCATAATGCTGGGGTCGGTGGCCGATGCGTCGGATCGTCAAGTCCACCGGTAGCTACCAACTTCATGGCTTGCGCGAAGCGCAAACATGAAGGGCGCCAGCCAATTCGCGAAGCGAAATGGCGAGAGCCGGTCTTCCCTCTCGCGACGCTTTGTGCCCCAACCGTACCCAATTCGCGCCCAAAAGTCAGACCTTCATAAGCAACTCCCCAGGCTCAATCTCAAAATAATCACACAAAGCACTGATCGTTTCCGTGTTGTAACCCGGTACGTTTAAAATCCTGGTCAATCTGGGCCGCGATATTCCCGTCGCTTCACTGACTTCATTCAAGGTAATCCGACGTCCTTCCTTGAAGGACTACTCATCTAGCGCCTGTTTAAAAAGGATGCGTATCAAACTCTAACCTCGCCAATGAATCACTTGTGATCCCTGCTGCCCCGTTAACTTTCATAGCAGGGCTATTTGATAAATGTTCGGCAACCCCTTGTTAACAGGGTCGCCAATCAACAAGGCCATGAGATCACGCCTTTCAAACAAATTGACCCGCAGTAGTCGTAATATCTGTTGCATGCATTTCTGCAATTTCGATTGGAACTTGATGAAGGCAATCAACAAATAGATACACATCGCGATCCAGATTTCAGTCATCACCGCATTCTTACTCGTGCCAAAAAATGACTTGATCTTCAGGTTTTGCTTTATCCATAGGAAGAACAATTCTACCTGCCACCGCGACTTATAAATATCTGCTATCGGCTTTGCTGACAATTTGAAATTGTTGCTCAGGAATACGTAATGTTTTCCCGTTATCGGATCTCGATAGCCAATCCGGCGGACCTGATCGGGACAACTCTTAGCCGTTATCATGCCGGTAAACTCAATGGTTTGATCACACGTTAAGCCTTTCTCTTTTGGCAATGATCGACGATAAACCACCCGGAAGTTAGCATTGTTTTTGAAACGCGTGACAAAGAATATTCCGTTATCAGGCAACTGCTTATGCCAACTGTAATCATTGTACGCCTTGTCAATAACGACAATACTACCCTTGGGAAAGTTCAACGTTCGGCCCACCTTAACGTCGTGTTTTTTCCCTTCAGTAATGGCGACAAACTCGGGTAAATAGGCAGCTTGATTCAAGCGAACATGTAACTTCACAGCACCTTTTGTTGTGCGGAAATTTGCCCATGGGAACGCAGACAAGCAGAGATCAATGGTCGAGGCGTCAAGTGAGTACAACGGATTAGCAAACTTGAAATTGTGACCCGGCGCAACCGACGGGCAACGTTGTATCAGTCTCCCGAAGTGCCTCGTACAATACTGCAGGCTTGTCTTCATTGGTTCCGGCAAGATTAGATCGAGACATCTTTGCACTACCCAGGCGATAAAGTCGATGGGTCTGGGCAGACAGGTTTTCAACAATATTACGCAAACTATTACGCCCTGATAGTTGGCCCATTGCCATGGCGACAAATTGTGACCATCGCGTCGCTGTACGAAATTAACGGCCGCTATGATGCTGTTTTGCGAGGCTCTCGAATTCATGTCTCGGCAGAAGTTTAAGGAGTTGTGAAAACACAGTATGTTGATGACTCAAGGCCTGATTCTCCCTATTTTTATGGTATTTTTTTCGCAAAAAAATTGTAAAAAATCTGGTGGGTTTCAGGCCTTGTTTTTGGTTCTTAACGGGACAGCAGTGATAGATTTTAACAAAGTGGCTCTAGTAGGGTTGTCTTTGGCGACTTTATCGTCACTTGAGAATAGGAATTGTTAAACGCATTTCCCCAAGATCGTTTATCGTTACTTATTGTTTAGTTATGTCACGATAGAAGTTTTCATGCGCGCCAATAGCCAGCAAAGTCAGCAACTCCGGCTTATAACTGTACGCCAGTAAATACTGTTGGGCCTTCACTTTGAATTTGAGCACTCTGATGCTAGCCAGGTCCCCCTTTTTTAAGGCCCCAGATTCAGGCGAGGCTACTAATTTCCTGACAGCTCTATTCAGGGCTGTTTTCTCCGCTGCATGTAGTTTCTTCGCCTTGCGTCTGAAGCTACCCGTTTGGACGACCTTCATCCAAAATCGTAATCGGTGACATCGCCAGCTGAAGCCTCTTCTTGGCTGACGAGAATATCCCTGACAAAGCCAAGGGGTAGTTCCGGGTTTTCCTCAGCGATCTTCCCGATTTGCGCCCAGTATTCGATCTGTCGGGGTGTAGATCTGTGAAGCGCCTTCCCCGTGGCCGTGGCGGCGTTAATTAGTTCATCAGATAGCTTTATCGATCTAGACATTACAAGAACCGTTACTGGCGAGGCTGTATCATACCCGCGCAGGTGGCATTATGCGACTTAAGGAATCATAATGAGCCTTTCTACTTCGAGAAAAGGAACCATTAAACGCCTTTATCGAGTAATCGGCCGTCAATGGTGGTGTTCACAATTGTCGATGCGACGTCATCGGTTGGACGCGCTTGCTTCTCAAGCGCGAGCCGAGCTTTCGCGACATTTTTACTCGACAAGTAATTGGCGGTAGTGTCAATCCGAAGGTTGACGTGGTGGTCTCATGGCGAAGATAAAAGACGTGTCGAGCATGCCTGTAGAGCGCGCGTTCCGGGAAAACATTGGTTCTTTGAAGCGTTTTTTTGCGACAATTTTTTGCGCCACCTGCAGATGTTGATCATCCTGCGTATAGTGCATTGCGTCTTTGATGGTCACATTGTTTTGACTTTTGCCCATGGAATCTCCTCCTCGAACTGCAGTTTCATACCGCTAGGTTCTGAATCACTGAATGCCGCAAGGAAAAGTTTTTCAAAATTTCTTAATGCCTCCCACGCTTTGCGATTGGCGGGCACTTCAACGTTGCCTGGGGACAGAGGGATCAGGCTGGTAAACTGATAGGTACCCTGCTTGTATTCCTCGGGCGGAATGGTGCAGCATAGGCCTATCGGCCGGAGTCTGGATTCTAAAGACAAATCATTGAAATTCGAATACTCAACTCATTCAACTCATTCAACTCATTCAACTCATTCAACTCATGGACGAAGCCACAGGAAAGAGGGTCACAGGCAGCACTGTTCTGGTCAACCTAAACAGGACACATTTATTTGAGTTTTTTCAAACTTTATGGGTGACATATCGTGATTGCTCGAATGAAACTTTTGTTGGTTGTAATACCGCATATAAGCAGTCACATCTTGTTTCATATGTTCACGTGTAGACTGGGCCACTTTAAAGTGGCCTGTTCCATTAGACCAGAACACAGTATCAGGTGATCATTGTTGACGATATTGGATACGTCAAAAAGACCGACGCAGAGACCCAGGTCTTGTTTGAGGTCATCGTCCATCGATACGAAAGCGGCAGTCTGGTCATTACTGCAAATCAGCCATTTAGTGAATGGGATGCAATCTTTCCCGACAACATGATGTCGGTGGCTGCGGTTGACCGCTTAGTTCACCACGCGACGATTATTAAATTGGAAGGAGATAGCTATAGAAAGAAAGATCAACAAACGAAAAAAAAGTAAATCAAAAGCGGCCATCATAGTTGTCGCCAAACCGGACAAAGTAATTGACGTCAGACAGTGCACAGGAAAACTGGCGGTGCCTACGCGGAGCCAATTATCTGGCACAGGTGATTGCCGGGGTGAAATTCAGAGATGTTTTCGAGGTGAAAACAGTTGACCAGGCCGCGGCCTAACTAAGGTGCGGAAACACCACTTTTGACAACAACTCTTAGTATGCTCATGCTCCTCCCATTTTATCACTCTGGATAAGCATGATCTCGGAAAAAAACCGCTTTATATTTATACACTACCCGAGAACAGGGGGCTCCATTTTCGAGCAAACCTATCGACAGCTCTACGAACCCGATAATGACCCTAGAGTAGAAGTCGGGGGCAAAAATCAAAAACATTATAGTGCAACAGATTATGAAGAGCACTACCCGAGGGAAATGCGCGATTTTTTCACTTTTAGCTTTTTACGAAACCCCTGCGACGTTGTAGTTTCTTTATACTTTAACACCCAGCAATACAAAAAGATGACATTCGCCGACTATCTTTACGGCCCTGCAGCCAAACGCGCTCTGGTCGACTACGATAGCTTTTTCTTTTTAGGCGATACCCTCGCAGTTAAAACAATTATTTTTTTTGAAAATTATGACCAGGACATGGCCAAGTTATGCGCCTCACTGGACATAGAGCTTCCAATAAAAAAACTTGATAACACAGCGATTAAGGAGCGTTATACCGACCTGAACTTTAACGAATACAAAAGAATTGCCAATTGCGTGTCCATCGCGATCGAAGCTTACAATAAAAAAACCGGAGACAGGCTAGCAGCCCCAATACCAATAACTGGCGATTACGCCCAATTTAAAACTTTTGTTATTGAGGCGCTAGGGCGGCTAAAAAACTACTTTCTTAACGAACACCATTTGAAAGTTACTGAGCGTTATATCCATTCAAATAGAACTGAACAGCCAATGAAGCGGGATCTTGATTTCAACACCTATTATCAACAGCTTCCTGACATGACTGCGGTGAAAACGCTCTTTGAGCAGTACTGTCCTCGCATACTTGAACTTGGGCAATACAAAATTTAAACCTTAGGGACAGATCACATTTAATCCTCTGGCAGTAGGCTGGTGAATTCTTCACTAGAAATACTGGGGATATTAAAATATTTATTTTTGCCTAAATGACCAAGTCTAAATTATTATCATTGCTCGCCGAACTACTATGCAAACCCAAAGTAGAAATGTCCTCTTTTCTCCAAAGTAAAAATGCCCGCTTTGTATTCATGCCTGGTGACTGTTCCGGTCAACCTAAACAGGACACATTTACACGAGTTTTTTCAAACTTCACGGGT
>Ga0302121_10001243_pt1 | contig 12493 bp, 10 predicted proteins | sample CB21_surface_MG_FD_203120 | JGI IMG/M metagenome (GOLD analysis project Ga0302121, IMG submission 203120) | Marine microbial communities from Western Arctic Ocean, Canada - CB21_surface | ecosystem: Environmental > Aquatic > Marine > Oceanic | place: Canada: Western Arctic Ocean | collected... | reverse complement strand
GTTCAACAATTACGCAGGCGATTTGATCACCATAGGCTTTGAAGAGCTGTTCGGTAGACTCCAAGTCGTTATAAGGCGCTGTAAGTGTTTTTTCTGCTAGTGCCTCAGGCACACCTGGAGAGTTGGGCAGCCCAAGGGTAAGTACACCGCTACCAGCTTTGACCAATAATGAATCCGAGTGACCGTGATAACAGCCTTCAAATTTGACGATGAAGTCTCGGTCAGTAAATCCTCTAGCGAGGCGAATAGCCGACATTGTCGCCTCAGTGCCTGAGTTGACCATGCGCACGCTTTCCATGCTGGGCATGATTTCGACAATTTTTTCTGCCACCATTATTTCTATTTCGGTAGGCGCGCCAAAACCTAAAGCTTTGCTGGCTTGTTCGGTTACCGCGTCTATTGTTGGTCGGTGATTATGCCCAAGGATCATCGGCCCCCAAGAGCCAATGTAATCAATATAAGCGTTGTCATCTACGTCATAAATATACGCCCCTTGGCCTCTTTCGAAAAAGATTGGGTCGCCGCCTACGCCTTTGAACGCTCGGACGGGGGAATTGACCCCACCAGGGATAGTTTTGCAGGCTCTCTCCATCAGAGTTTTGGACTTGTCTCTATTCATATTGCTCTCGGTTCTAATTTTCTAAAAGGGCTTAATGATGGCTAAAAGAACGACAGGTACGAGTATGAGTACCGGTATTTCATTAAAAATGCGGAAGAATTTCTCGCTGTAGGGGGTTTCACCCCGAGCGAAAGCTTTAGTTATTTTGAGACAGAAGTGCTGATAACCCACTAGTCCAAGCACTAATGCAATTTTGATCCAGATCCACGTCTGGCCAGAAAGTGCTGCCCAGTTGACTGCTAGCATCCAAATGCCCAAAACTATGGTCAAAATCATTGCGGGGTTCATGATGACCCGCAGTAGTTTGATCTCCATGACTTTGAAGCGATCTCGGCTGATTTGATCCTCGGCGGCGGCGTGATAGACGAAAAGTCGTGGTAGATAAAAAATGCCCGCGAACCACGCTATGAGAGCAATCAAGTGGAATGCTTTGAGCCAGAGATAAATATTCAATGTCTAGTTTCCTAGGTTTGTTTTCGGTTACGAGCGGCCGGTTTAAATGTGGGTCCATTGTAGCCACCGAATGCGTCTAAACAGCACAGGTGGTGCAATTGCTCCAAGTGCCAAAAGTATCAATCGAAATTAGGATTTTTTCTTTCATTAGCGATCATTGAGGTACTATTGGGTTCAACAAACACATTATAAGTAGAACGGTGGATAAATCTCTAAAAAGTCTTGATGAAGTATGAAAAACTCTTTGTATAGGGTTGTGGAAGATCGACCAGCTCGTAAGGGCATATACGCCATAGTGTTTGCGCTCGCGCTATTACTGTCTCTTGGTGGTGGATTTTTTGCAGGGCAGTGGCGCGCCCAACAGGCTATTGTCGAAAACAAAGGGCTTCGAGCAGCCCTGGGTGCGACGCAGGCTGCCGAACAGGAATTACGTAATAGAGTTGTCGATGCAGAGTTGTCATTAGAAACTCAGAAGTTCGCGGTCACGGCAATGCGGGAGCAACTTACGGGTATGCATGGCGAGCGGGCCGAATTGTTTGAAGAGCTAGGTTTTTTTAGGAACCTCATGACCTCCGACGATGGACCGCAAGGGTTACGCGTAGGTGGTTTCGATTTGCTGCCCGGTGAGGGCGCTAATAGTTATAGATTTGTTATTTTAGTTACTCAGGCCGCGAAAGTGAGGCGCTTGGTATCTGGGCAAGCCTCATTGGTTGTGCAGGGTACAGTTGATGGTGGAGAGGCTCAGTTTACTTTGGCAGAGCTTGAGACAAATTCTTTGGATACACTGAATTTTCGCTTTCGGTACTTTCAAGATTTGGACGGTGTGCTAAATCTACCGGAGAATTTTGCACCACAAGCGGTAATTGTGACTCTTCGTACGAAAAAAGGGCCGTCAATAGATAGGTCTTTTCCTTGGGTTGTTGAAGGGGCATAGGATCTAATTGTCGCTTGGCCTCATGTGGCAAATTTGTCGAACTAAACAATCGGCGACAAAGCAGGCCTGCTTTGGCAGCATGTGTTGAAAGAATTTGAAGTTACCGAGAGTTGAACGACTCGGCCGCGTCAATGGCAGGTTAACAACGCACTAATAGACAGAAAGAACATTGAATAAAAAGAACATTGAACAGAAAAAACACTGAACAGAAAGAACGTAGCATAAAAGAGCGGTTAATAGAGCAGGCAAGAGGAACAGCAGGTATGAAAGTAATGAAATCCAAACAAGACATTACCCTGGTAGCTGCAGACAGTGAAATTGAAGGCAGTCTGCATTTTAGTAGCCAGCTGTTTGTAAAAGGTAAAGTAACAGGCAATATTTCAGCTGAAGAGCCAGGCGCTACCTTGGTGGTGAGCCCTGAGGGGTTGGTAGTGGGTGATATTCGCGTTCCTAATGTCGTCATTAATGGTCGGCTAGAGGGCAATGTATATGCTGATGAGCGTTTGGAAGTGTCTGCAGGTGCCGAAGTTCAAGGTGATCTATATTACAGTGTGATTGAAATGCACATGGGTGCCCAAGTTCAGGGTCGATTAATTCATGCGGAAAAAGACGCTGGCCAAAAAGGCACAGTGCATGCGCTGCCGGTAGACGGCGGCCGTTCATAGGATACCCTAGCTGTAAATAGTTGATAAACAGGTCGCTCCTAGTTCGTACATAAGGTTTCCTCTACCCCAGCAGCATAAAGGGTAAGAGATGAAAAGCTTAGCTGCCAAAGCCACTTTACAGAGATGCTTCGTCACATTCTTGCTAGATCTTTCTGTGTTAGTCGCTTTTGGTTTTCTTGCTAAGCCTATATGCTTTGTTTTCAATCAAATTCTTGAGACAGTCGACTCCCATGCTAGCAGAAATCAGTTTTTCAGAAAGCGCCGCGATCAAAGTTAAGCGCCTAATAGATAACGATGGCGATGACTCTCTTAAACTGCGGGTCTTTATAACCGGCGGCGGTTGTAATGGTTTTTCCTACGGATTCACATTTGACAGTGAAGTTGCAGAGGACGATGCAATGGTCGAACGATCTGGGGTAACCATGCTGGTAGATTCTATGAGTTACCCGTACTTAGCAGGTGCGCAGGTCGACTACGTTGAAAATCTAAATGGTTCCCAGTTTGTAGTAACTAATCCAAATGCATCCGCTACCTGTGGGTGTGGCAGCTCTTTCGCCATTTAGGCCGTCTAATTCGCGAGCACGGCTGCTGTTTGAGGGGATTGCGTGCTGGCAGAACTTCTGCTCCGTAGTTGCCTAAGAATGGTCCGTACTGTTTCGTACTCAATACTTAGCTAGCCAGGAAATATGGCGCCGAGAATACGTTTGCCTTTGGCGCCGGTGACCGTGGGCATATTGCCAGGTAAATTGTTCATTCTTTGGTAGGCAAGCCAAGCGAACGCTGCGGCCTCTAAAGAATCTCCATCCACTCCCCAAAATTCCGTCGGCTGGATGTTAATTTTGCTTGTGTCACTGAGCTCGCAGTTTATTGCAAGCCGCTGCATCAGATATTCGTTTAGCCTGCCGCCCCCGCAGACTGCTACGGCTGCGATTTCATTAGATTCTTTGCGTAGACAATCCGCAATGCTCTGTGCGGTTAACTCAACTAGGGTTGCTTGTACATCCTCTATAGCCAGCGTTGCGGGCGTAGATTGACCTATGGTCTCAAGGTGCCGTTCTAGCCAAGGTAGGTTGAAGTATTCTCTACCTGTGCTTTTCGGCGCAGACAAGGCGAAGTATGGATCTTGGAGGAATGACTGAAGTAGGTTTTCGCAAATTTTCCCACTAGACGCCCAAGCACCTCCTTTATCGAATGGTATGTCTTTATGAATCTCGCACCATTGGTCAATCAAACCGTTTCCTGGTCCAGTATCAAAACCAATCAGCGTTTGACCGCCTAATAGGGTTAGGTTACTGATGCCGCCAATGTTCAGAACAGCGACATTGGTATCCAATTTGCCGAATAAAATTTCATGAAAAGCAGGAGTTAATGGCGCGCCGTGGCCTCCTGCCGCAACATCACGCCTGCGGAAGTCTGCAATCGTAGTTATTCCGGTTATCTCAGCAATGCTGTTTGGGTCGCCAATTTGTAGGGTAAAAGGTGTTGTACCCATGCCCGGAGGGCGGTGTCGTATTGTTTGACCATGACTACCAATTGCAGCCACCTCTGCGCCATTAATTCCTAATGCCTCTAGGTAACTGTTAATGCTTAGGCCGATGAATTGCCCAAGCAAATTGTCGCATGCCCCAAGTTGATAAAAATCGTCATCGCTTGGCTGGCCGAGTCTTAAAAGGTCTTCGCGGAGCGCTAAGGGCAGCGCTACAGTTTGAGCGTTAATAACTTTGATTTTTAATTCGTCTCGCTCTAGTTGGATATCAACTAAAGCGAGGTCCAATCCATCGACACTGGTCCCGCTCATTGCCCCAACGTAAAGCGATCTATTGAGTTTTTTCATTGGGCGGTAACCAGCGTGATTTGGTCTTTGTAACTATTTAAAAGTAAAGCATATTGCCTGGTTGCAGCTCGGAATGTGGCCAACTCCCTTTTTGCTACGGGTTCCGCTTTTGGCAATTTTACCGTGCGCGGATTTTTGTGCGTACCGTTTACTAGAAACTCATAGTGTAGATGCGGCCCTGTTGCCCACCCGGTAGAACCCACGTAACCGATGATTTGTCCTTGGCGAACTTTGCGCCCAGATTTTATGTTCTTACCGAATTTTAAAAGGTGCAGGTATTTGGTTACGAACTGTTCGCCATGTTGAATGACAATATATCGTCCATTCGAATTGGTTCGTGAGGCAGTTTTCACGCGGCCGTCGCCTGCCGCCAATATGGGTGTGCCGGTGGGGGCCGCATAATCTATGCCTCTATGTGGGCGAACTGTTTTATGCAATGGGTGTCTTCTGCGCAAGTTGAAACTTGAGCTGATACGCGAAAATTCTACCGGGGCACGCAAAAATGCCTTTCGCATACTTATGCCTTTAGGCGTATAAAAATCTTTATTGCCTGTTGGATTTGTAAACGTTACCGCAGAATATGTGTTCCGTTGGTTGATGAAGTCGGCCGCCAAAATTTCCCCTGTGCCAATGTAATCCCCGTCTAGGTACAGCTCTTCGTAGAGTACAAAAAATTGATCGCCAGGTCTGATGTCTAATACAAAGTCGATATCCCATTGAAAGATTTGTGCCAAACGCATAGTCAATTTGTCTGGGAGGCCCGCTCTTTGGCTAGATAAGAATAAGCTATCATCGATGGTGGCGTGTTTATAAGAAATTACTCTGTCGGGGTAAGCGACATTTTTCACCGCAGAAAAACCTGTCTCTTCGCGGGTAAACTCAAGAGACTCGAGCCGAGAAGGATGGTAAGTGAATTTTACAAGCTGGCCGTTGAACGATGCAAAAGTAAGGCTATTGCCTGGGAAAATATTCTCAAGTTGCTTGCCTAATTTGGTGCCACTTATTTGGTGTAAGTCTTTTGCAGAGTAACCATTACGTGAAAAAATTTTGGCTAAGTTGTCGCCTGCCCTAACTTTGTCGACTGTAGTAACGGGTGTTGGCTCTGGCGTAGGCGTAGGGTGAGGCGTTACCAGTTCACTATTTTTCGAGATTTCGTTGAAGGGCTCTTCGTCGCTGGCCTGATTTTCGAGGTTGATTGTAGCGCTGGCATCTTTACTGGCCTCTTCATCGCTGCTGCCAATTCCGCTAAGTTGTAAAATAAGTAGCCCCAAGCCTGTTATAAGGATTACTCGTTTGTGTAGGGTGGGAAAGTTCATGCTATGTTTTTCTGCTCATCAAGTTAGAGGCATAGGTGTTTTAGGCAGCTTGCTATCGCGGATCAAAACCCATGATGCACGGCTTAGCTGAAGTCCGGGCAGTATAAGGGAAACTCGTGGTGAAAAAAGTCTTACTGGCGGGCACTATTTTGCGTTGGGTCTCTCTGATTTAATATGACGCTCGGAACTAGATGTCCCGATGAGTAATTTGCGAGTTACCATTAGGGTGTTGATCAATCTTTTAAAATTATACTTACGCTTTAAGGTGAATATGAAAACACAGGGTCTCATGCATGAGCTACGTTGGCGCGGGCTTGTAGCGCAACTTTCTAACGCGGCTGGTCTAGAAAAATATTTGCAGGGAGGTTCCAGGTCGCTTTATTGCGGTTTTGATCCCACAGCAGACAGTTTGCATATAGGGAGTTTAGTGCCGCTGCTTGCTTTAAAGCGTTTTCAGTTGCAGGGGCATAAACCAATATTATTGCTGGGGGGCGCGACGGGTCTGATAGGCGACCCTTCAGGTCGCGATGACGAACGTAATTTAAATACGAAGGGTGTGGTTGGTTCGTGGGTAGAGTCATTGCAAACCCAGGTTGGCCGATTTCTAGATTTCGATGGGGAAAATCCGGCGGTGATTTGCAACAACTTGGACTGGACTGAAAAACTAGATGTAGTGAGTTTTTTGCGCGATATAGGCAAGCACTTTTCAGTCAACGGAATGATTCAGCGGGAATCTGTAAAGACGCGTCTTGATCGTGAAGGTCAGGGGATTTCCTATACGGAGTTCAGTTACATGCTTTTGCAGGCTATGGATTTCTTGGAGCTGGCCCGGCGCGAAGATTGTCTTATTCAGATAGGCGGAAGCGATCAATGGGGAAATATTGTTTCCGGTATTGATTTAGTACGTAGGCATGTGGGCAAGGAAGCCTTTGCGTTAACTATGCCGCTGGTGACTAAGTCTGACGGCACTAAGTTTGGTAAGTCGGCTTCCGGTGCGGTCTGGCTGGATGCGAAAAAGACATCGCCGTACAGTTTTTATCAATTTTGGCTGAATACCGCAGATGCTGACGTCGAACCGTTTCTAAAACTCTTTACGTTTCTAGGGGAGGATGAGGTGGCAGATCTTGCTGGCGCGACCATTGCGCGGCCCGAGTTACGTGGCGGTCAACGCAAGCTGGCCCGTGAAGTAACCCAATTGGTACATGGGGAAGACGCGCTGAAGTCAGCTGAGCGGATAAGCGAGTGTTTGTTCGCCGGGGAGGTTGCTGGCTTACAGGAGGCTGACTTGGCTCAACTACAGCAAGATGGACTGCAAAGTTGCACTGGTGAATCGGGCATCGGGCTGCTTACGGCCATGGTGGAGGCGTCTTTAGCCAAATCTACGGGTGAGGCGCGTAAACTAATTCAGGGCAATGGGGTCAAAATCAACGGTCAATTGGTAACGGACCCAAAAATGACGTTATCTTTTGATGACTCCCTGTTTGGCCAGTTTTACCTTATACGTAGGGGCAAAAAGCAATATGGCATGCTCGTGCGCGGTGTCTAATTCGAACTATTTTGCAATTAGTTCAATTTATTGCAATTTAGGGGTTGCGCGGAAATTCTCTTTACGTATTATACGCCTCCCTTGCAGCGAAGCCGAAAGCGGAGCAGCAGTTCTTTAAAAACAAATAGCAAGTACAAAGTGGCCGCGAATAGCAACACATTCGTTAACGACACTTAGTACTAAACAAGCCATTCGTGTGGGAACACGTGATTCGTTTTGAGTAAATGATTAATTGGCATCATGGCGATTTGAAAGGATTTATCCAATCACTTAGCTGAAAGTCGGAAAAATTAAACTGAAGAGTTTGATCATGGCTCAGATTGAACGTTGGCGGCACGCCTAATACATGCAAGTCGAACGAGAAAACACTCCGGTGTGAGTACAGTGGCGGACGGGTGAGTAACGCGTAGGAATCTACCTAGTAGTGGGGGACAACTCGAGGAAACTCGAGCTAATACCGCATACGCTCTTAGGAGGAAAGTGGGGGATCTTCGGACCTCACGCTATTAGAGGAGCCTGCGTTAGATTAGCTTGTTGGTGAGGTAAAGGCTCACCAAGGCGACGATCTATAGCTGGTCTGAGAGGACGATCAGCCACACTGGAACTGAGACACGGTCCAGACTCCTACGGGAGGCAGCAGTAGGGAATCTTGGGCAATGGGCGGAAGCCTGACCCAGCGATGCCGCGTGTGCGAAGAAGGCCTTAGGGTTGTAAAGCACTTTCAGTCGTGAAGAAAAGCTACGATTTAATATGTCGTGGTCTTGACGTTAGCGACAGAAGAAGTACCGGCTAACTCCGTGCCAGCAGCCGCGGTAATACGGAGGGTACGAACGTTAATCGGAATTACTGGGCGTAAAGCGCGCGTAGGCGGTTTGATAAGTGGGATGTGAAAGCCCCGGGCTCAACCTGGGAACTGCATTCCAAACTGTAAAACTAGAGTGTGGTAGAGGGCGGTAGAATTTCCTGTGTAGCGGTGAAATGCGTAGATATAGGAAGGAATACCGATGGCGAAGGCAGCCGCCTGGACCAACACTGACGCTGAGGTGCGAAAGCGTGGGGAGCAAACAGGATTAGATACCCTGGTAGTCCACGCCGTAAACGATGAGAACTAGCCGTTGGGGCCTTTAAGGCTTTGGTGGCGCAGCTAACGCGATAAGTTCTCCGCCTGGGGAGTACGGCCGCAAGGTTAAAACTCAAATGAATTGACGGGGGCCCGCACAAGCGGTGGAGCATGTTGTTTAATTCGATGCAACGCGAAGAACCTTACCACCCCTTGACATACTCGGAACTTTCTAGAGATAGATTGGTGCCTTCGGGAACCGAGATACAGGTGCTGCATGGCTGTCGTCAGCTCGTGTCGTGAGATGTTGGGTTAAGTCCCGTAACGAGCGCAACCCTTGTCCTTATTTGCCAGCGAGTAATGTCGGGAACTCTAAGGAGACTGCCGGTGACAAACCGGAGGAAGGTGGGGACGACGTCAAGTCATCATGGCCCTTACGGGGTGGGCTACAAACGTGCTACAATGGGGAGTACAAAGGGCTGCAAACCAGCAATGGTAAGCGAATCCCAAAAAACTTCTCGTAGTCCGGATTGGGGTCTGCAACTCGACCCCATGAAGTCGGAATCGCTAGTAATCGCGAATCAGAATGTCGCGGTGAATACGTTCCCGGGCCTTGTACACACCGCCCGTCACACCATGGAAGTGGATTGCACCAGAAGTAATTAGTTTAACCCTCGGGAGGACGGTTACCACGGTGTGGTTCATGACTGGGGTGAAGTCGTAACAAGGTAGCCGTAGGGGAACCTGCGGCTGGATCACCTCCTTAAAACGATAGGCCTTGATTCAGTCACATTTGAGGCTGGAAAAAATAGGTCCAACTCCTAGCGAATTGCGTTGTTCCTACACGAATGGTTTGTTGCTAATAATTTTTTTGAGCACTCTGGGTCTGTAGCTCAGTTGGTTAGAGCGCACCCCTGATAAGGGTGAGGTCGGTGGTTCAAATCCACCCAGACCCACCATAATCGACGAGCGGACTTTAGTGCTGACGCTGCATAATGGGGCCGTAGCTCAGCTGGGAGAGCGCCTGCCTTGCACGCAGGAGGTCAGGAGTTCGATCCTCCTCGGCTCCACCATTTGTCTACTATGCAATAGGCCACGTACTTGTTCTTAAGAGTAAGCAGATGCAACAAAAAATTGTTTAGTATTTAGTACAGCGCCTCGTCCTTTCCGAGTTCACATTCGATGTGTTCCCTTAATAGCTTAAGAGAACGAACATTTCCGATGTGAACTTGAGCACTTGCTTAAGTTTTGTTCTTTAACAATTCAGAGATAGTCCGCAAAATTATGCGACGCCATTTATGGTTTCGCAGAAGTTATGCGGGTACAAAAATTTTTTCTAGATATATGTCTTAGTATTCTCTTGTGAATACAACACTGAAGCGCTCGCGTGGATGTTGTGACGTGGATGGACGATCTTGCCGCTGTTCGAGTGGTTGGATCGGAAATTGGCAAGCTTAAGTTGGATCACGGGGAAGGCGAATGAAATAGATGATGAATATGTGATGAAAATATGAAGAGCATGTACTGAAGATGCGTTGGTTTACCAATACATTGGATTATATGGTCAAGCATAAAAGTGCATCTGGTGGATGCCTTGGCAGCTGAAGGCGATGAAGGACGTTATAGCCTGCGATAAGCCTCGGGGAGTCGGCAAATAGACTTTGATCCGGGGATTTCCGAATGGGGAAACCCACCGCTCCGGCGGTATCTGCACCTGAATACATAGGGTGTAGAAGCGAACTTGGGGAACTGAAATATCTAAGTACCCAAAGGAAAAGAAATCAACAGAGATTCCCTTAGTAGCGACGAGCGAAAGGGGACCAGCCCTTAAGTTTATATTTTGTTAGTGGAAGCTTCTGGAAAGTTGCGCGATATAGGGTGATAGTCCCGTACACGAAAGCAAGATATAGATGAAATCGAGTAGGACGGGGCACGTGAAACCTTGTCTGAATATGGGGGGACCATCCTCCAAGGCTAAATACTCTCAGCTGACCGATAGTGAACCAGTACCGTGAGGGAAAGGCGAAAAGAACCCCTGTGAGGGGAGTGAAATAGAACCTGAAACCAGATGCATACAAGCAGTGGGAGCATGTCTTCGGACGTGTGACTGCGTACCTTTTGTATAATGGGTCAGCGAGTTACTTTTTGTGGCAAGGTTAACCGTATAGGGGAGCCGTAGGGAAACCGAGTCTTAATAGGGCGTCTTAGTCGCAAGGAGTAGACCCGAAACCGGGCGATCTAGCCATGGGCAGGTTGAAGGTTGAGTAACATCAACTGGAGGACCGAACCCACTAATGTTGAAAAATTAGGGGATGACCTGTGGTTAGGAGTGAAAGGCTAATCAAGCCCGGAGATAGCTGGTTCTCCTCGAAATCTATTTAGGTAGAGCCTCTCGTATTACCATCGGGGGTAGAGCACTGTTTGGGCTAGGGGGTCGTCTAGACTTACCAACCCCATGCAAACTCCGAATACCGATGAGTACAGCGAGGGAGACACACGGCGGGTGCTAACGTCCGTCGTGGAAAGGGAAACAACCCAGACCGCCAGCTAAGGTCCCTAAATTACAGTTAAGTGGGAAACGATGTGGGAAGGCCCAGACAGCCAGGAGGTTGGCTTAGAAGCAGCCATCCTTTAAAGAAAGCGTAATAGCTCACTGGTCGAGTCGGCCTGCGCGGAAGATTTAACGGGGCTAAAACTGTATACCGAAGCTGCGGACACATACTTTGTATGTGTGGTAGAGGAGCGTTCTGTAAGCCTGTGAAGGTGTGCCGGGAGGCATGCTGGAGGTATCAGAAGTGCGAATGCTGACATGAGTAACGATAAAAGAGGTGAAAATCCTCTTCGCCGAAAAACCAAGGTTTCCTGCGCAACGTTCATCGGCGCAGGGTTAGTCGGCCCCTAAGGCGAGGCCGAAAGGCGTAGTCGATGGGAAACAGGTTAATATTCCTGTACCAAATGTAACTGCGATGGGGTGACGGAGAAGGCTAGGCTAGCCTGGCGATGGTTGTCCAGGTTTAAGCACGTAGGCCGAGAGTTTAGGTAAATCCGGACTCTCTTAAGGCCGAGATGCGATGACGAATTACTCTTATACGAGCAAGAAGTAGTCGATGCCATGCTTCCAAGAAAAACCTCTAAGCTTCAGGTTACATATGACCGTACCCCAAACCGACACAGGTGGTTGGGTAGAGAATACCAAGGCGCTTGAGAGAACTCGGGTGAAGGAACTAGGCAAAATGGCACCGTAACTTCGGGAGAAGGTGCGCCGCTGACGGTGATGGGACTTGCTCCCTAAGCTATCGGCGGTCGAAGATACCAGGTGGCTGCGACTGTTTATTAAAAACACAGCACTCTGCAAACACGTAAGTGGAAGTATAGGGTGTGACGCCTGCCCGGTGCTGGAAGGTTAATTGATGGGGTTAGCTTCGGCGAAGCTCTTGATCGAAGCCCCAGTAAACGGCGGCCGTAACTATAACGGTCCTAAGGTAGCGAAATTCCTTGTCGGGTAAGTTCCGACCTGCACGAATGGCGTAACGATGGCCACACTGTCTCCACCCGAGACTCAGTGAAATTGAAATCGCGGTCAAGATGCCGTGTACCCGCGGCTAGACGGAAAGACCCCGTGCACCTTTACTATAGCTTCACACTGGACTTTGGCTTAATTTGTGTAGGATAGGTGGGAGACTTTGAAGCAGCGACGCTAGTTGCTGTGGAGTCAACCTTGAAATACCACCCTGATTACGTTGAGGTTCTAACTCAGGTCCATTATCTGGATCGAGGACAGTGTGTGGTGGGTAGTTTGACTGGGGCGGTCTCCTCCTAAAGAGTAACGGAGGAGTACGAAGGTACACTCAGCATGGTCGGAAATCATGCAATGCGTATAAAGGCAGAAGTGTGCTTGACTGCGAGCCCGACGGGGCGAGCAGGGACGAAAGTCGGTCTTAGTGATCCGGTGGTTCTGTATGGAAGGGCCATCGCTCAACGGATAAAAGGTACGCCGGGGATAACAGGCTGATACCGCCCAAGAGTTCACATCGACGGCGGTGTTTGGCACCTCGATGTCGGCTCA
>Ga0302121_10001241_pt1 | contig 12495 bp, 9 predicted proteins | sample CB21_surface_MG_FD_203120 | JGI IMG/M metagenome (GOLD analysis project Ga0302121, IMG submission 203120) | Marine microbial communities from Western Arctic Ocean, Canada - CB21_surface | ecosystem: Environmental > Aquatic > Marine > Oceanic | place: Canada: Western Arctic Ocean | collected... | reverse complement strand
TATATGTGTCGTATTCGCCAATTCCTGCAAGCACACCAATATAAAGCTCATCAGCATCCGTGACCGTAAAACATAGCGGGGACATAGATGACCATGTTGTTACTCTATAACTTCCGTTCTGCAATGGAGATCTCGTATCAAAACAATAAACCACGCCTCCCGTTGGAAAGTTGATTAGGAAAAAAGCATTTTGAGCATCATAAACAGTTTTGATGTTTCCTGTTTCTGACCTAGCTCTTGATTTTATATCGTTGTTTACGTTTTTAGATATATCACCAAGAGGACTACTCTTTTCTTGTATAGTTCTGGCTAAAGACCGAACGCCACTGTAATCAAGAAAAAGAATGTCTTGTCCTGTTGATTGAACGCAATCTCGTGAAACAATACCAATATTTAGGATTGTGTCAGCTAGTGCCATTGTTGAAGGCGATCCCGCCCCTGAGTAAAGCAAAATAGATCGCTTGCCAAGGATGATTAAAAAATCGTTATGAGCTATCAGGCTGACTATTTCATCAAACCCACTAGGCCAGACGGTTGTTAAATCAAGGCTTCCGCTACTGCCCCCACTGAAATCTACGCCATCTAACTGATCGGAAAAATAGAGAGTCCGTTTGTTGCCGGTGACATCAGCGGCCCAAATTCGGCCAAAAGCTGCAAGACAGACATTTCCCTGCGGTGCTGTTCCTGCCGCTCCAGCGTGAGCCGAAATCGTGGTAAGAGCTGAGGTAGCTGCGTCATAGACTAAAGGCGCGTGGCCTATCTGATAAAAATAGAATTTATTGCCAAGTGAAGCCATCGACCAGTTGTTTGCTGAAATAGTAAGGCTTCCAGTTATATCAACAAGAGTCGAGGTTCCTTTGAAAATCTTGTTATTGCCGCAGGAGAATACAATTTTGGTTCCATCGTATTGAATAAACTCACCAATGGACTCAATTCCAGCACTAGAGCCAAGAACAGCAGATCCGTTTGAGCTAACCATCTTGTAACCTTTGCGCGAAGCCACTCTTCCTTCTTTATCAATAATGCAATTGGTGGCATCAGCAGCAAATGAGGGGTCTTGCTGCAAAGGGGCATCCTGGGTATTAATTCCAGCAAACCCTGGTGCAGATATAGTTATGTTTTGAAGTGCCTGGGCCATCTAATTAAACCGCCACAAAAGTCAGTTCGTTCTGGTATTTGTTTGCATCAAGCTGAATAGCATCACCCAAAGCAATAGATGCGATTCCAAACTGTTCTGCTCCACTTTGACCCCCCGTTTCACCCCTTTCTCTCAATGCCATTGCAAGAGCTAACTGGATTACAGGATTGCTTGGTACTTTTAAAAACGTAGCTCCAGAATTCAGAGCTGGCTGTGGAATAACCATATCAAAACGCAGTTGATATATAGCGTCTGGAATGGGATAAACATCAACTTGCAATTGTCCTGTAGCATCAGTGCCGTTCCATGTGAAACAGTCAGGCGATGATTTTGGTGATGTTCCAAGATAATTTTGATTGTTGAAATAGTGTCTAGTTTTTCCGTTCAAATACCAGTTTGAAGTGTCATTCATTACTTCTTTTAAAATAGCGTCCTGATAAGCGCCTGTGATCGCATAAGTGCTTTGATCATCCACTGTCGGCACAACAATAGTCTGCCTTAAGGAAGTCCATTCATGTGAATTTTCAACCGTTGTTTTTGCGTCATTAATCAAATCGCCAATCATTATTGAATAACTGTTTTCAGCAATACCTGTGACAGTATTTTCTCTGAGCCTTCGCATAACGGAATTTATAAGATCAAGAAAATTCATAGCTAGTACCTTCTTCCAAAAAAGCTATCGGTAATGGGAGTGTCGCTCTGAAGGCGTTTTTGCCGAGCTATAAATGTGCGTTCAAGCAGAGTAGTTGGTTCTAGGTCTATTTTTGGCACTGGTCTTGCTGTTATTCGATCTAAAGCCGCCCCACCGCCTCCAAACCCGCCGACAGTGCCTTCAACAGTGCCAGCGACAGTACCAGCAACGGTGCCAGCAACGGTGCCAGCAACGGTGCCAGCAACGGTGCCAGCCACAGTACCGGCAACAGTACCAGGATCAGCCGGGACTACTGGATTAACCGGATCAACTGGAACTACTGGATCAACAGGAACAACAGGACTAACAGGATCAACAGGTGCTACTGGATTGACCGGATCAACAGGAACAACAGGATCAGCCGGGACTACTGGATTAACAGGGTTTACAAGATCAACTGGAACTACTGGATCAACAGGATTAACTGGGTTAACTGGGTTAACTGGGTTTACGGGGTTAACTGGGTTTACAGGATCAGCCGGGACTACTGGATTGACCGGATTGACAGGGTTAACCGGGTTAACAGGATTGACCGGGTTGACAGGGTTAACTGGGTTTACGGGGTTAACGGGGTTGACGGGATTTACTGGGTTAACTGGGTTAACTGGGTTGACGGGATTAACTGGGTTAACTGGGTTAACAGGACTATTTGATGCCGCTGCTGCCGCTGCTGCCGCTGCTGTTACTGCCGCCGCCGTTAATGGCCCTGTGAAAATATTATTATTATCTGGAGCTACACTCGGTATTAGTGGAGTTGTAACTATATTATCTTGATCAGCACTTACATTTCCATTTGCGCCAGAATACATATCGCCTACTTTATAGCTACTTTCATTATCTCCCAGGTCAACGTAGTTACTCACTCCCGTAACGGTATTTGTAAAAACGCCATTTCCTTGATATTCATAGATCATTTCATCCCCAAATAAGGGATCACCCGTATCGCCCGGTAATGCTGGATCAACAGGAACAACAGGATCAGCTGGAACAACAGTGACAGTATTTTGAAGGACTACATAGTCATTAACAGCTTGCTCTGAAATTCCGTATAGCTCCGCAACTTCCTTAGCAGTTTTAGTGTTGTTATTTATTTCATCAACTAGTGCATCAATCTCTTCTTGAGTAGCTTGATTTATGTCAAGCGGGGGAGAACTAGGGACAACAGGATCCGCAGGGACAGGCTCGTTAGTAGGGCTTGGGCTATCATCACCCCCGGAAAAAATGCCTCCTATAGCTCCTACGGCTCCTAAAATAGCTTCAACGGCCGTGGCTGGACTACCGCTACCGCTACCGCCACTGTCATCACCCTCGATTATAGAAATATCTCTTCCGATCATTCCGTTAGCGTCAGCCATCTCATAATAATCAAAAGTCGCTGTATCTATTAATTGTCCATCACTTCCAGTTGTAATTCCGTGATCGGTTAATATTTGCAAAACCGCAGCATTTTTTTCTTCTTTTGACTTCTCTATATTTTCTGCTAACCACTTATCTTTGGCTTCAAAAGCTGCATCTCTAACCGCTTTAATAATATTTGCTTCTGAATAGTTGCCGCTATTTAGGACATCAGCAGCAGTCGCAGCAGAATTGGCTGCTAAAACATTGGACCCAGCATCGCTAAAAACGTCATTTATTGAGTTACGCCAATCCATTGTATTATCAATTTGATCCACAAATGTGTCACGTTTTGCTCCAACTAATAATTCAATAATATCCATTATTTACCTACTTTTGAAACACGTTCAAATGTACGCATTGTGCCTAATCCTAAAAGAGCCATTAGGACCGGAAGCATTACGGAGGTGTCAATTTGTGGAACTATAATTCCAAATGGATGTGCAAGAGGCGCAACAAGAAAGTTTACTCCAAATCCAGCAACACAAACCCAAGCAGTCGCAGGTCTCCAAGATGATTGAAACCAGTTTCCTTGAGCCTCAACTTTATTAAGCTCTATCTGAGCTGTCATTTGGTTGTCTGCAAGAACAGCCAATTCGTGACTTAGTTTTTCGCGCAAATCCCGATCTGGAATTGCCTTTTCCAAGATCGACATTGCCGGGTTTATGAGAGCAGTAAGTGAAGCCAGCATTTAGATAGCCGCCCAAACTAAGCCGACAAAGATTACAAGCCCGATCACAATTGATGCGCCTAGAGTTGAATGAGTAGTTGTCTGCACAAGTCTCCAGGCTGGTCCACCAATGTATTTTGCTAATGCGTTTTTAATCATTTGCCTACATCTCTTTTTTTGTCATTAAATTACTCTAACCTTAAGGTTGTTCCCAGCCAGGGCTGTAATTCTTACCTTGTTTTGAGCGGGAGCATCAAAGTCATAATCAGTACCAAGAATTGCACCTTTATTTAAAACAGTGGCATCGTAGTTGATTGCTACACCGTCTGATGAAGGCACAGTAGTTCCGCTTGCTAGGTTGAACACGATGGCTAAGTCTAGGTCGTTGCCCAAGACTATGTGGTTCGGGTCTGTGACAGCGTCTAGTTGAGTCTTGTCCATCTTGTTTGTGTAGCTTGTTACTCCCATAGCGTACTCCCTTATGAGGTTGTCACTATAGTTTAAAATATACATTTTAGTCCCGTCATTATTCACCCTTACTTTAGCAGTTCCTCCAATGTTAATGCCAAACAAATTGACATAAGATGCCGTAGAAACATCAAAACCTGTAGTCAGGGTATATTCATAAACCTCTCGGTTGTCGTTACCAACGACATACATGTGAGTTCCGTCTATACTGAATCCAAGACCCGTAACAATTGTGCTTTGAGTGCCAACATAGAAATTTTGACTGTAAGAAGCTGTAGACACATCAAACCCTGTAGAAAGAGAGTATTCGTTTACGTCATCTCCAGAATATCCAAGAACAAACATTTTAGTTCCGTCAGGATTAAACGCCAAAGCGTAAGGCGTTGCTTCTTGACCTGATATAGAAAAGCTATCCGTAAATGAGGCAGTAGATACGTCAAACGCCGTAGTCAATGAGTATTCGTTTACATCTTTGCCTGTACTCCCAAGCACAAACATCTTAGTCCCATCGGTACTTAAAACTACGTCATGTGGGGCGGTATCTTGCGCGGCAACACTAAAGCTATTAACGAAAGAAGAAGTGCTTACATCAAAAGCTGTAGATAATGTGTATGAGGAAACGCTATCGCTAGATGTTCCAACTACATACATTTTGTCTCCCGAAGGACTAAAACAAAAACCCATTATGCTTGTTTGTTGGCTGGCAATAGAAAAATCATCAACAAACACAGAAGTTGTTACGTCATATGTCTGGACCGTATAAGTAGCACCCTCCATAGCCTCCGCAATCGTAGCAAGCTCAGTATTCGTAGTACCATTCGCCCACGTTTCTGAAGCGTATGTGCCGTTAGAATTATACTGCCACGTTCCACCGTTATTCCGAACGATGTCTCTCTCGCCGCTTGTGTTGTCTACTATGCCCCACGTTGTTCTATCGTCTGTAGAGATGCAGTAGTTTATAGTGCCACTACCCGCAGCTTGGTTAGCTGTCATAGAGTTGATGTCTGTCCAGTAGGTTGAGTCTATGGAGGCTGTGGTGTGGACTGGGTTGTAGCCTGTTGCGGTTGCAATTACGCCTACGTTGTATTCGTTTACATCGTCTCCACTTTCGCCCAAAACAAACATTTTAGTGCCGTCAGTGCTAAAGGTTAATCCTGTTGGGGTTATTTCTTGAGCGGCTATACTAAAGCTATCTGTAAATGTTGAGGTACTAACATCAAAGCCAGTAGATAGCTGGTACTCATTAACATCATCTCCTGAAGGGCCAACAACAAACATTTTCGTACCGTCAGTATTAAAAGCTAATCCGTGCGGGTCTGTTTCTTGTGCTGATACTGAAAAACTGTCAGTAAACGAAGAGGTTGATACGTCAAAGCCAGTAGTCAATGCGTACTCATTAACATCATCTCCTGTAGAGCCAAGAACAAACATCTTTGTGCCATCAGTGTTAAAAGCTAAAGCGGTAGGAACTGTATCTTGTGAGCTTACACTAAAGGCATCAATAAACGAGGCGGTTGACACATCGAAGCCGGTTGACAATGCGTATTCGTTTACGTCCTGACCGCTTTGTCCACAAACAAACATTTTAGTACCATCGGTGTTAAAGGCTAATCCTCTTGGGATTGTTTCTTGCGACCCTACAGAAAAAGAATCAACGAATGTAGCACTTGAAACATCAAATTCTGTAGACAACGTGTATTCGTTTACGTCATCTCCTGAAAAGCCAACCACAAACATTTTTGTGCCGTCAGTGTTGAAAGCTAGGTCTTGTGGTTCAGTCTCTTGACCTGATATTGAAAAGCTATCTACGAAAGATGCCTCTGAAACATCAAAGCCCGTATTTACACCACTCAGCTCTAAGTCACCGTCCGTAGTGTTATACACTGCGCCGTACATCTCCCAAGAGCCAGAGGCAACCTGAGCGTATGACGTAGGAGTTGTGGTTTCTACATAGGAGCCGCTTGTGGCTGTTAAGACAAACACGCCTGAGTTGGCTTCAATGGTCTTGCCTACGTCCGCGGAGGTGAATGAGCCTGTGCCTAGTGTTAGCGGCGTAGAGATAGTGTATTCATTTACGTCATCACCTGTATAGCCACACACAAACATCTTAGTGCCGGTGGTATTGAAGGCTAGTGCAGTAGGGCTTACCTCTTGAGAGGCTACTGAAAAGCTGGTGTTAAACGATGCAGTAGATACATCAAAGCCTGTTGCTAGTGTGTATTCGTAAACCGAATCGTTATCCCTTCCCGCAACAAACATACTAGTTCCGTCAGCGTTAAAAGCTATACCTTCTGGGGTCAGGTCTTGACCTGCTACGCTAAAAGCATCTGTATACGAAGCTGTTGATACGTCAAAGCCAGTTGATAGTGCGTACTCGTAAACACTATTGCTGGTATCACCAACAATAAACATCTTAGTTCCATCGGTGTTAAAGGCTATATCTTGTGGTTTTATATCCTGTGCTGCTACACTAAAACTATCCGTGTACGAAGCTGTAGAAACATCAAAGCCAGTTGATAAGGCATATTCGTAAACAGCGTCTCCGGTAGAGCCACTGATAAACATCTTAGTGCCGGTGGTATTGAAGGCTAGTCCATAAGGATTCAGATCTTGAGCTGCAACACTAAAGGCATCTGTAAACACGGCAGTAGAAACATCGAAGCCAGTTGATAAGGCATATTCATTAACATCGTCTCCTCCATTACCTGTAACAAACATCTTTGTTCCGTCTGTATTAAACGCTAATCCCTGTGGGTTTGTTTCTTGAGCTGCTACTGAAAACACTTGTGTATAGACCGCAGTAGAAACATCTCCAACACCCCAATCCAAAGTAGTCGCCGGCGCGCTATCCAGCCTTGTGTAGTTCTCAGTAGTAGAATTGACATTCCAGTTATTATTAGTAACAGCGGTCTGTGCTACTTCTTTAGTCACAGAAACAACAGGTGCGAGAACGCTGTCAGTAAGGCTAATAGTAGTTGCTTGTCCGTTAGTAAATGTTTGAGTTAGCGTTCCAAGCGTTGAAGGTGGTAGGTTCGTAAATCCTATATTCCCACTAGAAGTTTGAGATAGGATTTGTCCGTTATTCCCATTCGCCGTAGGAAGTGTAAACTGAGCGGCAAACGCTGCAAGATTTGCGTCTAGGCCTGGGATTGTTGCCCAAGAAGCTACACCGCTGCCATTACTTGATATTACTTGACCTGACGTTCCATCGCTTGCTGGAAATACAACACCTCCAGCCGTTAAATTTGTTGTTGCAAAGGTTGTTAAACTACTTGAGCCACTTCCAGAAATATTTCCTGTGACATTGCCCGTTAGCGGCCCGGCAAAACTTCCTGCTGTAACACCGCCAGAAAAAGCCGCAGAGGTAAGTCCAGATAAGGCAGCATCAAGATTGACTGTTAATTCCTGACCCGAAGCAGTTGTAGATATATTTATGCCGCCAGCAATATCAAGAATTTGAGAATTTAAGTCCACTGATTGCTGACCGCCAGCGTCACCCTGGAAATCTAAGTCTTGATTAGTCGAAACAGAATCAACGTAGTTTTTTACAGAAATAGCAGTAGGGACATTTACGGCAGAAGCCCCAGACATTGTATCTGAATTTAAAAATGAGGCTATTGAGATTGAGCCATCACTTAAATTTCCAAACTGAATTGTGCCTGACGCATTAACGCCTACAAGAGAAGTCCAACTTCCGCTTGATAACGAAGCAGTTCCATCCGTTAAAGTTGCCCCGGTAACACTACCGGAAGTAGATAGGCTTGCTCCCGCAATAGCTCCAGAAGCATTAACCGCAACACCGTTGAAGGTTCCTGTTGCTGTGATTGCTCCAGTAGTAATACTTGAGGGATTTGTGCCAATCTCAACAACCGCCGCAGAAGCATTCTCAGTAAAGAGCCTTCTATCTGTGACATTGACCGCAAGTTCTCCCTGGACAAGCTGTGAACTTGTTGGGACATCGGTAGCAGTGCTGGAATTCTTGGTTACTATTATGGGCATGAGTTCCCCTTACTTTAAAAAGAAGGGGGGGAAATGAATACCCCCCCGAACTATGGGGAATTGTTACGCATTCACGATTAAGGTGAACGCACTGTCAGGACGATATGCAACACCGCCATAAAGTACATCACCAGTTAGCAAGTCAGCTAACCACTCTTGCTTGTACTGAGTTTGAACCCGAACGTCTTGCTGCATAGAAAGAACAAGAGAAGATTCATGCAAAAGCATAGCTGCCTTCAATTCACCGCCAGCCGTATTCTCAGCAGCAGTTTCAGTTACAGGACAGTTGGTACTGACCATAATATCAATACCATAAATGTTACCGATCTTTCCGTTAACTACACCCTGGCCGCTAACAAAGTCAGAGCTTACATAACGGTCGATGCCCATCATGGTTGACCTGGCGCTAGGTGGGATTACGAAATATCGCTTGTCGAAAGGAACATCTGCGTCATCTTGCTTAACGATCAAGCCTCTGAATCCCGCGTCCGTTAATAGGTCCGTGACGGTCACTGTGTCAACCGCGTAGGGGGTAAGACCATTGGTGCTATCAACAAAAAAAGCTGCTGAATTTACCGGAGAACTGCCGTTACCATCACCTAGATTCTTGCCTAACGCATGTAAAAAAGTGTCTACGTTTTTGGAAAGTGCATAACCGCAATCATCAGTATAAAACTCCTGAGCTGAAGCTAGTTCCTGCATCTTCGCCACATCTTCAAGCAAGCGTGAATACTCAAAATGCTGGTTGATAACAATAGGGACGTTGGTCGCAGTATCGTTCTGAATCGTTACCGCTGTTCCTGCTGCCTTCGCCGTTACACTTCCACGGCCCGGAGCGGGTACGTTAATAGTGTCACCTTTTTTGCCCGTCATAGGCATTTGCTTGACAATATTCGCCATTACGATGCGCTGCTGGAAAGCTGCGCGTACTTGGTCGCTCCACAACTCAGGAATAAATGAAGCCTGAGTTGTTACATTACTTGCACCGCCTTGGGCGGGATATACTGATGTTGCCATGATGAATCACCTTAAATTGTAAGAAAATAAATTAAGTGACCCTTCCCTCTCGATACATCTTCTCAATTTGAGGATAAAGACGCCGATAGCGTTCGGGGTCATTCATTCTGAGTTTGACGAGATCATCACGCGAGATACTTTTACCAGCAGACGTTTCTGAAGAACCTTGAGCGTTACCCGTTGCCCCTCTGCGAGCCTCGGCTTTTCGATCTTGATTCTTTAGTGCTTCTATTTGTGGAGATGGCTGGCTTACCGACTTATAAGCAGATAAAAGCTCATCCATTATTCCAACATTCATAGACTTCATGCCACTGGTATAACTCACGGTGCGACTTGGTGACTGTGCAATATAATTCTTAAAGCCATCGGTATTTAACACAGTAGAAGCGTCTGGATGCCTCGCCTCAATATCACGAGCCGCGCCTTCAGCTCTCATTCGAGAGAGTTCTTCTTGCTGGTGTCTCATTGCCGGATGATCTTCAATGCTTTGTTTAATAGCACTAGCCGGATCGCCAAAATAGTCAATCTCTTTGGCTTTGGGTTGTTCAACTTGCAGTTGGCTGTCAACGTAACTTTTCGCGCTTTTCATAGCCTCTATTTCACGCCTAACGTCTGCGACTTCATTAGATTGCCTACCGATCATAGATTTCTGATCGTCCAGCATTTTTTCTAAATCATCACGAGTTTTAGCGCCATAGGTGCTGTCTGTCGCTTCCGGTTGTCCCTCTCCCTGCGTTGGTGTTTCCAAGGCATCAATTGGGTCGTATTCAGATTGCTCTGTTGCTTCTGCCATTGCCGTATTTTCTCCTGATTAAGTTATCCATTAGGGCTTAAAGATTATTCCGCAGGACCGTGGAGTTCAGTTTCTCTGCGTTCTGCCTTTATTCTCTTCTGCCTACCTTTTGCCCATTTCATCGTGGCTCCTGGGAAGTCACCACTAACGACATCGAGCATTGGTCCTGCATAAGAGACTAATCGAGTTGATAACTGCCGACAGTTAGGGCAATCAATTTGCTTCACTGAATCGTCTATAAATTTCTCTGTTATATGCCCGGAGGGGCATTTGAAATCATAAATCTTTCTGCTCATACAAATCTTCAACCTGATCCCTCAGTGAAGTGACTAAGGCGATGACATCTAGCTGCCCCTTTCGGAAGCGTAAATCATCGTTATCTTTCGTCCATTGCACTGAATTTATGTTGACTCTATTTTCCTCAAGCTGGTCTATGAGGAACTTCCAGCCATCTGTCAAAAACATTTCAAACATCGCTTCGCAATATTTTTCATCTTCTAACGACAGACTCATGTGATTTTCACCGTAACACCCATATTAAACTTCGTAAAGTATCGTAATTTATCTAATATTACGGGCCACGTTAGCCCTTGATTGATCAATTCCGACCTTTCTTTCTTTGATTGCAGTTTCAGCTATTTTCAGCTTTAGCTTGTCATCCTTACTTAGATCGCTGTCGGAGCGAGTAAGGTCAGCAATAGCCTCAATTCGGTCACTTTCGAGCTTAATTGGGATGCCTATAGTCTCTGCCTGGATCTTTTTAGCTCTAGCTTGCGACTCGGTTGCTTGACCTACCAATGCAGCAGTTTGCCCTTGTGTAAACTCAAGCTGAGTTTGAGCATTTACTTGCTGCATCTCTTGAGCCTGCGGATCAGGCTGCATAGATTGATCAATCATCGCATCGAGTTCTTCACGGTTTGAAAGAGCCATATTGTTTATAATTGACTTAATCAACGCAGGATAAAGCGGATTGTCTTGGGGCATAGTCTGCAACAACTGAACTAATTGCGTGACCTCATACTCTCTTTGCAGAATTCCAAGGCTGGAAGTGACAGTAAAAACGAAATCTTCCACCGGATAATTCTCAGGGTCATACTGCATGTAGCGAAAAGCTGCCATTTTCACAAAGGGGATCAAAAAGCTCTCTTGAAAGTTGACCAAGGTGCGTTTTTGGCGCTTTATGATGGCAGATAGCCCCATTGAGAGGGTTGATGCAGCGGTATCACTGAGATTACCCGGCATAGCAGAGTCTACTGCACCAGTTGCTTGCTGAACCATCTGCTGAAGCGCATTAGCTTGAGCAAAAGTGATTTGATTCACTTGACCAAAATTAAAAGGCTGTAAAACCTCCGCAGGATTGCCATTAGTTAGGATGATCTTCCCTGGCCTTATCTCTGGCTGTGATCCTCTAGGAATTCTGGTGCTGTCCATCGCCATCATAGGCGAATTGGTTAAGGCTAAAGCGTCAATTCTAGCTCTAAGCTCAGTATCTAAGGCTTTTTGTGAGTGATATGCCTTCTCAGCTACCCCACGCCCCCAGAATCTTGACGGTACAACGTCCCAAGGAAAGGCAATAACCGGGCGATCTCCCATTATGTAGGGGTTTTCAATCGCTTTTAATACAGTGTTACCGTTAGCGATGACAATGCAGGCCTCAACGTAATACGGGCCTTCATCAATATCATCTTCATCTTCAGCAAAAGGTAATAAGAATTCATCGTTGTCTTCTTTTGACTCTTCTTCCAGTTCGGATATGATTTCCTCAAATTCATCAATTGGGTTTTCTAGTTTAAACTCATCAAGTAGATGTCGAGGAACAAGACCGTAATATTTTGTAAGCCTAACAACATGATCAGGCTGATCGCTCAACGTAGGGTCTGGTTCAAGAATATCGGTGCTGGTAGCGCCAGAGCTTTCAATAGTGACATCTTTATAAATGCCTTTTTCCTGCATCAACTTGATTGAATGGGGGGAAACATCTTCATCAATGACCACCCCCAAGCTTGATTGAATATCGGTGGCTTCTGGTTGAATTAAGAAGTTTTGAGGAAGGACTGCTTTTAACTTAACAACTGTTCTTTCTTGCTCTTGTGTGCCTTGGGCCATCATACCGCCCATTGGTCTTGTCGCTGGTGTTTTTTCATTCTCTAAATCAATAATGACTTCTGCTATCCCGGTTCCAAAAATAGCTGCGTTGAGTAGAACTTCACCAACATCTTGTCTAATTTTTTGTTTCTGAAAATCCTCGGTTAATTTATCCCGAAGATATTTAATGTTCATCTTGTCTCTTTGTTTTTCTTGCAGTCGCGCCTGGAATATTTGCG
>Ga0302121_10001233_pt1 | contig 12541 bp, 11 predicted proteins | sample CB21_surface_MG_FD_203120 | JGI IMG/M metagenome (GOLD analysis project Ga0302121, IMG submission 203120) | Marine microbial communities from Western Arctic Ocean, Canada - CB21_surface | ecosystem: Environmental > Aquatic > Marine > Oceanic | place: Canada: Western Arctic Ocean | collected... | reverse complement strand
GCGTCTTCATTCCCAGTAAGGGGCCGACGATGGAAAGATCACCCAGATCGAGCGCCTGCACCGCAAGGATACGTCCTAGAAAGAGCGCGACGCCAGCTCCGACTGCAGTGAGCCAAGCGGTGAGCTCAAAATCGCCACGCGAGATAAAGAACAGCGGTAGCGCCCAGAGCGCCATCGCGATATTAGTGACGGCAATCGCCCTTCGTTTGGGCGCGCCTGCGGTGAGCGCGCGTTTGATCTGGAGCGAACCAGCCGCGTAAAGGGAGGCGGCACCTGCGGCGCAAATAAATACGATCGGAGTCATTTCTTAAGAGAGCGTGACTCCTGAGTGCTCCGCTCGGATACTACAAATATTTTAGTGGTCTATGCAATCGCCTACTTGGTAGCGAATGCTAGGCGCAAGCAATAGGCTCCTGCGGCGATACCAACTGCAATGGCCAACCAGAGTGAATGGCCAGCCTGCGTGAAAAGGTGGCTGATCATTTCTACTAAGCCGTGGTCGTGCCCAGTGGGGTGCGCTTGCATTGCTTGAGTGGAAATTAAGAGTGATGTAAGAAGCGTAAATCCTGTTTTCATCTCTTACTTCTAAGAATCGCGAGGCTAGTTGTAAATGCGATTCTCGATCCTTTTAGCTTCCAGGCTTGATCGCTTCGCTTCCTTGCAGCTCGGGAGGTAACTTATCAGCTTGGTAAGTTGGGAAGCTGAGCTCTGCTAGGCTATGGTGCGGCACATCAAAACTAGTTTTGCCTTGGCTGCGGTCGACGATCACGCCTACGGCGACTGGTTCGGCGCCGTGCGCTCGGCACTGGGTGAGCGCCTCGAGTACGCGGCCACCGCGGGTGATGACATCTTCAACGATGAGCACCTTTTCGTCTGCTTCGAATTTGAAATTCCGGCGCAGTGCGAGCTGGTCATCTACTTTTTCAAGGAAGACGAAGCGTAGGCCGAGCTGGCGGGCGACTTCTTGCCCGATCACCAGCCCACCCATCGCGGGACCGACCACGGTGGTAGCACCATAATCCTTGAGCATCGGCAACATAATCTCGGCGAGGCGGGTGACTTTATCCATGTATTGGCATACTTGGGCGCACTGAAAAAAGTGACTACTATGCAGACCTGAGCGAAGCAAGAAATGCCCTTCAAGGAGCGCGCCGCTGTCTTTAAAAATTTGGATAACTTCGTCGTTTTGATGACTCATTTGACGCAGTTTAAGGGTAAATGTTTGAGTGACAAGCCCTCTATCCGCTAAATGGGATTGTGCTTGCCCCAGTAAGCTGGAAACTTGTCATTAGAACTATGCTCAGCCTGCTGCACCGCCATATATTAAAAGAAATCCTCGTCGCGACTGGGCTGGCGATGGGGCTTTTTATATTTGTCCTTCTCGTAGGTAATGCGCTGCGCGATGTGGCCGAGCTTGTCGTGGCGGGTAAGCTCGAGTTTTGGGCCTTTATTAAAGTGTTGGGTCTGTTCATCCCCTATGTGGCTTCGTTTGCCTTACCGCTTGGAATGCTCACGGGTATTTTGATCGCGCTCGGGCGACTCTCATCGCAGCGTGAGATCACTGCGATGAAATCAGCTGGCTTGAGCCTTTATCAAATTGCTGCACCAGTCTTCTTGATCGCCTTCATTGGCATGACTGCCGCGGTCTTGATTAATCTGCACTACGCGCCTAAGTCTCGGGTGGAGCGAAAGGCTCTCATGGCCGAGGCGCTTACCGATAATCCAGTCGGTTTTATCGAAGAGCGCCGTTTTATTTATGAGTTTCCAGGCTACGTGATTTACATGGGTGGGCGCGAGGGCTCAGTCATGAAAGACTTTTGGATTTGGGAGCTGGACGAGCAAAGACGAGCCAAACTCTTCCTCCGTGCTGCCGAGGGGACCCTCGATTATGACAGGGCCAATAAAGACCTAATCCTCACGCTCAAAGACGGCACCGCTGAGCAGCGAGACTCGGAAAAGCCTGAAGCTTTCAGCGACAATATGCCAGACTCTTTGTTCTTCGGAGAGTTACCGGTTGCATTGCCGCTTGACCAACTTTTCGGCGATGGCGATCAAAAGCGTAAATTGCGCATAAAGGAGATGACCTTTTCCCAGTTAATGGATCTGCGAGAGGGCGAGTTGGATAAAGAAGCCGCTTCGGGCGGGCCCATGAGTGAAGCTCGGCTTAAGGTGCAGGTGCATATTCAGAAGAATTTTGCCCTAGCTTTTTCCGTCTTTTCGCTTGCCGTATTTGGCGTGCCGCTTGCCATCCAAGTCGGGCGCAAGGAGACTTATGCCAACCTCGGGATCGCGCTGATCATTGCGATGACTTATTATTTCCTTATCATTATGGTTAGTTGGTTAGAGAATGTCCCCGCGCTTAGGCCCGATCTGTTGATATGGTTGCCGAATTTGATTTTTCAAGGAATCGGCTTCTGGATGATCTATCGTGCGAGTCGTCACTAACTAAAGAGTGAAAGTGATTCCAGATCGAACCATGTTTAGGGCGCGCTCGTGTGCGTCAGCCGTTGTATTGTGAAAATCGTTGAAATCCAGAATCCGCCGAGCGTGGAGGCATTAGTTAATCGCTTCGGGCGTCAGCCTTTTTCCTTCGTCCTTGATAGCGCCCAGTCGAACGACGGATTGGGGGAGTGGAGTTTCTTTGGGGCCGAGCCGTTTCAAATTGTGACGGGGGACTTGGCGGATTTACGTCAAGCCATGCAGCCACACCCAATAGAGGCGCACCCTAAGATCCCTTTCACTGGGGGCGCGGTTGGCTACTTGAGCTATGACTATGGCCGGCGCCTAGAGACCCTCGCCTCACTGGCTGAAGATGACCGCCTGATTCCTGACATGCACTTCGGTCTCTACGATGGCGTCGCTGCCCTCAACCACGAGACCGGTGTGCTCTTTTTGGTGGGGCATGACTTTAGCATCACAGCCGACGCCGTTATTGAACGATTGCGCGCAACCGTAGGGGCACGATCTGTCACGGCCGCCACAAACGGCCGGAAACAAGCTACGACGGACGTGACAAGTCGCACCACCATGACTTCCAAGTCACTCGCCCAACGAAGCGAGTGGGAATGGAACCTCTCTCGTGCTGACTTCTGCACCGCGGTCCAACGCGTGCGCGGATACATAGCCAGCGGCGACGTCTACCAGGTCAATCTCTCACAGCGCGCCCGCTGCACTTACGACGGCGATAGTGTGGCACTCTACCAAGCATTACGTCTTGGCAACCCCGCGCCCTACGGCGCTTATCTTGATCTTGGCGACTGGCAGTTAATTTCGACTTCGCCCGAGCAGTTTTTGCAGAAGACTGGTCGCCAGTTGGAGACGCGCCCGATTAAAGGCACGCGTCCTCGTGGCATCGATGCCGAGGCCGACCGTCAAAACGAAGCCGCGCTCCGCGTCTCCCCAAAAGACCGCGCCGAGCTCCTCATGATTGTCGATCTGGAGCGAAACGATCTCGGTCGCGTGGCCGAGTTTGGTTCCGTTCAAGTTGAAGGCCTTTATCAGCTAGAGCATTATGCTAAGGTCATCCACCAGACAGCACGCGTCAAAGCCACCCTTGCTAAGCACAAAGATGTTTACGATACCCTCGCTGCGCTTTTCCCAGGGGGCTCTATCACTGGTGCGCCAAAGATCCGCGCGATGCAGATCATCGAAGAGCTCGAGCCCACGCGTCGTGGCGCTTACTGCGGCTCCATCGGCTACATTGGATTCGATGGTGATGCCGAGTTCAATATCGCGATACGTAGCCTACACCTTAAAGACGGCCAGCTCGACTACCAAGTCGGGGGTGGGATCGTTTGGGATTCCGATCCCGAAGATGAGTATCAAGAAACGCTGGATAAAGCCCGTGCAATCCGTGAGACTATCGATCAACTATGCCAGACATCGTCCTAGTTCCGAATGGGGAGACCATCCCCCTCGCGCCGACCGCCTCAAGCTTCGCCTACGGCTTCGGCCTCTTTGAGACGATGCGTTATGTGGATGGGCGACTTTTCTTCTGGAAAGACCATTGGGCGCGTCTCGCCAAGTCGGCTAAGCACTTCGCTCTCGCCCTGCCCAAAGAAGAGGCCGCCCTAGCTGCACTCCGCGACTTCGTCGTTAAAACAAAACTCACTGAAGGGGCACTCAAACTTTCTCTGCTTAAAGATACCGAAGGGAGCTGCCTCTACGTTTATTCGCGCCCGTCGATTCCCTCTCCCGCGACTAATACTTTAATCCTCAATACCGCCAGCCCCATTTGTCCACGCTCGCTACTCGCTGGTCATAAGACCCATAATTACATGGAGGTCATGCATCTGCTCAGCCTCGCCCGTGCTCAAACTTACTACGATTGTTTACGCCTCGATACGAACGGCTACCTCGCTGAGACCGCTACATCCAATCTATTTTTTCTCAAAGACGGCCGCCTCCACACCCCCGCGCTCGATACCGGTATACTACCTGGCGTCACTCGTGCCGCATTGCTTCGCGACCGCGATTTACAAATCGTGGAGGGGCATTTTGCCCCAGAGGCATTGCACGAGGCTGAGGCCGTGTTCGTGACCAATGCCACTATCGGCCTTAAGATAATTGAGCGAATTGACGGGTTTTCCACAGGGCAATCGGCTCAGTATTTAGTCGCCAGCGAGGCGCTGTCCGCCATTCAGTCTTTGCTGGTAAGCACTCAGGAGTCGTGTGCGCTGTCACTGATTTGAAAAAACCCTTTACACGGGGGTGCATTTCTGACTTTTTCCAGCGCTCAAACATTTCAACACACAATTTACACATGGGTAACCTCAAGAAAAAACGCCGCCTTAAGATGAATAACCACAAACGCCGCAAGCGTTTGAAGTCCAATCGTCACAAGAAGCGGACCTGGTAATCAGGTCGTATTAACTTTACAAATGGCTCTCCCTTCAGGAGAGCCATTTTTTTGGTGCTATTTGAGGAATTCTAAAAATTACCTCTTTCCGAGGGCTTACATTCCTTTATACGAAGCTGAAAGGAAATGCGACAGAGGCATGGATGCTCCTGTCCGATGCATGAGCTTCGGTCCCAACGCCGATGCATGCGTGTGATTACTTTAGATAATGCAGTCGTTGCATTGATGTTGATATTGGTCAAAACTGCTAATATAATGTAAAAAATAGCAATTTACGTGTGGCTAGTTGACAGAGTACTTCAGAATATACTAGGGTGTTTTCTTCACTCCTAATCGTGACATTAATAAACTAAATACTATTATGAAAACATCAGTAAAACAAAATTCCGCCTTCACTCTCATCGAGATGATCGGCGTGCTTGCTATTATCGGTATTCTTGCTGCGGTTGTCGCGCCACGAGTCATCGAATCAATCCGTGATGCTAAAGTGACTTCTGCAGTTGCTTCCGTCAGCGCTGCAAAAACAGCAGCGATCGGTTACTATCAACGCTACGACAATTTTCCTCTCGATGAGGACCTAGTGACTGTACTTGACTACAAATCAGATCCGACGAACCCTGTTGCTTATACTCCAGCTGTTGGTGAACTGGACTTTGGTGACGTGCTAGTACGCCAGTCTCAATTACTCGAGCAGGAAAAAGCACCGGTTGGTCGTCCTGATACTGAAGTGGCTCACGCAATTGGCTGCTCTCCGGTCGGCGGCACCTTAATAGGTGGTGCAGTATACACCGGTTCAACCTCCACAATGCGCTTCAAATCGGCTGGATCGGGCACACGAATCGTTTATTATTTCATGCCTAACTTGACCACGCAAGAAGCCGCGGCAATGGCATCTAAAGTCAATGGGCCATTCACTGCTGATGCGGTTTCTGAACTTGACCTAATCGAAGCCTCACTCGCTGGAAATGGTATTGGGGGTACCGGTGGTCTCGAAGGCGCCAATGTCTGGTTTGACCCAGGTGCTAACCCAGGTGAGTTTAACGCCTACCTCTACGTCTCGCATCAGTAAGCCGCCGCCTACGATATGAACAATTAAATTTGTGGACGCCACGCCTCCGAACGAATCTACAACTGACCAGGCTTCTATTAACATGGAAGCCTGGCTTTTGTCAGAGCGTATACTTACCGCATCACAAGCTGAATTGGCGCGGCGTGAGGGTGAGCGCCTTGGACTCAACTTTAGTGAAATTGTCCAGCGCCTCGGCCTTGTCAGCAGTGAAGAGCTCTCGCAGTTTCGCTCGATTCGCGGCCAACTACGCACCGCGACTGATTTCATTCAGGAGGGTCAAGCGAAAGGGCAGCAGCTCAGCCTGCGCCGCCTGACTCTCGACGACAACTTGCGCGACAAGTTGCCTGCCGATTTGTGTGAAAAATTAATTGCGATTCCTCTAGCAGAGAGGGATGGATGCTTGTGGATGGCCTGTGCCAATCCGTTTGACCTCCCGACCCTGAAACGTTTGGAGACAGCTGCGGGACAGCCGATTGAAGCCCTGCCTGCGTCGGAAACCGACATTCGCCTCGCGATCAATCGCAATTACACCGCACGCGATGAACTCTATGAAGCAGTTGGCGCCTTTATTAAAATGGATGCCAAAGCACTGGATGAACAGAGCCAGGACGATCCGCCCATGATCCGCTTGGCGGAGCAAATACTGATGCATGCCGCTACCCGTGAAGCCAGTGACGTGCACTTGCACCCGGAAGAGCGTTTCTTTAGAATACGACTGCGCGCGGATGGGGTGCTGGAAGAGGGCTTACTATTACCCAGCGCGATTCGCAGTGCGCTGACTGCCCGATTTAAAATTTTAGCGGGTATGGACACCGCAGAGGATCGCCTCCCGCAGGATGGGCGGATTCGCTTTGCCATCGGCAGCGAAGAAATCGACGTGCGTGTGTCGAGTCTGCCGTCGAGCAATGGCGAGAGCATTGTTATGCGTCTACTTGATCAGTCACGCCTCAAGCTGGACCTCCCCATTTTGGGTTTTTCAAAGGATCAACAAACGGAATTTTCAGATATTCTAGACCAACCGCACGGCGTTTTCTTGATTACTGGGCCAACCGGTAGTGGTAAGACCACCACTTTGTATGCGCTACTCTCTATGATCGATGCCGAAGCGCGCAGCGTCTTCACGCTCGAGGATCCGATCGAATACCGACTGCCGTTGATCCGCCAGACGCAGATTAAGGACGAAATTGGTCTCTCTTTTGCCAGCGGCCTACGCACTTTACTGCGCCAAGATCCAGACGTGATCTTGGTGGGCGAGACTCGCGATCAAGTCACCGCGGAATTAATGATTCGAGCTGCTCTAACCGGACACCTAGTGTTTTCTACCCTGCATACCAATGATGCCATTAGTGCCGTGCCCCGCCTTACCGACCTTGGCATTCCTCCTTACCTTCTTTCTAGCAGCCTGCTCGGTCTCAGCGCGCAGCGGCTTGCACGCCGCCTCTGCCCAATTTGTAAAACGGAGCACACTTTGACGCCAGAAGAATGGGTCGCCCTCGGCGGGGCGCCGGTCAATACCAGTGTAACACTTTATCAAGCAGTGGGCTGTCAAGCCTGTGGCCAAAAAGGCTATAGTGGTCGGATTAGTCTAGCTGAAATCATCCGCATCGATGCAGGCTTACAGCAGCGTATCGACGAGCACCAGCCGACCTCAAAGCTCAAGCGCTACCTTAAAGAGCAAGAAGTCATTTTAATGCGCCAAGATGGACTGATGAAAGCCCAAGCGGGTCTCACCAGTATTGAAGAAGTCGGGCGAGTCGTGCAACTCGAAGTAGGAGAACTCCTCGGCGATGCCTGAATTTAACTACAAAGCGGTGACTGTAAATGGTCGCTTATTGGAAGGTCACCGCGAGGCTGAAAACGTCAAACGCCTGACGGTCTTACTCGCACAAGATGGACTGGAGCTGGTTGATTCCCAGCTTCGCGACAAAAGCGCCGCAAAGCGCCACTCGCGGCTTAAGATGAAAACTGCCGAGCTCGCCAATTTAATTTTTCAGATCGGCATCCAGTTGCGCGCAGGCGTGCCGATTGTCGAGGCGCTTAAATCTCGCGAGGGCGAAGACGCTTCGGGAGCACAGACCATTGTTCGTCAGCGCTTGAGTGAGGTAGTGGAGCAGGGCACCCCACTCAGTCAGGGCCTGGAAGAGTTCCCTCGGGTCTTCCCTGGCTATATTCGTAACATTGTGCAGGTGGCTGAGCGCAGTGGTTCGTTAGATGAAAATTTCATCGAACTGCGCGATTACCTCGAGTGGATGGATCAAAACTGGAAAGCGTTTAAGCAGGCGATGCTTTATCCCGCCTTTGTACTCGGGGCGTTGACTATTTTCATCTTCATTGCCCTACGATTTGTCTTCCCGACGATCACTGCGCTGCTTTTTGAGCTCGATATCCCATTACCGCTGATTACCCGTATGATGATCGCTGCCAGTGATTTTGTGGTGGACTACTGGGGCGTAATTTTAGCGGTGCTGTTTTTAACGCCTCCGAGTCTGCGGCTTTTGTTTAAAGTCTCTAAGCGGGCATCCCTGCTACGCGACCACTTTCTACTCAAGCTTCCCTTTCTTGGCGATGTGATCCTGACCCTCGCCGTTGCACGCTTCCTGCGCAGTTTGATTCTGACACAGAAAGCGGGGATTGTGATCACCGACTCGCTTGCAATGGGGCGTGAGGTAGTCGGTAATGCTGTGATCGAACGTAGTGTGACACGCATCGAGACGGCGGTCTCGAACGGTTCAACCATGAGCAGTACGATGGCCAAAGATTCGACCTTCCCAGCGCTAGTACGAACAATGGTCGGTGTGGGTGAGCGAAGTGGTTCGCTTGACACCTCCTTGCAAGCGGTAGTTGACTACTATGACGACCTGGTGCCGCGTAAGATTAAAACCTTCTTTGCCGTGCTCGAACCAGGGCTCATTGTATTTACTGTTTGCCTCGCTGGGTTAGTCGCCGCAGCAGTCTTCCTGCCACTTGTTAATATGCTCAGCCCCGGTGCTTACTAGAGGAACCATGGACCCACAAAATAGACCACCCACGACACCCCGCGCTGGCTTTACCCTACTCGAATTGATCGGGGTGATGGCGGTGATCGCGATTTTATCCGCAGCAGTGCTACCCGGTGCGATCGATCTCATCCGCACGCAACGTGCAGTCAAAGAGGGCGCTGAATTGCCCAAAATTGCCGAGGCCCTGAAGCGCGGCATGCTGCGTGAACAAGTATTTCCTATCTATGAAAATGATGCTGACGAATTGACCGAAGGCAACGATGCCTACTGGTGGAATCTCGCGGCTCGCCACGGGGGTGGCAGCGCTAATGAGGTGCGCTATCCGCTCGGCATTCGTCCCCGATCTGAAGTTACGCGCAAGCTGTATTTCGCCGAAGCTAGCTGGTCCAACAAGAGCTTTTTAGATGTCACTGATGATGGATTGGATTGGCTCAATAATTTCCAAGATCCAACTGAATTACGATTGTTACTAATTTCAACCACTAACCCGGACTTGCTCTTGCCTGATACCCTAAACGAGCAACGTTTTAACAGGTTCTGGGACGACTGGGCGGTTGGCAGTGACGGTGATCCCGCATTAGGCAGATGGTCTCGTTACGGCTTAAGTAGCAGCGAATGGCAAGGGCGTGCGGCCGAACTCAACGTGCAGCGCATTGATTTGCGCGACTGGCTCTGCACCGTGGTGATCGAAAACCGGCGGGCGATTGCAGAAGCGAGTGGGGCTGACCTTAGTTCGGCACTTACTGCGGCACTAGGCTTTTGGGATCGGGGCTCAGTGTCAGTGTCTTCCACCAACCTTCAGGATGCAGAATTCATAATACAATCACGAGACACCTACGAAGATGTAAATGGCAATGATCCTTATGGAAGAGCATACGAAGACTATCGTAGCGAAGACCTGAATGGCAATGGTGTCTTTAATGATGGGGTCAATTCCCCTTTTTTAAATGAAGTTATAGACGGATTCGACTATAACCGCGACGGTGACAAACTCGATAATGATATATCAGAAGACCTAGACGGCGATACATTCTTCGATCATCCCGCACAAATTTACACCTATGTGGAGGCCGTCGTACAAACTAAAAGAGGTCGTAGGCTTGTCCAAGTCGAAAATCCTAGTGCCACATTCCTAATTACAAAACCTGCGACTGTGACTATCAGAGGGCGCCGCTCCTTCGGCTCTCCGCCGCCGCCATTGCAAGAGCAAGCGCAATCGATCACAGCTACTTTGACCCTCACTGACCTAGCACCTGTCGCCCTAATGAATCCCAACGATGCTAATGCTGTTGTGCCTCTATATAATTTTGTAAATGATTTTGGATTAAGCGAGAGTCGCTATTTTTTGAAAACTCAAGAATTACTTTTGGGTGAACCGTGGACCAGTGGAGTGGTCGGTATCTTCTCCATTACTGAAGCTTTCAGCACTTTACGATTTGACGGACTGCAGTGGCACTATTAGCCATACCTTAGTATGGCACATACGACACTCATATGGGACCACCACACGGTTCGTATTTGGCGCACTTCGCGCTCGGGCGCTAGCTTGATCCAAGAAGGCGAAGCGCAGGATATTACTGCTTTGCTGGCACTTCTGGATCGGGCGGAAGAGACTTTTCAGTTCGGTCGCCTGGTGGTGTACCTTGACATCCCTGCGCTCGACCACCACCTCGAACGCGTGCCGAAAATGGCGCCGAAACTACAGCAGCAACTCCTCGTGCAGCGTAAGCTCAAGCTCTATGGCGACGAGAAGCGCAGCTTGGCTTCCATCGAAATGGGCCTGCAGAGTGAAGCGACCCATCAATTTTATTTCATCAGCAGCCTACCGCATGAAATCCCCTCTGCCCTTAGCGGGTGGGCATTGCGCAACGGTGTGTTGCTTGATGGACTGTATAGCTTGCCTTATGCACTCACTTATATCGACGATACTTTAGTCTCTACTGACGCACAGGAAGTGATCCATTATCGCGGGCTAGGCGATGCCGGCTACTTAATCGCCCGTGATCCCGCCGGCAAATTACTGTTTTTCAGTCGTTTAACGGCACAGGATTTGGGTACCGAACAGATGAACAGCAGCGCACGACGCTTGGGATTATTTGTCGAACAAGAATTCGGGGTAAACCCCCAGTTTCAAGGGTATGACGCAACTGAGAGTTCCGACGACGCGGTCACCATATCCCTACTTAGTAAGCTCAAGCTAGGCGCATCCCTCGATTTAGTCCCACGTGGCCTGAGGACCCGACAGCGAATCGTACAATTTAGACTCCGAGCCTTTGCCTGTCTCTGCATTACTCTAATCTTAGGAGTTTATCTAACAATACCGCAGATTAACAAGAAACAGGAGCTCGAATTAAACCTCAGCGAGCTCAATGTCTCTATTCAGTTAGAGACTTTGGAGATTAATCAAGTTCGGCGCAGCATCCTCGAAAATCGTCAGTATGAGAATGTCATCCAGTTCAGCCGTGGCCGCGAAACGCTCGATGATGATGCGCCCGTGCCCGCCCCACTGTTTATTATGTTGCATGCGTTTTCTAATGCGTTGCCTGAATCTGTAGAGCTGGATACTTATAGTGGCTCGATTGATACCACCGAAGGGGTCACCGCGATTGAAATGGTGGGCCGACCACTCACCGCGGATCTTGATCTACCAGCGGAAATCAAAGTGATGTTCGGGCGTCTCAAAAAACAAGGATGGCAATTGAGCGAGCCAACAATCGCTTTTGAGCAAAGTAATAGCCGTTCACGCTTCGGTGATGCGCGTGGACGTCTGCGTAAATTTACGATCAATTTCACAGTAAAAGCATCCACGCAACCAGGAGGCATCAGCTAATCATGCGCAAACGTCTGTGCCATTTCTATAATATCTTAGCATCCTATCCGGTGATTGTGCTACTGCTAGCTGGTTTAGTTGGCCTCTTATATCTTGCGCGCCTGTGTTACCCCCTCGAGATGCAGCGACAAGCAAAGCACTTGCAGAGAATGGAACTCAAACAAGAGCTTCAAACCTTACAACAAGAGCTGACAGGCGTTGAACAAAGCGATCTGCGCATGCGTTATATGCTGTTTAACGAAGAATTCCTCAAAACAGCTGACGCACAGGCTGAAGCATTAAAAAGCCAATTTACACAAGCATTTGAAGTCCATGGCTGGATCTTGCAGACAGCAGAGTTGACCGAGCTCGAAATTCCGACCGAGCAGGGTAGGGCGTCGGATTCAAATCAAGCACGAATTCAGGGAGTCATGCTTGATTTGAGTGCCAGTGCTACGAATTTGCCACAAGACGATGGGGAGCCTTTTTTGCCTTTATATTCGCTGACTCAATGCTTGAATTACCTATGGAGTCGGCCGCCGCTCAAAGAGTATCAACAAATTGAACTCGTTCGTACTCATGACGGCTACGTATTAAAGACCCAACTATTTTTGCCTCTCAAGGATAGCGATCTTGGCGACTCCAATGAACTCAGCCTGGATCCTCTGTAATGCGTAAGTATCTAAATAATCCCCGTATTATTATACCGCTCGCACTCTTAGTCATGCTGTGGGTCTGTCATAGCTATGGCTTGCTTGACCAACTACTGCCCGATTTTTCAGATCAGCCTCAATCCCTTGCCGCGA
>Ga0302121_10001229_pt1 | contig 12565 bp, 9 predicted proteins | sample CB21_surface_MG_FD_203120 | JGI IMG/M metagenome (GOLD analysis project Ga0302121, IMG submission 203120) | Marine microbial communities from Western Arctic Ocean, Canada - CB21_surface | ecosystem: Environmental > Aquatic > Marine > Oceanic | place: Canada: Western Arctic Ocean | collected... | reverse complement strand
CATTCATCCTCCATGGCCTCTTGCTGCAGTTCTGTCATTGGGTTATCAAACAAATAACGTGTCTGGTCTGAGTAATACTTCGCCTGCAGGTCATAAAAAGTATTGTCCGTCTCTAAGCGGATCGCAGGCAAAGACAGATTATTGAGTATGGGTACTGTGTATTCATCACCATCAATGAATTGTTCAGCCATGACTTCACGGTCATATGCTGTGGCATCTTGATAGGCTTTTTCTAAAGCCTCTACTGAGTCAACAATATTAATACCCAAACTTGAGCCTTCATGCACTGGTTTAACCACTAATGGCAGACCCAGACGTTGGGTTACTTGCCGCCAATTGCTCGTATTATGGAGTACTTCATAGTCTGGGGTTTTCGCCCCGTGTGCCAACCAAACTAATTTAGTCATGAGTTTGTTCATACCCAAACTAGACGCTAAGACTCCACAACCTGTGTAAGGCACTGACATAAATTCCAGTACACCTTGAAGCGTACCATCCTCGCCTCCTCGGCCATGCAGCATGATAAATGCCACGTCCATCTCGGCCTGCTGCAACTGAGCCAACTGATCTTGCCCATCAGCTCCAAGGTCTAGTCCAAAGGCATTTACACCAACATTTTTCAAATGAGTGAGAACTTGCTCACCACTCATCAAAGAAATTTCGCGTTCTGCAGAAGTGCCACCATAAATGACAGCAACGCGTGCCTCTGGGACTGTTAGCAAGTGTGCCCACATCTGGGGCAGATTCAGAGTTGTCATTTAACTTTCTTCTTGTTGCATTTTATCAAGCAAAGCGCGGGAGATTTGGCCAATGTCACCCGCTCCTTGGGTTAACAAAAGGTCACCCGCGTGCAGTATATTTTCTAACACTGGAGCAACAGCAGCGCCTCGCTCTACGAAAATTGGATCAACCAGTCCTCTTGACCGAATACTGCGACACAAACTGCGACCATCAGCACCGGTGATTGGTTCTTCACCTGCTGGATAAATGTCTAATAATATGAGCACGTCAACCCGTGATAATACATCCACAAAATCCTCATATAAATCTCGCGTGCGTGAATAACGATGGGGCTGGTATACCATCACCAAACGACGGTCTGGCCAACCTGCTCGGATGGCATCAATGGTTGCTGATACTTCACGAGGATGGTGTCCATAATCATCAACCAGAGTGGCAGTGCCGTCTTGAGCGGGGTAATTACCTAACACTTGAAAACGGCGTCCAACACCAGAGAAATGATTTAAGCCGGTTACAATATGTTCATCTGCGACTTCAAGATCGGTCGCCACTGCAATAGCTGCTAGCGCATTTTGAACATTATGCCTGCCCGGCATATTCAGTGCGATATCAAGATCTGCATGGCCTTGCCTGCACACAGTGAACGAAGTCACCATACCTTTTTGTTCAAGATTAACGGCCTTGATATCAGCATTGTCATCAAAACCATAGGTCATCAATGGCCGACTCACTTGAGGTAATATTTCCCATACTACTGGGTCATCAACACAAACAATGGCAAGTCCATAAAAGGGTAAATTATGCAAAAATTCCACAAAGGTTTTCTTTAAACGATTAAAATCGCCTTCGTAGGTGGACATGTGGTCGGCATCAATGTTGGTGACAATAGACGTTAACGGCTGCAAATGTAAAAACGAAGCATCGCTCTCATCCGCTTCAGCAACTAAATAGGCACTCGCTCCAAGCTTAGCGTTGGTTCCAGAACTAGTTAGTTTTCCACCAATTACAAATGTAGGGTCTAGCCCACCAGCCGCCAAAATGGAAGCCACTAACGACGTAGTCGTGGTTTTTCCATGAGTACCTGCAACCGCAATTCCATGGCGGTAACGCATTAACTCAGCTAACATTTGTGCCCTTTGTACCACTGGAATACGATGTGCCCGTGCCGCCAATAGTTCTGGGTTTTCATCTGCGACCGCAGTGGACACAACGACCACATGAGCGCCGCGAACATGAGCCTCTTGGTGACCTATAAAAATTTGCGCACCATGGCTTGCTAAGCGCTGGGTCACTGGGCTGACTTTGATGTCAGAGCCACTTATTTCATAGCCCTGATTAAGTAACACCTCAGCAATGCCGCACATGCCTACGCCGCCAATACCCACAAAATGAATACGTTTGATGCGCCTCATTTCTGGGATAGTATATTGATTTGGTGGAATCATTTTAACCACGAGCAATCTCCATGCAGTGTTGAGCCACTTTATCAGCAGCTTGGGGAGCGGCGCATGTTAACGCGGCTGCAGCCATCTGAACCAGCTTTAGCGGATGGCTCTGTAGAGCCCTAATGTTTTGACTAAGAGTGAGGGCTGATAGTTGAGTTTGTGGCATTAATATAGCTGCATCAGCTCGCACTAAAATATTAGCATTTGCCGTTTGATGATCATCTACAGCATAGGGGTAAGGCACTAATATCGATCCCATACCAGCGCCAGCTAATTCACTTATTGTCAAAGCTCCTGCTCGACAAATGACTAAGTCAGCCCAAGCATAGGCGCGTCCCATATCATCAATATAGGCATCTACTTGTGCCACAACGTTAAGTTTATTGTAAATGTCCTGAGTCTCTTGCTGGTGCTTAGTCCCTGTTTGATGCCACAATTCTGGGCGCTCATTGGGTGACAATAACGCCATCGCTTCTGGCACCACTTGATTTAGTGCAAGGGCACCCAGACTGCCCCCTACAATTAGTATTCTTAGCCCTGAATGCTCTGACTTCTTTGCTATAATATTGGGTCGTAAAGGGTTGCCCACAGTAATGGCATGGCCTTTTGCAAAACTACCAGAAAAAGCTTGCAAGGTAACATTAGCCAGAGGGCGTAATAATCGATTGGTCAGTCCAGGAATAGCATTTTGCTCATGTAAGATAAGCGGCACACCCATCAACTTGGCCGCCAATCCTCCTGGACCTGCTACGAAGCCACCCATACCCAGAACACAGTGCGGCTTAAATTGGTATATCACCTTCATCGATTGCAGTAACGACTTAAATAAACGCCATGGGGCGAGTAATAATGACCACTTACTTTTACCCCTTAAACCGACCACATCCACACAATGTAATCGTAAGCCTGCATCTGGAACCAAACGTTTTTCAATGCCTTTACCCGTGCCTAACCACTCAACTTTCCAAGCATGTTGTTGCAGCATAGCAGCCGTGGTTAGAGCTGGATAAACATGGCCGCCCGTCCCTGCCGCCATAATCAGAATTCGTTTTGCATCGGCTTGAGCTTTAGACCTTATCATGACGCCAATCCTGTTTTTTATCATCATCAACAAACCATTGGTCTACATCATCAAGCCCAGGGGTGAGGTCTGTATTCAAGGTATCTAGGGTCTTATGAGGAAGTTCCAAATGAACGTCATTTTCGGCTTTCAAGGCGCCATAAGTCACACTATTTTCAAGAGATATGCGTAATAAAATCCCCAAGCTAGCAGCACACGCCAACATACTACTCCCGCCATAACTCACAAAAGGTAAGGTTAAACCTTTGGTAGGCAGCAAGCCTAAATTTACACCAATATTAATAATGGCTTGAGCTGCAATTAAGAGTACTAACCCATAGGCTAGGTAGGCTGAAAATAGGCGTCCTGAGCGTTCGGCTTTTTGACCCACATTTAAACCCCGCACGATGAACACGCCATACAAAGCCACGACCACCATGGCTCCAAAAGCACCCCACTCTTCAGCCAATACGGAATAAACAAAATCAGTATGGGCCTCGGGTAAGTAAAATAGCTTTTGCATACTCTGACCCAGCCCTTCTCCGAACCAACCTCCCCGGCCAAACGCGATTTGAGCCTGAGTTAATTGATAGCCAGTGCCAAATGGATCTGCCCATGGGTCTAAATAAGATATCAACCTTTTATAACGATATTCAGCAGCTAAAATAGTGATCGTTCCAAAGCCAACTGTCGCCAACATTACGATTGAAATATGACGTTTACGCATACCTCCTAAAAAAAACATCCCCAAGACAGCACCCATCATTACCACCACTGCACCAAAGTCTGGTTCTAACAAAAACAGTACGATAAATGCACCTAAAACCACTAAGGATTTTAAAAATCCAGAAAAATTATTTCGCACTTCTTCTTGTTGGCGCACTAAATAACCTGCCATGAACACAACAACAGCAACTTTGGCAAACTCTGAGGGCTGCAAACTTAATGGGCCAATAGGAATCCAACGGGTACTGCCGTTGACGGTTCTTCCCAAACCTGGAATTAATACTGCTGCCAATAGTAGTAAGGCAATCAACAATAGATATGGGCTTTGTTTCTGCCACACATGGACGGGCGTTATCAGACAAACCACGAGTGTAATACTGCCCAAAAACATGAATAACAGCTGACGCTTACTTTGGTAAAAAGGATCGTTAAACTTAACAGCGACCACGTCCATGGACGCAGACGTAATCATAATATAACCAATAAGTGCCAATGCCAACGCGGGTAAAAATAAAGCCAAATCGAGCCGCTGGGCAGTGACTGCATGCCACTGCTGAACTAAAGCCATCATGCTAAAGCCCTCACTAGTGCGGAAAAGTGATCACCTCTTGCCTGAAAATTTGCATAGGCATCAAAACTAGCGCAGGCTGGTGACAATAAAACCAAATCTCCACTAACCGCTTGAGCGTGAGCTATGGATACGGCTGATTGCATGTCTTGTGCGTGAATGCACCTCACTTTGTCAACTAATGCCATTTCGATATCGTTGGCATCTCGACCAATCAACACAACTTGCTTGCCATAACGAGAGAGGGGTGCAACCAGTTCAGAGAAATCAGCACCCTTACCTAGGCCTCCGGCGATGAGCATGATTTTGCCAGTCAGGGCTGGGCCTAGACCTTCAAGTGCGGCGACAGTGGCGCCAATATTGGTACCCTTTGAATCATTAATGTAGGCGACCCCATCGATATCAGCCACCCACTCACATCGGTGAGATAAACCGGTAAAAACTGTTAAAGTTTTGATCATGGCGTCCATTGGCAACCCTACCGCTTGGCCAAGGGCGAGTGCAGCCAGTGCATTAGCCACATTATGTCGCCCAAACATAGCCAGTTTGTTGACTGCCATAATAGGTTTCAAGCCCTGCACCATCCATGTGGTACCTGCCTCTTCTCTTAGGCCAAATTGACCAACGTCAGGATCACCTAAACTAAAACTTGTTTGAGTTACCGTGTCTGGGACTAGTGGATTAGTAAGGGCGTCATCTCCATTGATTACCACAGCTTTGCAGCCTTGAAATACGCGATGTTTAGCTTGGTGATAGGACATTAAATTATCATATCTGTCCATATGATCAGGGCTCACATTCAGTACGCAAGCCACCGAAGCACCCAAACCAGAGGTAGATTCTAATTGAAAGCTGGACAACTCCATGACGTATAAATCAACATTATCAGCTAACAACGATACCGATGGCTCACCAAGGTTGCCGCCAACAGCAACATTTAAACCTGCAGTTTTAGCCATTTGCCCCACTAAACTAGTGACCGTACTTTTGGCATTGGAGCCAGTGATTGCGACAATTGGTACGTTTGCTAAACGCGCAGCTTCAGCAAAAATATCAACATCACTGCGTATTGGAACCCCAGCTCTTGCCGCCGCGACTAAAGCAGGTTCTTGCATTGATACGCCAGGACTTAAGATAATTTGATGTGCGTTGGCGCATAAATCATGAGGGAAATCACCTAAATGAATAGGAGTCTCTGGCTGTTCTAAGGTTAGCTGATCAAAAAAGGGTGGGTGTTGCCGAGAATCAGCAACTTGAAATCGTTCCCCTTGAAGTGCCAAATACTGGGCGCACGCGAACCCAGTTTTTCCCAAACCGATGATTAGGCTAAAGCGGTCACTGACGATCAACGACATCTTTAACTAGGCCTCTTGGTATTCAATGTGCTTAATCATAGATCTTACTTTCTCTTTAGTTAACGGAGCTTGAGGGTGGCTAAACCAATCAAAACCAACACCACGGTGATAATCCAAAAACGCACAATAATGCGTGGTTCTGGCCAACCTTTGAGTTCAAAATGATGATGTATGGGCGCCATGCGGAAAATTCGCTTGCCTGTCAATTTAAAAGAGGCAACTTGCAATATGACTGAAACAGTTTCCATGACGAATACCCCCCCCATAATCAACAGCACCAACTCCTGGCGGACAATCACTGCCACCACTCCCAAAGCGGCACCTAAGGAAAGCGCTCCCACGTCACCCATAAATACTTGAGCTGGGTAAGTGTTGAACCATAAAAACCCCATACCAGCACCCACGATGGCCGCACAAAATATGACCAACTCTCCTGCACCCCTGATGTATGGAATATTGAGATAAGCAGAAAAAACTGAATGGCCTGTTAGATAAGCAAACACGGCTAAGGCACCGGCGATGAGTACAGTGGGTAAAATGGCAAGACCGTCCAAACCATCGGTTAAATTAACCGCGTTTGACGTGCCGACGATGACAAAATAGGTGAGCAAAATATACATCACCCCAATGTTAATACCGACCGATTTAAAAAATGGCACAATGAGTTCTAATTCTTGAGGTGTTTGGGCACTGTAGTACAAGAACAAAGCCGCACCTAGCCCTCCTACTGACTGCCAGAAATATTTCCACTTTGCCACTAAACCACGAGAGTTTTTTTCTACCACCTTGCGGTAATCGTCTACCCAACCAATGGCACCAAACACTGCAGTGACGGCAATAGTGACCCAGATATAACGATTGGTTAAGTCGCCCCACAGCAAAGCACTGATAAGAATAGCCACTAATATAAGCGCTCCACCCATAGTTGGTGTGCCTTCCTTAGCCAAATGGCTTTTGGGACCATCTTGCCGGATTGACTGGCCAATTTGCTTAGCTTTTAAGCGTTCAATCATATAGGGCCCAATAGCCATGGCAATAAACAAGGCAGTAAGGACACCCATGATGCCGCGCATAGTAAGGTATTGAAAAACACCGAAGGCACTATAATACTGGGTTAAATATTCTGCTAACCATAACAACATGGGCTAGATTCCATCGCTAATTAATGTTTCTACAACTTGTTCCATTTGGCTGGATCGTGATCCTTTAACCAAACAACTCAAGTCAACTTTTGGCAGTTGCTCAAAGCAACTGGATAACTCTTGTTTATTGACACAAATTTTGCCGTAATTGCCACCGGCTTGCAGATAACTGTCCACTGCAGCAGCAGCCAACTCACCAAAGGCATAAAATTGCTCTATACCAGCAGCAGCAACTTGGGTGCCAATACGCTGATGTAACTGCAGTTCTTGTTGGCCTAGTTCTCCTAGATCACCAAGCATAAAACACCGCTGCCCATGGCACTGTTGTAAGACATCAATGGCCGCTTTTACAGAACCTAGGTTGGCATTATAGGTATCATCAATAATGCACCGGTTGTGACTCAATTGGTGGCTCACAAGGCGTCCTTGATAAGGCCTTGCAAGGGCTAAGCCTTGTACAATTTGATCCAGCGATAAGCCCAGAGCTGATGCGGCCGCGGCAGTGGCTAGGGCGTTAGCCACATTGTGCTGGCCTAATAATTGCAAATCGACTTGCTGCTGTTGCTGTCCTACATGCAGCATGAATTGACTACCGCGCAAAGTACGCTCGATAGCACTGGCATAAACGCTGGCCTTTTCATTGCTTAAACTAAAACTCCACACTCGCCTCGATTGGGCTAACGTTTGCCAAACTAAAAAGTGAGGGTCATCAAGATTCAAAACCACCTGACCCTTTTTAGAGAGGCCAGTAATAATTTCTCCTTTGGCTTTGACCACCCCACCAAGGCCGCCAAAACCAGATAAGTGAGCTTCTTGAGCATTATTCAAAATGGCGACATCAGCCCCTACCATGCGACTGGTATAGGCAATTTCACCAATATGGTTTGCGCCAAGTTCTAGCACCCGATAATCAACATCATCTCGCATGCCCCAAAGGGTCAAAGGCACACCAATGTCATTGTTGAAATTGCCTTGGGTGACCTCCACCTCTCCTGCCTGAAAAAGGACCTTTTGTAACATTTCTTTGACAGTGGTTTTGCCACTACTACCAGTGACTGCAACAAACTGGCCATTGAGACTTTGACGCTTGATTGCAGCGAGTTGCCCCAGTGCAATACGCGTATCTGGCACCACTATCAGTGGTAAGTCTGTATCTATTTCTGTGCTCACTAAAGCCGCACAGGCACCTTGGTTTTGTGCTTGTGCAATAAACTCGTGGCCATCAAAATTGGGGCCTACTAAAGCAACAAATAAATCACCCGCCGATAGGCTTCTAGTATCTGTAGACAGATGACTAAAAACTGCGGTACCAATAACATGGCTACCTGACAGGTTTTTGGATAGGTCGGATAAACTAAAGACAGCCATTAAGCTAAGCCTCCTGCTAGCGCACTCAAGACTTCTTCTTGATCACTAAAGTGATGCTTAAGGCCGGCAATATCTTGATAAGTTTCATGACCTTTGCCAGTAATTAGGACGATATCACCTGCCTTAGCGCGTCCCATCGTTAAGGCAATGGCTTTTCTTCGATCACCTTCTATGACTACTTTATCTAAGCGTTTAAAACCCTGCCCAATATCTGATAGAATTTTTTCACTAGGCTCTGTGCGTGGATTATCATCTGTGACCACCACATGATCAGCCCAGATTTCGGCAATACTGGCCATTTTGGATCGTTTGTCCACGTCACGATCTCCACCACAGCCAAACACTAGCCATAATTGACCCCGAGTTAGATGCTCTTTGGCAGCCATTAACGCTTGTTCTAACGCATCAGGCGTATGGGCGTAATCTACAATGGCCTGCGGGCTATTTTTTGATTGCCACTCCTGCCCTACGATCTGCATTCGTCCACATATGGTCGTCAGTCTGCTGATAACCGCAATCGCTGCTGTCAGTTCAATTTTGTGTAATAAAAGAACAGCCAAAGTGGCTAATAAATTACTTAGATTGAAGCGTCCAATAAGTCCAACTTTTAACAACGATTGACCCTTAGGTGTATTAATTACTGCTTCTATGCCATGTTCATGCTGAACAATGGAGGCCACCCCCACGTCTGCATAATCTACTTGGCAAATCTGGGCGCTGTAGGTGTATGTTTTAACTGATGGGGCAATTTCGTTGAGCAACCCTCGACCAAAATCATCGTCAAAGTTCACCACGGCAGTGCGTAAACTCGGCCAGCTAAATAGTTGCGCCTTAACCTCACCATAGGCTTGCATGGTGCCGTGATAATCAAGATGGTCTTGAGTCAGATTAGTGAACACGGCCGTTTCAAAACGACAGCCATTCAATCGCCCTTGTGCGAGTCCGTGGGAGGACACTTCTATGGCGCAGGCAACCGCACCTGCTTGTGCCATAGCCCCTAATTGACTCTGCATCGTCACTTCATCAGGCGTGGTATTTGGCCCCTGCACCAAAGTATCAAGCAATCCATAGCCCAAAGTGCCCACGACGCCACAGGTTAGACCTAAATCTGAAAAACACTGGGCAATAAACTGACTACAGCTAGTTTTACCATTAGTTCCTGTAATACCAATAAGTGACATGTGTTGGCTTGGGTCATGGTTGATGCGGGCAGCAATTAAGCCTTGCATAGAGATCAGATTAGATAGACTGATGATAGGAACAGTGAGGCCAGATGAGTCCAATTTAAATGCCTGTTGTGCATCGATAACTACCGCCACGGCCCCTCTTTCTTGCGCTTGCTTTACATAGCAGCGCAACCGTTTTGGCTCCCCTAAACAGGTGATAAACAAGTCACCTTGTTTGACCTGCCGGCTATCTGATGACACCCCATATACACAAACATCTGCCCATTGCTGGGCTTGCCCCGTGAGGGGCATCAGTTCATGTAAGCGCTTGGTTTCCACATCCAACCTCACTGTTAACCTTGTGATGGCAGCAGATTATCTGGTGCCACATTTAAAAGTCGTAAACTCTCGGTCATAATGCGAGAAAATACGGGGGCAGCAACTTCGCCACCATAATATTGTTCACCCTTAGGGTTATCTATAATTACCACACACACCAAGCGTGGCTTAGAGGCTGGCGCCATACCTGCAAAAACGGCAGCATAAACATCGTCATCATAACCACCATCCTTCGAGGGTTTATGCACCGTGCCCGTTTTTCCAGCTACTCGATACAGGGGCACTCTGGCGCGAGTGCCTGTGCCGCCTTTTTGGGTCACAGTCTCTAGCATAGCAACCACTTGTTTGGCTAAATGCTCGGGCATTACTCGTTCAGCTTCGGGGACTTTTTCTTGTTTCAAAATTGACACTGGGCGTTTGAGTCCATAGCTGGCAAATACCCCATAGGCCTGGGCTAATTGCACGGGAGTGACAGCGATACCATAGCCATAAGACATGGTGGCTAAATTAATTGGGTTCCACTTAGGGTAGCTCGGCAGAATACCTGAGCTTTCGCCTGGGAAACCGCTGGCTGTTGCCTGCCCTAAGCCAAAGCTATAGAAAGTTTCCCTGACACTTTGGTCAGGTAAAGATAAAGCTAATTTAGTAACACCCACATTACTAGATTTAGTAATAATGCCCGTAATGTCTAGTACGCCATAGTTGCGATGGTCGCGGATCGTCTTACGTTTGACTTTTACAAATCCGGGACTGGTATCCACTTCACTATCAAGATCATATTGACCACTCATTAACGCTGCTGCGATAGTAAGAGGCTTCATGGTCGAACCCGGCTCAAGCACATCAGTCAAAGCACGGTTACGTAAACTATCGATGTTCATAACTGATCGGTTATTGGGGTTGTAGGCCGGTTGGTTAACCATGGCCAATATTTCGCCTGTCTGCACGTCTAACACCACTGCAGAGCCTGAACTAGCTTGATGCTGCTGCACAACAGCTTTGAGTTCGCGATAGGCAGCATACTGCATGCGTAAATCAATACTTAGGTTTAAATCCTTGCCAGGTTGAGCGTTAGATAGTAGCTTTAGATCCTTAACGGTGCGCCCAGTGCGGTCTTTTTGTACTACTTTTTTACCTGAGGTGCCCTGCAACCAAGCGTCATATGCCAGTTCCATACCCTCTTGCCCTTGGTCATCAACATTGTTAAAACCCACTAAATGAGTCGCTACTTCAGCCGCTGGGTAGTAACGGTGAAACTCCTCAACACCATGCACACCTGGCCAATTATAGGCCAGAAAGGACGCAGCCTCAGCAGGATTGACATGCCGTTTAAGGTACATAAATTCTTTGTTTTTTAGACGTTCTAAACGTTTTAAAAAGGCAACTTCTGGCAACCCTAAACCCTGCGCAACCTGTTTGGCTTGAGCTATGTCCTTACCTAATGCTTGAGGGTTAGCCCACAAACTAACCACCGGCGCACTCACTGCCAGAGGCTCTCCGCGACGGTCTAAAATCATGCCTCTATGAGCAGGAATGAGAACTTCACGTTCCATTCGAGCATCGCCTTGGCGCATTAAAAAAGAGCGCTCAGTTAAATTCAGGTGCACCAAACGCCATGCCACAGCCGCTGCTGCAAGAAGTAATATCAACCATACCCAGCGCATACGCCATGGGTATTCCATGGCGTTCATAACTGGCGCACCAAAACGATTTCTTGAGCAAGTGGCACACCCATTTTAAGCTGCTCAATCACTATCGATTCAACCCGACTGTGGGACGCCCAAGCACTTTGCTCTATTAATAGCTGACCCCATTCCACCTGCATGTCGTTGCGGTCTCTTTCTAGCTGATGCAGATGGTTGATATGGCCTCTGGACAAAAACGAACTATAAACAACTAATTGCGCACTAATAACTAAGCCCACGAGCAAAAAGATCCCCAACAACATGGCATAGCGCTGAGCCTGCAAGCTTGCGCGCATTAACCATAAATTGAGGTTTTCGCTCATATCTTTCATGCGATTTTTTCTGCCACACGCATTACTGCACTGCGAGATCGAGGATTGATGTCAATTTCATGGGGAGATGGTTTGCGGGCCTTGCTTAATAGAATAAGGCGCCGGTTAAGCTGGTCTTCAGTCACCGGTAGGCCACGGGGAATATGGGAGTCGCCTTTAGCATGTTGGCGCATAAAGCGCTTAACAATGCGGTCTTCTAGAGAATGAAAACTAATCACCACTAACCGGCCACCCGGAGCCAATGCCTCAAGGGCCGCATGTAAACCTAACTCTAGATCTTTTAATTCTTCGTTAATGTGAATACGTATGCCCTGAAATGCTCGAGTTGCAGGGTTTTTACCTTTTTCCCACTTAGGGTTAGCTATCGCAATAATGTTGGCTAATTGTTTAGTCGTAGTAATTGGCTGTCGTTGACGATGTTCCACGACCGCTCGAGCCATGCGTCTAGAAAAGCGCTCTTCACCATAATGATAAAGTACATTGGCTATTTCTTCAGCATCTGCACGCGCTATCCATTGGGCTGCAGATTCGCCTGCATCAGGATTCATACGCATATCTAACGGGCCATCATGCTGAAAACTAAAGCCACGGCTGGCATCATCAATCTGGGGTGATGAAACGCCTAAATCCAGCAAAAT
>Ga0302121_10001226_pt1 | contig 12590 bp, 16 predicted proteins | sample CB21_surface_MG_FD_203120 | JGI IMG/M metagenome (GOLD analysis project Ga0302121, IMG submission 203120) | Marine microbial communities from Western Arctic Ocean, Canada - CB21_surface | ecosystem: Environmental > Aquatic > Marine > Oceanic | place: Canada: Western Arctic Ocean | collected... | reverse complement strand
AAAGTTAGTCTTAGGAAACTTTACAGTTAAAGCAAAAGATGAAGACGGGGTTTCAGGATTTAGAATATACGATAAGTATGATTACCCTAATAATGATAAATGGTTTCAAGGTTCATTCCCTGAAATATTTAATGATGTAAAAGAAGCGGGCTTTGATACTGAAGGTCCTCTATCTCATATTATTATGAGTGCTATGGCAGGTGGTAAGAATGTAATGACCAGTGACGCTGAAGGTTTTATTAAGAATGGTGTTGCCGCTTTTTACCCTTTGTTACATACAGTAGGTGGTTGGGCTGCAAATGAAAACAGACCTGATGACGAAAAGTTAAACGTGAATGTTTTTATTCCATTTGAAAAGAACTCAATTCTTGCTAATGGTTCTGTAAATCCTGTTGAGTATCCTGAGCCAACCACACGACCTGATGATTTAGATACAGCGACAGCTATTGTTCCTAATGGCCCCATGGATGATGATCGTGCATCTATGTTTGATAACCTACTTAACTTTGTATTTCCTAAAGCTGAAGCATCAACTATCGAACCTGTTGTCGAACCTGTTGTTGAAACTAAACCTTTATCTTTTGGTGATAGCTTTAAGCAAGCTAGGGCTGATGGTTTAAAAGAATTTGAGTTCACAAACAGTGCCGGTAAGACTGGGATGTATACAACTGAGGTTGCACAATGAGTTCTCCTGCATGGACACGAAAGGCAGGCAAGAACCCTGAAGGTGGATTGAACGCTAAAGGTCGTGCATCATATAAAGGTGGCACATTAAAAGCTCCGGTTAAGAGCGGAGATAATCCAAGACGTGCGTCTTTCTTAGCTAGGATGGCAGGCAACAAAGGCCCTGACAAAGATTCCAAAGGTAAGCCAACAAGAAAATTATTATCCCTTAGAGCATGGGGTGCATCAAGTTCTAGTGATGCTAAGTCAAAGGCTAGAGCCATATCTAAACGTAACAAATCAAAGAAGAGGACAACGTAATGCCAATGGGTAAAGGAACGTACGGAACAACTAAAGGAAGACCACCTGCTAAGAAAACGTTATTAAAAGGTGGGCAAAAGAAACTTCCTACGTCTTTAAAGAAAAAAATTATGGCTAAGAAAAAGTAATGGCTGTTAATGAAGCCGGCAACTACACCAAGCCATCCATGCGTAAAGCTATATTTAATAGAATAAAAGGTGGTGGCAAGGGTGGCAAACCCGGTCAATGGTCAGCACGAAAAGCACAGATGCTTGCCAAACAATACAAAGCCAAAGGTGGAGGTTACACTTCCTAATGGCATTAAAGAAATCACAAAGGTCGTTGCGTGCGTGGACAAAACAAAAGTGGACAACCAAATCAGGTAAACCTAGTACACAAGGGAGCAAGGCTACTGGCGAACGTTACTTACCGGAGAAAGCAATTAAGGCTCTTAGTTCCAGTGAGTACGCCAAGACTACGGCTGCTAAACGCAGAACAGTTGCAAAAGGTAAACAGGTATCTAAACAACCCAAGAAGATCGCTAGCAAAACGAGAAACTATCGATCTTATTCATAGGATAAACAATGGTTAATATTTATTTTGAGATATTTAGGTTCACTAATAAAATAAGCAATTACTTTTATAATAGATATTGCCACAGTTTAAAAAGTAAACAAGTGGATAAAAGAACACGAGTTGTTAAATGAGGCTTCATAAATTAAACAAAGAAGACAGAGACATACTTCGCATTGTTGTTAAGCAAGTTCACTTCAAGCATTACCCTAAACAATTCTGCACCGACTATGAAGCTGACAAGATGATCTCGGCTATTGGACCTGAAGTAATTGAAAGATTAACTAAGGTCGGTAAGGATTTAAGAGTTGACCAACTTTAAATACAAACCTGATGGGGAAGTGGCTAAGTCTTTTTTAAAAGATGAAACCTTCTTCCGTGGTCTTCGAGGCCCAGTCGGTTCAGGTAAATCAGTGGCTTGTTGTGTGGAAGTGTTCAGACGAGCCTTAATGCAGGAGAAATCACCAGATGGCAAACGCAAGAGTAGGTGGGCGATTATCAGAAACACCAATCCTCAGCTTCGTACTACCACGATTAAGACTTGGTTGGACTGGTTTCCGGAAGAAGATTGGGGTAGGTTTTCTTGGTCAGTTCCATATACGCACAACATATCCAAAAGTGATTTGCAGTTGGAGGTTATATTCCTTGCACTCGACAGACCTGAAGACGTTAAGAAACTCCTCTCGCTCGAACTAACGGGCATATGGATTAACGAAGCTAGGGAAATTCCTAAGTCAATTATTGATGCGTGCACTATGAGAGTGGGAAGATATCCATCAATGCGGGATGGAGGTCCAACGTGGACTGGGGTTATCGCTGATACAAACGCTCCTGAAGAAGATCACTGGTGGCCAATCATGGCGGGCGAGGTTCCCATACCTGATCATATTAGTTCTGAAGAATCAAGGATGCTAGTCAAACCTGATAACTGGAAGTTCTACACTCAGCCTTCAGCTATGCTTGAGGTTAAGGATGAAGAAGGCAAGATCGATAAGTACAATCCTAATCCTGTTGCTGAGAATAAAAAACATATGATGACAAGTTATTACACTAACTTGATACAAGGTAAGACTAAGAGTTGGATTGACGTTTATGTTATGAATCGCTTAGGTCACATCCAAGATGGCAAGCCCGTTTATAATATGTTTCGCACAGACGTTCACGTGGCTAAAGAAGAAATACCTGTGGCTGATGGCATGCCTTTATACATAGGACTTGACTTTGGATTAACACCCGCTGCAATTTTTGGTCAAAAGGTTAGGGGCCGTTGGTTAATACTCCAAGAGATTGTTGCGTTTGATATGGGGATTGTAAGGTTTGCTGAATTGCTTAGGCAAGAGATTGCCCTTCGTTACGCTAACTGTGATGTTAATATATTTGGTGATCCGGCAGGTGACTTCAGAGCACAGACTGATGAAAGCACACCATTTCAAATACTCAGAGGAGCCGGTCTGAAGGCTAGACCAACTCATAGTAATGACGTGGCTCTAAGACTTGAATCGGTGTCAGGACCATTGCAACGAATGGTTGATGGTAACTCAGGTGTGCTGATTGATTACAGATGTAAGGAATTAATAAAAGGATTTGAAGGTGGCTATCACTACAGACGAATGCAAGTGTCGGGTGAACGCTATGAAGACAAACCATCTAAGGACAGGTTTTCACACATACATGATGCGTTGCAATACTTAATGCTTGGCTCAGGTGAGGGCAGGCAAGTGATGGGTCAGTTTAAAACAGTCAACGCTTTTAACGCTAAGACGGCCTTTGATGTGTTTACAAGACAACCAAAGCAACAAAGACGACAGGGTTTATGGTCGAGGATGTGACGTTTGTGCGTTGTGTCTTTATTAATTCATAGGTATGCGTAAAAGAAAAGGGAGTTATATATGTGCCTAGGCAGTAGTCCAAGAACACCTGCACCTGATCCACAAGTTGCAAAAGAACGTGAGTCAGAAAAAGCTAAGGAACAAGTTAAAACATCTGAGATGAAGCAAGAAGCTTTAGAAGAAACCGTATCACAGAAACGTAAGGGAACAGGAAGACGTTCATTACTGACTGGTTCAGGTGGCGGTATAGGTTACTATGATAGGTACTCTGCCTAATGATTGATTTAGCCCAAGGCTATATGGCTAAGTATGAAAGAGCCAAAACAATAAGACGTGAGTTTGAAGACCTCTATGATGAGATATTTGAATACACTCTTCCACAACGACAGGGTTTTAAAAACTACACCCCCGGTCAAAGACGTGACGATAGAATATTTGATGAGACCGCTGTTGTTGGTGTGCAAGAATTTGCATCTAGGTTGCAAGCCGGACTTGTTCCTAACTTTGCTCGGTGGGCTGACTTTGTTGCCGGTGGTGAAGTGCCTGAAGAAGAACAGGATGAGGTAAACAACAAGCTTGATAAAGTCACTGAATATATATTTGAAATTATACAAACCTCAAACTTTGCACAAGAAATACATGAATGTTTTATTGACCTTGCGTTAGGCACAGCCGTGCTTGCCATTACTGAAGGTGACGCTATTAATCCAATAAGGTTTCATTCTATTCCTTTACCTCATGTGGTTCTTGATGTTGGACCTGATGGTAGGATTGACCATGTGTATAGAGAGCGTGACTTAAAGTATGAAGACTTACCAGTGGCTTATCCACGTGGCACGTTTTCAGAAAAGACATTAGAAAAAATACAGAAGTATCCCGATAGTAAATGTAAAATCCTGGAGGTTTCCTGCAAGCTATACGATCAACCAAACGTTGAGCGTTATAGTTATATGGTTATTGAAATGGGTGATAAACAATTAATACTACAAGAAGAATACTCAGGGGTTGGCTCAAATCCTTTTATAGCGTTTCGTTGGAGCAAAGCTTCAGGTGAAATTTACGGAAGAGGCCCCGCTGTCAATGCGTTGAGTGCGATTAAAAGTGCTAACCTTACAATAGAGTTGGTGCTTGAAAATGCACAGATGGCTATTAGTGGTATCTATCAGATGGATGATGATGGAGTTATTAACGTAGACACAATTAACTTAGTGCCGGGAACTGTTATACCAAAGGCTCCTAACTCTCAAGGTCTGCAACCAATAAGGGCTGCAGGAAACTTTGATGTCGCTAACTTAATTTTAAATGACATGAGAAATAATATTAAGCGTGCCTTGTATAATGATATGCTTGGCGACCCGAATAAAACACCTGCATCAGCTACCGAGGTAGCGGAACGTATGGCTGACTTATCTCGTAAGATTGGTTCTGCATTTGGAAGACTGCAAGCTGAGATGGTTCAACCCGTTCTTCAACGTGTGGTTTATCTTTTAACAAAGCAGGGTAGGATAGAAATACCCACTGTCAATGGCAGAGAAGTAAAGATAAAAAGTGTTTCCCCACTGGCACAGGCACAATCAAATCAAGATATTGTTTCCCTAGATAGGTTTCTTGAAATGGTAGCAGGAAGGTTTGGGCCTGATGTCATTAATCTCCTTGTCTCCTCAGAGGAAACAGCAATCTATCTAGCCAAGAAATTTGGGGTGCCAGACCATTTAATTCGTGATGTAGGAGAACGAAAACAAATGGTTGAGATGGCACAACAGATGCAACAACAAACAGGAATAGACCCAAATGCAAACCCAAACATCCAAACACTTGGGGGTTGACGGATACCCCCGCTCACAAGAACAAGATCAAAAAATCTCCCTCGACTTAGCTAGTACACTCAACACCCCGAGTGGACTAGTTACGTTGCAGTATTTAAAATCAATAACCATTGAAGCTATATCGGGACCTAACATTACAAGTGAAGAACTCAGACATCTTGAAGGTCAAAGGTATCTAGTGGCTTTAATAGCTAAACGTATTCAACATGCAGAGAGGATAAACCATGGAAGAAACATTACTACAACCCCAAGCTGAAGCCCCAGTTGAGGCAACAACAGAAACGCAGGTGGAAACCCCGGCGGTTGAACGACCTGAATGGTTGCCTGAAAAGTTTAACGATCCGGCTGATATGGCAAAAGCCTATAGTGAATTAGAAGGTAAGCTTGGTAAAGGCGAAGACGAACTACGCACTAAACTAATGTCAGAGATGGAAACCGAAGCGTTTGCTGAACGACCGGCAACTGTTGGTGAGTATGTTTTACCTGAGACTGTTGATGAAACCGAAGCCGTTGATAATGAATTGCTTGACTGGTGGTCTAACTATTCATGGAACAATGGATTAAGCCAAGATGAATTTGCTGAAGGCATTGCAAAGTACGCTGACGCTGTGGCAGGAAAGCAACCTGACTTAGAAGCCGTGCGTAAAGACTTAGGTGACAACGCTAACATGAGAGTGGAAGCTGTGCAGTTATGGATGAATAAGTTTTTTCCCGACCAAAATATGCAACAAGCCGTGGCTGAACTGGGTTCATCATCAGCCGGCATCAAAGCCTTAGAACATATCATTGAACAAACAAAAGGAAGTAATGTGGCTACCCCATCAGTGATAACTGGTCAGGTAACGCAAGCTGACATTGAATCCAAGATGAAAGACCCGCGTTACTGGCAACAAGGCAAACGTGACAATGCGTTTATTCAAGAGGTGAACAGTGACTTTAAACGTCTTCACGGGGGAGGGTAATTACGGAGTTGCTAGGGTAGTCGAAGGCCATCCTAGTCACGCTCATTATCTTCAACACAAACTAAGATCAACGGATGTGCGTGAATGTATGATAGCCGGTGAAACGCCTTGGCGTGCTTTGATGTCACCACTACAAAATAGTGGTGCTGAAACCTTTACGGCTTTAGTGGATGATAAACCTGTGATGATGTTTGGGGTTGTGCCCGAGCATGAACTAGTTGGAACTATATGGATGCTATGTTCTGACGTGGTGGACAAGCATCCTAAAACATTTCTTAAATGGTCGCCGGCTTTCTTAGATTACTTTCAAGATCAGTATTATTTATTGCAGAACGTATGCCCTGTCGAACATTACAAAACGCTAACGTGGCTAGGGTATTTAGGCTTTATGATTATGCCCAAATCCTTTGAGGTTAATGGGCATCAGGTGTTACGATTTGTGCGTTGTCAGGAAAGTGAAACTATGCAATTCAATTAGTACACACGGCCTGTAATAAGCGGACAGCCCTAACGGATAACTGGATGAGGCAAAGAGCAGATAACCGAAAGCAACCTTAACAACTAATCTGCTTTTGCAGGGAAAGGATTGATAATGGCTAATACAATAGATACAGCTTTTATCAAGCAGTTCGAGAGCGAAGTACACATGGCTTATCAAAGAATGGGTTCAAAGTTAATGAACACAGTTCGTAACGTAAGTAATGTTGCAGGAAGCGTGGTACGCTTTCAAAAAATCGGTGTCGGTTCTGCTTCAACGAAATCACGAAATGGTATGATAACTCCAATGGAGTTGACACACACCACAGTCGAAGCGACTCTTCAAGACTTTTATGCCGCTGAGTATATAGATAAACTTGATGAGTTAAAAACAAACATAGACGAACGTCAAGCTATAGCCACAAGTGCGGCTTCAGCTTTAGGTCGAAAGACTGACGAGATACTTGTAACCGCAATGGATGCCGGTGCTAGTTCAACTCAAATAAACGCAACAAACGCTGCTGTTGAAAAAGCAGACTTGTTAACTTTGTTTGAAACGTTTGGCACAGCAAACTTACCTGAAGATGGTGGTCGTTATTTGGCTATGAATCCTAAAGGTTTTGCTGATCTGTTTCTTATTGAAGAATTTGCATCATCCGATTACGTCGGTGATCAAAGCCTTCCGTATGCAGGTGGTATGACTATGAAAAATTTCTTAGGGTTTAACATATTCTCAACGTCAGCAATCGCAGGTGGTAAGAACTTAGCTTATCATAATAGTGCAGTTGGTCTTGGTATTGGAGCGAATGTTACAACCGAGTTAAACTATGTACCTGAAAAGGTTTCACACTTAGCAACATCAATGATGTCCATGGGTGCTGTCGTAATTGACGACAACGGCATTTATGAAGTCCTTGATAATAACGGATAGGAGGATATAACATGGCTTATGGAGCAAGTGGACTAATACGATTAGCCGGAGGAAGTGGATTCAACCTCTGGGGTTATCAAACTGTTGATGCTATTGCAACTGTAAATAGTGCAAACTATTTTAATGGTGCAGCAAATATGCTTAACGTTCGTGACGTTATTCTTGTGGTGGATAGTAATGCACCAACAACAAGTTTTGTCACTGTGTTAAGTAATAACGGTACTGCCGTTGATGTATCTGATGGTACAGCAATAGCAGAAACAGATAGCGACTAATAACTAATGGCATCAACGGCATCTAATTCAGCGTTGGATATGGCATCAAGGGCACTCGTGCTTATTGGTGCCGAGCCAATCACTTCTTTTGAACTTAGTACAACAGAAGCTTTGGTTGCGTCTAACATGTATGAAGATGTCGTTCGCTCATCATTATGCGTTGCCCGTTGGAGGTTTTCTTCCGAACAGGCAACGCTTAATCAACTCACCGATACACCAACGGGCCGGTTTGATATTGCTCATCAACTACCGAGTGATCTACTTATGTTACACGCTGTAACAGTTAACGATAATAAAATTGATTACACAATCTATGGTGATAAAGTTTTTTCAGATTCATCAACTAGTGACAGTTTAATTGCAGACTACACCTTTCGTGCTCCTGAAACATCCTTCCCATCTTACTTTTCACTAGCTGTGCAATACGCTTTAGCGTCTGTGTTTGCCACAGCCATTGCACGTGATGACAAGTTAATGGAAATGATGGAGGTCAAGGCTGAACGATTAATGGCAAAGGCACGCAACTTAGACAGTCAACAACAAACAACAAGGTCCTTGTCAACAACGAGGTTTAGTTCAAATAGGCGAAGCTAATGGCTAGGATAAGAATACCACAAAATAGTTTTACGTTTGGTGAAGTCAGTCCGTCATTAACATCAAGAACGGATTCACCTATATATAAAAACGCTGCTGAAAAAGTCAGGAATTTCTTTATACGTGGTGAAGGGGGGTTAACAAAACGACCCGGCACTAAGCGTTGGCATAACTTTGCGTCGGCTCCGGCTTATTCATCAGGTCTAAGACAGACGTTAAGAATAGAACCTTTTATCTTTTCAGATGACGAGCAATACATAATTGCGTTTAGTAACACGCAGATTGATGTGTTTCAAATTAGCCCCAGTGATGCAACTATATCAAAGATACAAACGATTACCTCTCAATCGTGGTTGGTTAACACAAGCTCTGCACCTTATTTAGAAGAGTACACCTTTGCACAGCAAGGTGATATAATGTTTATCTGTCATCAAACTGTAGCCCCACGTAAACTTGTGCGTACTAGTCTTACTTCATTTGCTGTGGAAACGTTTGCTTTTGAAGAGTCAGTTGATAGTGAAAACGTTTTCCAACCTTACTATCCGTTTCAAACGTTAGGGGTAACGCTTGCGTCTAATGCAACAAGTGGTTCAGGTAGAACCTTAACCTCTAGTGCTAACTATTTTGTATCAGCCCACGTTGGTATTTATTTAAAGATAGGTAACGCTGAAGCTAAGATTACAGGGTTTACTAATGCCACAACAGTTACGGCTACAATCTATGGAACGTTAAGACAGCAACTAAATAATGATGCGTTAAAGACAGCCGAGGGTAGTGGCACAATACAAGTCACTCATGCGTTGCATGGTTTAGCCGTTAATGCATCTATTGTAATTGATAGAGCCGGAACTGTGGGCGGTGTGGCTATTAGTAATATTAATGGCAGTCGAACTATCACAGCCGTAGTTGATGAAAACGTTTATGAATTTACAGCCGGTGGTAGTGCAACAGCTAACGCTTCGGCTGATGGTGGAGGTGCTCCTCGTGTTGCCACAGGTTCAGCAACAACCGAATGGCAAGAGCAAAGTTATTCAGCGGTGCGTGGATTTCCTGCGGCAGTTACGTTTCACCAAAACAGATTATGGTTTGGAGGTACACTTGCACAACCTGATGGTATATGGGGTTCTAAGTCTGGGCAGTATTATAATTTTGACGTTGGTGATGCATCCGACAATGACGCAATAGATTTAACAGCCAACGTTGGTGAGATATTTACCATTAGACATTTAGTCTCGAACAGAGATTTGCAGGTGTTTACCACTGGTGCTGAGTTGTTTGTTCAAGCTCCAACAGACAAACCTGTCACTCCGGCTAACGCACAGATAAGACGACAAACGCCTTTTGGTTCATCTTTTGTAAGACCCACTGTGTTTGATGGTGCAACTTTATTTATACAAAAAACAGGAACAGCGTTACGAGAGTTTCTCTTTACCGATAGTGAAGCGTCATACACAGCCGTTGCTGTGTCCATGCTTGCACCACATTTAATTGTAGACCCGGTGCAACAAGCCTCTATTAAAGGAGCTTTGAATCGCTCTGAGTCCTATGATTTCATTTTGAATAGTGATGGCACCTTAGCTGTGTTCTATTCGATCAGAGGCGATCAAAAGCAAGGGTGGTCTTTATGGGATACGCAAGGCAAGTGGCATTCAATATGCTCAGTGCATGAACGATTATTTGTTGCGTCGTCACGAGATGATGGTTCAGGAACAACAAAGTTATTCTTAGAAGAGTTTCAAGTTGATATGCCTATGGATTTTTGCAACGTCTTTAGTGCATCAAGCAGTGTGTTTGGAAGTTTAGGAACGCACTTTGCTAACAACGCTGTGGTAAAAGCTACCAACGGCAATGATTATCTTGGTGAGTTTACTGTGGCTAGTGCACAGATAGACGCATCTTTATCCAAGGCAAGTGTATCCACTGGCTTTATAGGTTACGCTTTTACCCCACTCATAACAACCTTGCCAGTGGATGCTCAAGTTATTGGTGGACCTTTGACGGGAGAACCAAGACGGATTAGCCGAGTGGTGCTTGATTTAGAATCCACCCTTGCTGTGTCAGTGAATAACAAAGACTTGGTTTTTAGAAATGTAACGGATGATATGTCAGAAGACAGAGTGGCAATAACAGGAAAGGAAGAGTTTAGAATACTGGGTTACAGTCGTGACCCACGTGTGTCTATATCTCAAAGCTTTCCGCTTAACTTAGAAGTGAAAGGTATGGTTGTGGAGGTAGCGTTCGGATGAGTTGGTGGATGGTAGCCGGTGCCGTTGTTAGTGCTTATGGTGCAATGCAAGCGGGCAAAGCAAGAGCAGCCGAAGCACGAGCACGGCAGGCTCAATTAGAAGAACAAAAGAAAGACGCAGAAGTTGTGGCTATGCAAGAGCATAACATTCGTATGGCTAATCTTGATGCATTACTTGGTTTAAATAAATCACTAGCCGGTGTGATGGGAAGAGATAGTGGCAGTGATAGATCATTAAACGCTATTCGAGAGTCGGCTAAACTGGAAGCGGTAACGGATGATAGTCGAGCACGCTATCAATATATAAGCGAACAAAGTCAACGTTCAATGGGAATACAGATAGCCGGTATGCAGGCGAAGAACGCTAAGCGTGCCGGGCAATATAAAGCTATGTCAAGTCTGCTTTCAGCAGGGCATCAGTATTCACAAATTACCCCGGGAACAGGAACAGGTTAATGGCAGAGTTTGTAAGAGCAAAAAAAGCATCATTCATTAACAAACCTATGGGTGTGATTAACACAGCGACAGGTGCAGGCGAAGCCTTTGATCAGTTGTCACGATTGGGTGATCAAGCTCAACAAATGTTTTATAAAGAAGCTGTTATCAATCAACAAAAAGCAGGGAAAGATTACGTTGATAACTTAAAGGTGCAAGCTAGAAATAAAAAAGGTGAGTTTATCTACGCTGAATTAGATAAGAGTTTAAGTAAAGTGGCAACAAGAACAGCCGAACCATTGCTTAGAGAAAAAATGTCAAACGCTTTGCTTGTGGATGCAAGCAAGCAACTTACAAGCCTACGTGCTAAGTCAGCAAACGCTGAAGACTTTAAAACGCAGGCTAACAATTACATTGATAAATCTATTGAACAACTTGACAACACAGGTGGTGGTGATTATTCCGCTGTCTATCAACGGCTTGCCACTAAAACTATGGCTCAGCATTTAAACCATATGGTGTTAGCTGACGCTAAAGAAGCTGAACTTATCAACACACAAAACGCTTTGGCATCTATAGAGATAGGAAAGAATGAACTGTCTGTTATGTTAAGTGAGGGCGTTAATACTGTTGAGGGTGATGATGGTGAAATATATTCCTTTGAACAAATGGTTGGCACACTAAAAGGTAAGGCTGAAAGATTGTTGGCTGATGGTGACATACAAGCCCCTAAATATCATGACATAATAAATAATATAGATAAGACAACTATGGATAGTATTATTAATTATAAGATCAATCCTATGAGCACAAACCTTGATGTTAATAGTTTGTTTATTATGGAACAGGCTATACGAACTGGTGAGGTTAATGCAAAGGACATGGCAATGTTAAGCTCTTATGACATTGACCAAGAAGATATAAACGCTATGAGAAGTAAACGAGCTAATCGTGATTATCATTCTAGTCGTGTGGCTAACATCAGAAGCATTGTTAATCAAAGGGTTACAGCTTTAAACAAAGGCAATGAATTAAAATCTTTTTCAATGAAGTTAGATAATAAATCTATCTATTCTATGAAGCCAAAACATCAAACCATGTATGATAAAATTCTTGGTAACAAATATATGGGTGATGGTCAGACAATTACACCACAATGGGTTTTGCAGAATTGGGAAACAAATGAAGATTTTTTAAGTGATTCATTGCGTGGGTCACGATTACCAATGGCTGTTGAAACTATTTTTAATAATGCAGAGTTTATATCTCGTCTTAACACTGAAAGCCCACAGCTTGCTAAAGCTAATCTTATTAGTGGTATAAAGTTATTCTCTAACATTGTAATGCAACAAGACACTGGTGGTAACAAGATGTATGAGTATGGGCTAAGCACGGATGCTCATAGTAAATGGTTAAGATTAAAACGATTAAGTGAGCAGTATGGTGATGAAAGAGTAACAGAGTTTGCCACAAAGATATT
>Ga0302121_10001224_pt1 | contig 12595 bp, 20 predicted proteins | sample CB21_surface_MG_FD_203120 | JGI IMG/M metagenome (GOLD analysis project Ga0302121, IMG submission 203120) | Marine microbial communities from Western Arctic Ocean, Canada - CB21_surface | ecosystem: Environmental > Aquatic > Marine > Oceanic | place: Canada: Western Arctic Ocean | collected... | reverse complement strand
GACCCCAGCAAATACTCCAATGTTGTTGGCCTCAGTAGCAGTGTGAGGCGTCACAACGCCGCCTGAAGTAATAATGCAAAGGTCACCCATAAAGATGTTCTCAGCAAGTTCAGACGTAATAGTGTATTTGTTTGCACGAGGTGCATTACCACTCATGTGACGGATTGGGATAAACCCAAAAGCGGCATCAGCGTTTGCCATTTTTATTTCTCCATCGTTAAGTTGTTAGTCATCCATGATCGAGACATCCCGACCTTGGCTAGAAGTACTTTCCCTCTCCTGGTGGATTGGGATTCCCCCGTTTCTTCCTAATGCATCCAGCTCTCCAGGTATTGATTCATTCTGTTCGTCAGATTTGCCAAGAAAGTATTGTTTCATTGACCTGAAAGTTTCTTCCGGCATCTCACACAACAGCATTCCCTCAACGCCTATTGAACCTGCCCACTGCCCGTGATTGATAGTTGGGTATCTCTTATCATCAACTGAGTCTGCGGGGCGAGGATTCCATCCAGCACGCATACGCTTGTACACATTGTCTGGAGTATCTCTACCCTGAATCGAAGTAGCAACCCACCTCTGGACCATCCCATTACGAGGGGTAGGAGCATCCAAAAGTGATGGTGGTTTCCATGCAGCGACAGGACGAGCCTCCGCCTCACGGGATTTTTTACGAGATTCGCTCGCTCTAACGTTTCTTGCTTCAGCCATGATTAATTCCTATTCTGCTGGCGAATTTCGGCCTCATATTTTTTGAGACCTGACTCGTCAGTTATTCCAAGTTCTCTTGCCATCCGCAATTGATCGTTAGATAAACGAATCCTATTGCCTTTGTACGATGAAGTTCCACCCGCAGTCGGTGCTACTGGAGACCTGCTTTTTGACTTCTTCCTTGTAGGCTCACCGTCGGAGCTTATCTCAGGAAACATTTTTAGTAAACGATTATTAAGTTCCCCGTAATATTTATCGGATTCCTTGTCGTATCCCTCAAGGTCAAGCTGCACGTCTATTGATCGAGCGGCGGCGGTCTCTCGTTCAAATCCGTCCGAGTTAAACCACTTATTATTCTGCCACCAGCCCATTGCCTTCTTTGGTGTTTGAGCTGCCTGGGGTGCCCTCGCCGGGGCCTTGCGTTGAAAGGATTGCTGCTGCGCTTGCTGCGCCTTCTGCATCTCCGCAATTCTTGCTGAAGCTCTCATGTCGGCGAGTTGCTCCGTGAAGTTTAACTGGGCGGAGGTGTCCCCCTCCTCGACTGCCGTCTCAAAGGCCTTTCGAGTTTCAAGGTATCGCTGGTTAAAGGAAGTCTCCGCTTGCGCCTGGGCACTTTGCTGGTTCCCTCTTTCCAGCCTCTCAAGGCGAGCGCGAAGTTGGCTAGTCTCCTCCTGCTGAGTTCTAGCTAAAATTTCCGCCGACCGTCGCTGGTCAACAAGTTTTTTAATTCTTCGCTGAACTCTCTCCCCGTATTCTCCGTCGCTATCTTGTTCTTCCGGCTCCGGCTCGGAGGCCTCATTTTCTGGCTCCTTTTCCGGCTCTACAATTTCAATTTCAAAGTCTTCGTCAACTCCAGCTTTTCGCTGAGTGTCTTTAATTTCACTCTCGATCTGATCGAGGGTTTCATTTCTTTCTTCTTCGTCTTGCATGGTAGCGATCTCCAAGTTTTCGCTTATTGAATGTATGCCGCAATCTCTACGCCGTCAGGGATGACTGAAGTAATTTCGTCATCGTTCAGGATTAAGAGTTTGACGCCATTAATAATAACTTTTTGGCCAGCGTACTTGCCGTAAGTTACTCGGTCTCCAACCTTTGGAAACTGACCCCTCCACGCAGTGCCCGTGTCTCGGTCCCTGTAGGCTAGGTCACCCAAAGACAGCAGGACCCCATTTGCGGTTAGGTATTCCTCGTTGTCTTGAGCTTGAGACGGCAAGAAAATACCGCCGGATGTCTTAGTCTTAACTTGGCTTGCCTGAACTATAACTTTCCAGCCTATTGGCCTGGGCAAGTCGTCGCGACTAATTGTGGATTGCGTGTCGTCGTCAGTGTAAAGACTGACTACATTTTCATGTTGACGAGGCATGTTATTCGTCTCCTTCATCTAGTTTTTTCATCATTTCGTCGATAATTTCACAGGACTGCTCTAAGCCCTCCGCAACTCCGACATTTTTTTGGTACGCATAAAAATCGCTTATGCGGCCCTCAACCATTTCATTGGCTATTGTCAACTTCTGTTCTAGTAGCCTCTTCTTGATTGTCTTCAGCAGGTCCGTCACTGTCATTTTCTATTACTACCTTTCCGCTGACGCCCTGAACAAAAACTTCAACGTTTTTTTCGTTATCCATTTAGTATTTTTTCCTTTTCTTCACTGTCTTCTTCATGGGTTTCTTCTTCATGGGTTTCTTCTTCATTGTCTTGCCTCCTTTCATAATTAATGACGGAAACGAAGCTCTATTCATCACCTCGGCCCCCCTCCTATTAAAGTGTTATCAAAGCCACCAAAAAGGCCAGTCTCTACGGGACCAAGGTCAGTCTCTACGGGACCAAGGCTAGTGTTGGTTTGATCGTCTTTATTGTAAAAGTCAGCGAGGTAATCTCCCGCCTCGATCTCCGCCAGTAAGTCGGCGTAAGCCACCTGCCCTTTAGGGTCAAACGCCACGCTTGGGTCATTTTGTGAGACGACTGTCGGAGCAAGGGTACCGGCGATATCTTGGCCAACTTGATGAAGTGCATCGTTAAAAGGACTAGAAGGGCTATTAAAAATGTTGCCAGCAATGCTATTCCCAGTAAATGCCCCAGTCGCAATTTGTGCTATCATCCCCACAGGGTGCATCCCAATGGCCATGTCTACCATACTGGAGATTGGATTGTTGGCCAAACCCTTGAGAGAGTTGTAAATAAAGTTTCCCATTTGGCTAAAGAAACCCGTTTCATAGCCCACTGCTACACCATCTTCATTGAGCGTGGGGCTAAAATCAAGACCCTGTTCCTCACCATATGTGGACATTTGATCGGGGTTGGAGCCGTATGAACTGAGGAAGCCACCAAAGCCAAATATCCCAGGCTCTTGGTCTATGGCAAAGTCAGGGCTATCCTCTTGACCGACATCTTCGGACATGCCTAAAGTGTCAACGCCTGTGAAGTCGCCGTCATCATCATCTTCACCAACCGACGACGCACTTGTGCCGTCGGCGTTGTCTCCTCCGACGCCGCCTTCAGCGGAGCCAGCCTCTCCGTCGTCTTCAAACTCCATCAGGCCAGTGGTTGGGTTAATGCTGCCTCCGCCCTTAGTAATGGCGTCAAGCAGGGCGACTTCCCTGGCGTTTAAGTGAGCCAGGTATTCGTCGGAGCCACGGCCAGTGTCTGGCCCCAGGGGACGCAACTGCTCCTCAAGGGGCTGCGTGCCGTCCGCGTTGGCCTCAAACTTTTCTATTATTCCTCTTCGGGGAGGCTCACTATAAAGTAGCGGGACCTGCCGGAAAGCTCCGAATGACTGCGTCGCATCTCTCATTGTTTTTGTCCCTCCTGGGGAGCTGTAAAGTAGTCAGGGAATTCAGGCATTACCGCCACTCCGGCGCCACTCAGAGCCACGCCCCCCGCCATTGCCTTCTTCATTTCAGGTGTTATTTTCATTGACCAGACTTCCTGCGCTTCCCCTGTTCTAATACCCTCTGCCTCGGCAGCCCGCATATCGCCGCCTCCAGCAGTAAACTCATCAAGGGCTTTTTTGTCGTAGGCTTCGGCTGTCCACATTGGCTTAACCTCAACCTTCGCGCCGTACTTCTTGCCGAATGTATTAGCAGTATTGACCATCATTTTGTCGTAGAAGGATTTCATGCCTTCGCCGCCGATAGATAAATCATCCCCCGTCAAAACCTTTAAGTCAGGGCGCAACGGTCTTTCTCCAAAGCCGCCAGTGTCTTTCTCAATTTTCCCGGCTATATCTTTGCCATATAAATCCTGTATTTCATCAAGCGTAACTCCATCAACGTCATGGACAACACTGCCGCCTTTCTCAGCCGCCACGTTATATGTGCCATCCCCTACAGGCTCGTATGTTACTTCATCCACGTTGCGCCGTAGTGTTTCTTCATATCTGTCTATCTGAGTTTTCCCCTTCGTCCAAGCTATCCGGTCATGTCCTTGGTCTACAGCTTCTTTGACAGTGCGACGGAAGGCTAGGCCCTGCCATTTGTCTGTGGCTTTGTAGGGTGCGTCGGGGACGGCTCCGCTTTCCATTACTTCATATAAGCGACCTTGCAGCATATTTATTTCGCCGCCCAATGCGTTCCCGCCAGCAATGTCGCCTTGCGCTTCTAACTCACGCCTTTGCGCCATTAATCCATTACGCTTTTCTAGCAAATATTGTTTGTCCTCATGCTCCACACCTGTCTTATACCCCTGATTCCGCCCCGCCTGATGCCAATCGCTCTGTATCTCCTCAATGAACAGCGTCTTGTCGCCGTCTATATTACGGGTGTTATAACGGGCATGGGCTAGGATGTTGGGTTCGTCGTAGTGTGACGAATTATATTGCGTTGTATCTTTCGGAGGGTGCTGGCGTTGATATTCAGCGGCATGAATAGCTCTATCAGAAGGATCGTATCCTTTGGCTTTCATCCAATCCGAAAAGTCGGGCGCGTTATCAGCTTTTGTCGGCAACGTCATCAGCAATTCGCGGTAGTCTTCGCCTCCAGGGAGGGTTGTCTGTGCGCCACCGTATTTTGGCCCGCCTACCTCGCTTGCGTTCGCCCTCCAATATTGCAGCCTACTATCAAAGTCATCATTCATTAGACTTTGGGTGCCCGTATACCCTGTAGAATCCAAGCCTTCCGTTAATGCCGTGCGGTTAGCCATGTTTGGTTCTAATCGGTAAGCCTCAACTAGTGGGTCTAAAAATTCCGTATTCTGGTAAAGCGCGTAATCATTATCGACAATTAACTCAATTTCATCTGCGTGGTCACTAACAGCCCTACGGTAAACCTGTTCAGCAGAGGCTCCGCCTCCCTTATAAACATCATTAATCTGCAAAGGATTGGCGTTGTATTGATCCAGCAAGCCCGTCTTGGTCACTGGCTGCCCTTGGTCAATCATGCCTTGGACGCCTGTATATTCTAACTCGTCTTTGCCTACACCGCCGGGAAACTTTTTAAAGAAACCCTCCGCCTGGGCCGCTTGCATCTTCTCTTGCGGCAACGCCTTAATGGCTGGCTCAAGCCTGGAGCGGTAAATGTTGGACAGTGCGCCGTACACTTCCTTCGCTGCTTTTCCTAGTGCCGCCATTGCCAGGCCCTGCCTTTGCTTGTAATTCAGAAAACTATATATTAGTGCGATCGTATCAGAAAGAAAAATTAATCCTGAAATTCCATATCCAGGGGCTGCTCTTCCGAAGGAAATGCTTCTGAGGCCAACGCCCCGCCCGCAGCGAGGGGCACCGCCAGAGGTTTGACGCGAGTGGCAAAGTCTTTGAATACCTGGTCCTCCGTCACGCCTCGCTCCACCGCTCTCTTTTTAACAATAGAGTTAAATATTTCGTCGAATGTAAATTGAGACCCCTTGGCAACTCCAGTGTCTTGAGCCGCGCCCATCCAGAATGATGCCTGGAGTTGAGGGCCTGTCATGTCCTGAGAATTCGCCAAGTTATTTACAAACTTTTCAAATGACGCATACTCATTGTCTTTGGGCATGTCGTCCCACATCCACGCCTTTTCCTCCCCCCTGAGAAAGTCCATCATCCCCGGTATTGGCCTTTTGCCTGGCTTGTTCTTTTGCTTCTTAGACCCCAAGACCGCAGCCTTAGCGTTAAAGTTGTACGCTGGCTTCCCGTTGACCATTCTCTTTGTCAAAAATTTATCTACGCTGCCTCCGAATTGGTCCTTTAGCTTGGATATATTCTCCGCCGACATCTCCGCGCCTCCATGAAGGAACGCCGGATCGTCGCTCATTTTTGCCATCAGCCTCATAAAGTGCTTGTCCGCAGCTATATTGTTCAGGCTGCCTTTTAGGCTCTGAGCGAAGCCGCGAGGCTTAGGGTTTAGCCTTTGGTCCGCCGTGGCTCCCCACTCGTCAGCATAATAATTGCCTACGTTCTTGGCTTGGTTGCGCTGCATCTTGTGCCCGAAACCAGAGCCTTTTTTAGGGAGTAAATCCCCCGACAGAAGTTCGTCCGTCTTGAGGGTTAAAGCTCCAAGTCCACTGTTATGCCCCGGTTTATTTTGAGAAAAATAATAACTTGCATTCCGAAGGTTTGGCTCAACTTTTGACCCGGTGGAAGTCGCGCCAATCAAGTCCATATATTCCTCCCATGCGGAGTGGCCTTCCGCCTCGCCTAGCACCGAAATAAACTTCGACCTAACTCCTTCAGTGTCGTACCACTTACGGCCAACGTCCTCACCTTTGCGGACAATTCTCAGCATGTCCTCGGCCAGTTCCGGGCTACTCTCATATTTCTCTATTAAGTTCTGGAACCGCGTAGACGCCCCCTTTGGAGCTGCGTATCTAAGCAAGCTGTAGTTTGTCCTGTCTGGGGCGGCCCCCCTGGGAAGGGCGCCAAAGCCCGTGGAATCGCTTTTGTTTGTTAACGACCCCAGGAAGCCCTTCGCCGCTCTTGTTAGTCCCGCCATTACTCTTGACCTCCACTTGTGTTGTATCCCAGAAGCCCTAACGCGGCGGGAATGGAAAACATTTGTTTGTCAAACTTCCTGATCTTTTTTGCCCGGTCCTCCGGGCTAGAATACTTTACAACATCAGTAATTCCAGACCTTGCGAGGGCTTCAGTAACTTGCGTCGAGACGTTTTCCGGGACTAGTGCCCCCTCAAACTCGCCCAGGGGGACGGCCCTCTGGGGCTTACCCTCAAAGTATTCAGTGGGGGCCTCAGAAAGTTTTTTAAGGAACTTGTCCACCTTGCTCACGACACTGTCCGGGACACTGTCATAATACTCGTCCAGCGTCCTCCTGGTGCCATATGTCGGTATTTCCGAAAGTCTCGACTGGACTACGTCATACCCAATGCGGTGCTCGGGGAGCTTGTCGTACTGCGCCAAGTTGGCAGCCAACTCAAAAAACTCATTGCTAAGGTCCTCCTTTTCAACTTCCATGTCGCCCCTGGACACAATCATGCTGCGCCTATCCTTTATTGCGGACTTGCTCTTGAGCTTGGGGGTGACAGTTGCCCGTAAGGCACCAAGCCCAAAATTCATACCCTCTCCGTCCCTCAAGTTGCCCTTCATTGCCCGGACTAAATTTTTTATAGTGTGGGGGGCGTACTTACTGTTGCCGTTCCTGTCGTAACCCGTAAATATTCTTTCTTTAGGCTCCACGCCTATTTTGTCAGGAAGCTCGTCAATCCAAGACTTAAATCCATCTCTATCTTGCTCAATAAGCTCGTCAACTTTTCTACGCCATTGAAGGCTGCCATTTTCCCTAGTATTGTAATCATTAACGTCGGGCATCGTGCCCTTTTCATGCAAGTATTTAGACTTTGCCAAGTCATGGTTTTCCATGCCCTTCAAGCCGTATCTGCTTAACTCGCCATCCAAGTCGCCGCCATACGCATAATGGTTGCCCACGCTATCTTTTGGGGTTTCCCATGAATGCTTTTTACCGAACGGCTCCGCGAAGAATTGACTTATTTTGTCGGAGTCTTTACTTGAGAATTTAGTTTCGACAGTGGGGTATCTTGGCGTGAAAGCGTCAGACGCAAAAATAGGGTTCCCACCCTTTGGAGTAGTAAGGCTATCGCCAGCAATTAATGAAATGTCTCCAAAGTTTGACATTGGAGAGCCTGTCTTTGTGATCCCGATTGACGGGACGGGGAGGGCGCCCAGTCTTTCCGCGTGAAGTAAATTATCCGGGCTTAGGTTGTGCAGCCCTATCAACTCCTCGCCCACGGGAACATTTTTTACTGGGCCAATCCCAGTAAGATCACCCAAAGCCCCGACGGGTTCGTCGAGAGACCCCAGCACCCCCTTAATAAGTTTTTTAGCGGCGGCCACTGCTAGGCACCTCATTTATTGCGCGTCGGGATGCGTCCTCCTGCGTCCTCAAGAGACTGTACTCTCTGGACTGCTTCGTAGGGAAACTGGGCGGTGACTGCGCGGGGCTTAAAAACCTATCGACGCTTTTGTTTATTTTGTCTTCATACTCAGGGCCAATGCCGGACTTCATGTCGAGCCGGTTGTTTTTAATTGCCAGGTCTCTCTTTCCGGCCAGAGACCTAAAGAAAGTCTTGAGTGGGCGCGTCGCCAGCGCAGCAAAGGGGATCATTTCCAGGGCGCCAAGTGCGCCCTCCCCTACCGCCAAGGCGGCGGCGCCGGGTGTTCTTGAGTTTTCCCAGGCCCGCAAGGCGTCGTCCATTGTCAAAAGTCCTCCGTACGGAGTTAATTCTGCAACGCCAATTCCAAAAATAGGGGCGGAGGTTCCACCTATAAATTTCTCCGCCGTGGCGCGTGCCCTATCCCTGCTCAACCCGAAGTTTTCTAATTTTTCAGTGGCGACATCGGCGTGGCGCTGGCGCATTGTCGGCTCCACACTCGTAAGGCTAGGGGAGGACAACTGTCTGTAAAGTTTGGCCTGGTAGTTTTTAGCCGCGTTTGGGTCATATTTTAGTCCTGTCCCGGCTTCGTTAATGGCGAAGGTGTCGTCAGCCTCCTGCTGCCGTCTAAATTGCTCAAGGGCGAGCGCGTCGTCAGCCATTAGAAGTCAACCTTTATGTTTCCATACACTGAGTAGTCGTCCGTGTCTGGGTTATAATTCCCGCGTATGCCAAGCCCGTTAGGGGTATTAAAATACGCATTTATGTCGTTCGTTCCTGGGTTGTAATTCCCGCGTATGCCAAACCCGTCGGGAGAGTTATAGTACGCATTTATGTCGTGTGCATCGACGCCACGAGTGCCATATTTTATTTTGGGAAGTGCGCCAAGGTTTTGAAGCTCACTCGGGAATTCCAGCATCCCCTTGGAATAGTTTCCCTTCACGCCAGCACCAAAGTTGTGCCCTCCTGGCGTGTAGGCGTCCAAGCCAACCTCCCCGGAGGCGTTTAACCGGTTATGCAAAATATCAACATATCCGTCGGGTAGTTTTGTTGGATTTCTAGACATCGACCCGGAGCCTTCCAAGGAAAGCCTTGGAATAATTCCGGCCCCGCCAATGTTAAAACTTGCGGCGGGATTAAGTTTTTTGCCTAAGCTCCGAAGGAAGTCGTTTCCGTCCATTAGACTTCACCTGCGGATAATTCTCGTGCGAGAATGCTTAAAGTTTCCTGGAACCCTTTGTCTAGTTCCTTCGCGGCTTTGGCAAATTTCTTTGGGCTGATGTCCTTAGAGGTTAGCCCCCTGCGCTCAAGGAAACTTTTAGCTGCGCGTATTTCGGCGTTTGCTACTTTTTTAATCGAGGTCTTCGACATTGCCATTACCTATCATAAACTTACCACGCCCTGCACGACCAATATCGTGCCTTTGTCTTTGGCCCAGGGGATTCGCAATTATGTCGAGCGCGAAAACTTTTCCGGTTGGCGGGCTGAGACTTTTTAATCTTCATGTTTGGGTCTCCAAACGTGACGCGCCTCACCGTGTCGCCGTCCATAACGTAGACGACGGACTTCTTCTTTCCGTGGCTGGTCTCGCCCTTCGCAATGCGGCGGGGCTTGTTTAGGGAGACCTTGCGTCCTTTGTATGAAGCCAAATTAATCACCTATTTTAACAAACTAATGGTAAGAAAATATATCCTAGTGCGTCTAATAAGTATGAACAAAACAAAAATAGTTAACTGTAAGGTGCCAGCGTTAGCGGTTCCAAGCTTTGAAGAAAAATTTCCCAACTGGTCAGGCATCGACGACAAAGATTTTATGCTGGCAGTAAAGTCAATTTTTACAGATGCTGAGTTCAGTCTCCTTAAAAAACATTTAAAGTCTAAGTAAGCAATTTGGCAACTAGGCTTTAGGGCTTAGTTGCCTGTTGCACGGGCAGACTTACCGGGTGTTTGCTTTTGGAATTATTATTTCTTGATCATCTTTTTAGCTGTGGCAGACAAGTCCTTCCGGTGGACTAGATACTTGCTGGAGGAAGAGTGCGTCTTGCCGGACATGACTTTACCCTTGGCGTCTTTATGGGTAGCACCCTTATGCTCTTTGCCGTTCTTAAAATAATGCTTTACACCTTTTGCCATATTGCTATATCACTCCTCTTTCCTTCAAGACGAAGCCAGCCACGCCGCCGACAATGCCGACAATAATAATGACTGGGTGCCCAAGTAAAGCGCCGACGCCGACGACTACGGCGCCCGCAGCGGCGTAGCTTGAAGGCTCCTTCATGCGATCTAAAATATATTTCATTTCTTTTTCCTTTTCTGTTTTTTCTCAATGCGTTTAAAAATGCCCTTGGCTGGGGCACCCTTGTCTCCGCGTTTACGCATTTTCTCGCCAGAGCCAGCGGCTATCCGTTTTTTCTTCGCGGCAATATTTGCGTAAAGTCCGGGGCGTTTTGCCATCACTTCTTTCCTTTATATCCAGAGGCTCGAATTGCCTTACCTTGACGATCGGCTGCGGCCTTGGTTTTGTAAACCTTTCCGGCCTTGCCCCACTTATACCCTCCCTTGACCTTTCGGACGGGCATCAATATCGATCTTTTATTTCTGGTCCGCCGTGCCCAAGAATTTGGTCCATCATTGAGCGCATGTCGTCGCCGCCGTCGTGCATCTTGATGATTTTGACTTTCATCTCGGGGGGTTCATCTTCGTACTCCTCGTCATCGTCGCCAATGCCATACTTTATTTGATAGCACAGCATGAGGAAATTTACGAGTTGATCGTCCGTCAGGCTTAGGCCGTCACTGTCGTGGGCAAAGCCCATCTGCTCCATAAAAAGTTCGCCAGCCTCTTCAATATTCTCAACGTCCACGGTTGCCATTATCGCCGTCCTCCGGTTTGCTGTTGAATCATTTGCATTTCTTCTGGGGTCATCGCCGCCGGGGTCTGCTGGCGCATCATTTCGTCTTGGGTCATCGCCGCTCCGGTCTGCTGACGCATCATTTCGTCCCGGACTTTGGAAGAGCCAGTGGGACCGCCGGGGGTCATCCGTCCCCGGATCGCTTCAACCTGTTGCCTAAGATATTCTTCTTTGCCCTTCTGCGTTGACATGTCTACACCTGGCTGCTGACGCATCATTTCTTCTGGGGGCATAGCCGCCCCTGCCTGTTGTTGCTGTGGCAAAGCACCAAAATTCTGAGGCTCCACGGGGGTAGCTTCTTGACTAGCCGAAGGGTCCCCATATTGGAGTTTAAAAATCTCGCTTATTGTGTCCAGTTGCTCGCGGGTAAACTCAGCCATCAATTTGTATCTCCATAATTTTCTTTTCTCTTTCAAGCTGCAACTCAGCCTCAAGTTTCCTGACCTTACCCTCAAGGTCAGCGTTTACCTTGGCCATTGCAATCTGCATGTCGTTCTTTGCCTTGGCCTTGTCAATTTCAATGTCAGTCTTCGCCTTGGCTTGCGTCGCCTGGATGTCAGCTTGCGTTCGAGCCTTCAGAGCTTCAGTTTCTAACTGCGCCAATTGCTGCGCGTATTGCATGGGGCTTTCGCCACTCTTTGGACCCATCAGGCCGCGAATTTCTTGCATCACCGGAGCTTGCTGGACGACTTGAGCCGCACGCTGGCTAATTGTCAAGTCAAGCTGCGGGTCAATCTCAGCAAACTGGAATTTTGGCTTTCTCAAGTCTGGGAGTTCAGGCAGTGCCACGCCAATGCTCGCTTGCATCTTGCTTCTGTATAGTAGAGCGACGTGCTCGGCGACGTGAGCAATAAGAATTGGCTGAATTGCTTTAACCATTGGCGAGCCGCCAAGTGACGGGTCAGAAAGAAATTGCGTGTGAACGGCAATGTGCGATTCGTGATCCTGGTCAGGAAAGGCCTTTATTGGTCTGCCATACAACACCGACATATTCTCGTCGATAGGGTCAGTTCTGATGGCCTCCTCGGGCTTCTCCAAAATTTCGTCGATGTTTGGAACCCTGATTGCTTCATACATTCTTTTGTACGCTTCGTACTTGTCGTGCAATTCTGGTGCTGAATTCGCCATCTGCAAAATTGCTTGAGCCTGGGCAATTCTCTGCGCCGTCGAAAAAATATTTGGGTCAGAGACGGGGACCACGTCGATCCTGTCGTTGAAGTCCGCAGCCTTTATTGTCTGGCTTGCGCCCGTCACTGCAAAGTCAAATTCGTCCGGTAAATTTTCAGCGTTGAGCCTGGCCAAAAGTTTGAACTCTTGACCCTGCGCGTAGTGAAGGCGCTTGTGGATTGCGGAGAACGACTTGCTGCCCTGCTCAATTAGGGCGACAGTCGATCCGACTGGGGCGTTGGGATTTACGTCGCCGACATTTAAGTCAGCCGTCGAGGCGAACCTCTGACCAATTTCCGCCATGTATCCAAGCAACTGAAATAGGACGCCGGACGGCTCCTTAAATGGCAGCGGCATTACCGCCTTTTTAACGTCGTCAACCGTCGCGTCCAAGTCAATGAACTCGCCGGGGTTTACGTCAATCTCGCCGCCGGAAACTCGGCCCTTCAGCTTGAAGCCGCCCTGCATATTTGCGAAGGCAGCCGAATCTAGTAG
>Ga0302121_10001219_pt1 | contig 12644 bp, 22 predicted proteins | sample CB21_surface_MG_FD_203120 | JGI IMG/M metagenome (GOLD analysis project Ga0302121, IMG submission 203120) | Marine microbial communities from Western Arctic Ocean, Canada - CB21_surface | ecosystem: Environmental > Aquatic > Marine > Oceanic | place: Canada: Western Arctic Ocean | collected... | reverse complement strand
CAAAGCAGTTGCTCCTATTGAAAACGCTGTTTACGTGGTTGAATAACCCGTGAAGCGGGTACCTTGGATCGCGGCACCCGTGCCCCGCATTTTCATCTTGCGCGGAATATCGCCGCACATCGGCGCAGTGGCAGTTTTGCCGTAAGGAATACGACCCTGGTCTTTAATGTCGGCATACGTTACCGCCTTTGGGCTCTTGCTGGGCGTGGCACCATTTACTTTAATTTTTCGATTTTTCATTGCTAAGTTCCCTCGTTGTTACGTTGTTTAAGTATCTCTCTTTCCATCGCGGCTTGAATACGAGCACTTGTTTGACGTTCTTGCGCCGCAATACGCTCGTCGAATTGTTCCGACCGCATTTCTTGGTTTTGTGAGTCCAACTGAAGTTTGGCTTGGTCAACCTGGTTGTCCGCTTGATCGTTCTGTGCTTTCGCCTGAATCTCCTGTTCCTTTAATTGTATCAAAGGGTCAGGTGCGCCCGCGCCGGACAACTCGCCGGACAGCTCTTTAACCTTCTGCAAGCCTTCTGCAATCAACCTTGCGGTCAAACGCTCTATCTCCAGCATCTGTTCGTCGTCGGCAGGTTGTCCCCCACTTTGTTGAACCTGTTGTAGGTAGCCTTCCGCCGCTTGTTCCCGCGCAGCAATTTGAACGTGCTCCATAACGTGCTTTTGAATCGTCATCGCAACCGGAGGCATACCCCCAACAATAGGAGATGTCCCAAAAATCAAATGCGCTGTAATGTGTGCCTGATGGTCTTGCCCTTCAAAAGCTTTTAAAGGAAGCATGTCCAACGAGTTTATGTTTTCTTGCGCCGGATCAATCGGTGCAGGCTCTTCCGTAGGCACCGACTTCATTATACGATCTACGTCCGGCACCCCCAAAGCTTCGTACATATCCCGATAAACTTCGTGAATATTGTGTATCTCCGGCGCTTGGGCTGCCAACTGCATTTTTGTCTGCGCCATCATTATACGCTGCGCTTGACTAAATACATTCGGATTACTGACCGGGACAACATCTACACGGTCGTTAAAGTCGCTTTGCATGATCTTTTCATCGCCACCCGGCACCGAATACGGGTACTCTTGCGGCAAACTCTCAGACATCACGCGGGCAAGGATCTTAAACTCTTTCCGCATAGCATAATGCAGCCGCTTGTGAACGGCGCTCATGACGCGAGCGCCTTGCTCCATCATAGCCATCGTCGTGCCAACCGCCGCCTGCTGATTACCGTCGCCAACTTTAAGATCAGTTATTGTCGCAAACCGTTGTGCAGCATCTACCACAAAACCAAGGAGTTGAAACAATGTCTGGTCAGGCCCCTTGAAAGGCAAAGGCATTAAACTGTCGCGGATAGCACCGCCGGGGGCGTCCACATCTCGAAACTCTCCTGGCTGCAACGGGTTGTCGTCATCCCTGATCCGTAGGCCACGGGCCTTGAAACCAGCGGGAAGGTTCGACAACGTACCCGCATCAATCAACTGCCGAAGTGCTGACGTAGCCGTCCGCGACAAACCACCAATAGTGTGGATTAACCCTAGACCATAAAAGCCAAAGCCGGGTAAAAACTTATAGTGTGTAAAATATTGTATTTTTTTATGGAGTCTATCTTCTTCAAGATAGTTTCGACGAATAGATAGAATTTGTCCGTTGTCCTCGGAGATTGTGACAATATAGGGTATTTTTATTCCCGTAACCTCGCCGTCTTCATCTTCGTCTTCGTAACCTTCTAAATCCAGATCCGCATGGCACTCTAAAATAGTGCAGTCATAATCTATTTGACCGGGCTCTTGGCCGTCAATTCTATTAAACTCATCTTCTAAGGAGGTCAGTTCTTTCTGCGAAGGTATAACCTCAACGTCTAAATAAACTCCGGCTACTTGACGCTTTCTCAAATCATTTAATGACATGCGCACTACTTGAGTGATATTAGGGCATGTTTCAAGATCGGTCGTTTCATACGGGACAACGAGGTTCTCCGCAGGTACAAACTTGGATACCGCTCTATCAAGCGTTTCGTCGTAATACGTTTTCTTAAAAGTAGAACCCGCCAACGGCAAGAAGAACAACATCTGATCCATATCAGGCGTGTATTCTTCCATTACATTAGTAATGTAATAGTTCATGAACTGTTTGACGCGCTGTGCTTGCTGCGTCTTTTTTTGCGTCTCTTTGCCCATAACGACTGTGCGAACCGGACCCGAAGGCGGCAAAAGTTCGTTAAAAGCTTGCGCTTGGAACTGCGTGGCAGCCTCGGCTAATAAAGGATGCGTTACACCGGAGGCTCCGCGAAAAGGCTGTGTACGCTCTTCGTAGCTAAATCCCAGCAACTCTAACCCATTAGAATACGCTTCTTCCCAATCTTGGCGACTTGCTTTGTTAGCGTCAAATTCGCCTAAAAGCTCTGAGGAAAGGCGCTGAAGATCGCGATCTGGGATCTCTTCCGCAAGGTTTGCGCCAAAATCTTGGCTCTCGCCCCGCTGATCGCTAGGATCAAAATCAATAATTACCCCGCCGTCCTCTTCTGGCGTGATTTCAATACCTTCCACATCCTCGGCATTCAACATCGCCATAACATCGTTTTGTGAGTCAGGTAGGATCAACTCGATTTCCGCCGTCAAATCCTCTGGATCTAACTGCGACGGAACATTGTTATCCATCAAACCCGCATTTGTTTTTCCGTTTGCCATAAGTGCTCCTAAGTACCAGGTAAGAAATAACCTGAGTTGTCACGAGGAAAATATAAATCCGGCCCTGTTTCTGGACTACGGAAATTCCTGCTCCATCCCGACTTGTTAGAAGGCGCGTCCCGTTCTTCGATGTTTCTTCCTAGAATTATATTTAACTGTTCAAAGATGCGGTTGTCTACCATCACTGCAAGTTCATCTTCGGAGGGGTTTATTCCCGCTTTTTTAAAAAGATCTATACCCACCGCATTATTTCGGAGGTCCATGTGCCGATGCTCACGATTACCCGGCGGGATATATTCATTTATATTCCCAATTTTTTTTGCCGTCTCTGGACCATATTGATTAGCGGTTAGCGCCGAACCAAGCATGTGTGCGCGAGCGTCTTCTAGCTCTTGCGCCGTCGGCATATCCTCTCGCGGACGTAAATGGCGCGTTTTACCGTATAAATTAATACCGCTACCGCCCGCAGGCAGGTTCTCCACAGGGTAATTGTATTCGCCCGCCAACCGTTCAAAAAACGTTTGGCCTTCGGGGTAAAACATGTCTTTGGTGGTTGAGCCTGTACGACCAGAGTGCCGTATTTCATTTGCCATCGACTTATTCAAGAGAAAATCTTCTCCTTCCCGAGGCGTAGATCGAAACTGATCGATAATAAAAGAGCCTAGACCGCGTTCTGTATATTCTGGTTCCTCAGTAACCTCTTGAGTATTTTCCACAGGCTCTTCTAGCGTAACAGTAGCGCCGCCGTCGCCAAAATACGAAACAAGGCCTGCGGGCTGAAAGCCGCCTGCACCTAGATTAACTGCCGGACTATGCTGTCCCGCTTGCGCCATTCGCAGTCCCCCAATCCTATCGTTAATAATACACCTCTACTTTAACAGAGTTTTCCTCATCTTCCCAATCATCCGTGGGCAACTGCACAAAATTACCTTGGCGATAACGCATAAGTGCTTGTGTCATGCTATCCACTAAATCGTCAAACTCGCCATTCGGAAAAGCCGCCACCTCCTCAATAAGCTCTTCTGCCCATGTTTCGTCAGGTGCCCACACCATTCCGGCTTCAAACAGGGGCGACACGCTATGCACCCGCGTTAGCTTATCGTTGCCACGACTTGGTGTGAAATTAACAACTGGTATGCCTTGCGCACGTAATTCCTGCGTCAAAGGCGTTCCAGTAGCTTTCGCCTCAATAATAACTGTATCCGGTTCCCAGAACTTATAAAGTTCTAATGCCACTTCCTTCAACTCAGGGAAATCCCAGCGCCCTTTTTTACTGTCCAATAATATTAAATTAGGACCGCTACCCCCCTCGTTCGGATAAAACACCCCCCACGTCGTAATAGCAGAATAATCCGCCGTCTCCCTCTTGGAAAAAGCAGTATCATAACTTTGGATCACATATTCCAATTGCGGGATCTTGGGGTTTTCCCACACCCGCCACCACTCCCGCTTGATGATAGCACTCTCTTCGCCCGTGGGGTTTTGCTGATACTGCGCGTTCCATTTGCTTAAAGGGATAGAAGCGCGGACCGCAGTCAAATCCTCCAGACTCCAATACTCAGGCCAACAAGGCGTCCCGTCCTCGAAAATTGCCGGAAGCTCCACTACCTCCCATTGATCCGCTAATGGATCTTTAGCCATCGCCCGCAATAACTGACCCGTCATGTCCTTCTCAGACCAGCGCGTCTGAACGATAACTATCGAACCACTGGGCTGTAACCGCTGACGGGGACCCCCAGTATACCAATCCCAAGCGTCGTCAAAACCCGCCGCCGACATTGCCGTCTGCTCCGAGTGAGGATCGTCAATAATAATTAAATCCCCGCCGCGCCCCGCCAAGTTCGAACCAACGCCCACGGCATAGTACATACCCCCCGCGCTCGTGTCCCACCGGCCAGAAGCCTTGCTGTCCGCCGCTAACTTGACGCCCGGAAACACCTCCTTGTACTCGTCCGAGTCCAAAAGGTTCTTCGTCTTACGACCAAAGTTGACCGCAAGCTCCGTCGTGTGCGTCGCCTGAATGATCTTCATCTTCGGGTTCTTGCCCATCATCCACGCCGGAAAAAGAAAAGACGCAAACTCGCTCTTCGTGTGCCGCGGTGCCATGTTGATAATCAATCGCTTTAACTCGCCGCTCGCGACCCTTTCAAGCTTGTCCGAGATAATCTTATGGTGCCGACCCACAATGAACTCGGGCCACATGACTTTTACAAAATTTAAAAATTTTTCACGACAAACCTCGTTTTTTTCAAGTCTCGCGAGCCGTAGCTCAAGTTTTAACTTCTTGTCGTCAATCGCTACATCCATACGGGTTCCTATAATTTAGAGGTCATACGTTTTAAAATTTAAAAATTTTTTCCGGCACAATTCTTTCGGTGCACAATCTTTTGTAAATGTTTCACGTGAAACGTTTCGCGGCTCACGGTACGTATTATATGCGATATTACACGCTAATATAAGACAGTTAAAGCTCGTTTAAAAAAACTTGTGAATATTTGAGAGAAACATGGCTCTAGCCCCCGTCCCGCAAACCGTGGCGCGTCGTCGCTGGTTCGTGGTTTTTGCCGTTTTTGCCGTGCGATTTGACCCGATATTGGGGAGGCTCCAGGCGATTTTCGGGGATCGGGGATCGGGGATCGGGGATCGCGGTGAGCGGATCAAGGTGAGGGGATCAAGGCGAGCGGTGAGCGGATCGGGGATCGTGGATCGCGGAGCGGTGCGTTTGAACCATGCCTCGTGGGGCATGCCCCCGCTTATTTCACTGGAGAACACATGGTGCTTGACTATATCGCATACATACTATATATATATGTATCTACATATTATAAGGGGTACTGAAATGAACCAATTAACCGACATTAAAAGAGTATACAAGGTTATAGATAGCTCGCTGTTTAACATAAAGGGCACGCTAGATTATGACAGGGTTACAGATGCCGTGATTAAACTTGCTGGGTTGTCGCATACTATTGAGTTGTTAGATGACGGTTATGAGTTATGGGACATTGGCGAAGGTGGCGAGTGTGCGCTAGCTGATTTTATCATCGGGGCTTATTGGCACTACTCAGAATATCATTCTGGACAATCATCCAAAGGTTATTACGCATTGTCCTTACTAGGTATGGTTTTTGATCCGAATATGACTGAAATGGATAACGATTCACCAGAATTTCACGCGTATCAATCATTAAATGAATTGGCGGCACAATATGACCCCCGACCGAGGCTAGTACCATGATATCGATATCTAAAATGAGCGGCAAACTGGAAGGCATCCCCGCAATTAATACCAATACACTATCAAATAAATTTTGCATAAAACAGAATGCTAGGACTGATAATTCTATCTGTAAAGATTGCTATTCGGTGGCAATGCTTACAACGTTTAGAAAAAATGCAGTACCAGCGTTTCAACGCAATTCTGTAGCAATATCAGAGAAAATTATACATCCGGACGGGTTGCCCGTTGTCAATGCCGCTTATTTTCGCTTTTCAGGTCACGGTGAAATAATTAATAACAATCATTTCATAAACTTGATCAATATAGCTGTAAAAAACCCGCGCACAAATTTTGCGTTATGGACGAAAAGGATCGATATTGTTAACAAAGCATTAAAGGATTATAAAAAACCTAAAAACCTTATCTTGGTTTATTCTAATCCACTGACAGACAGAATTATAACCGTGCCTAAAGGCTTTGATAAGGTGTTCAATAATGTATCAAGTGATAATGGTACAAATTGTCACGGTAAATGCATTGATTGCCTAAAATGCTATAAATTCAGTAAATCCCACAAAAACAACGTCATAATTGAGAAGATCAAATAATATGCAATCCAATAAACAAGAATTAATCGGCTATTTTTGGCTGATATTGTCCGCAATACTAGCTGGAAGTATGTTTTTCTATTCACTACCCCTATAACCCTAAACTAAGAGGTGAAATTATGAATAAATGCGATATATGCAACGCACCCGCTAAACTGCGCGAAACATTAGCAGGTATAAATTCTTGTGATGAATGCTTTATAGAAATATCGCCTCTTCATGTTAGCCAAGAGGATAAAGATTTTAAGCGATATGTAGACGATCTTCGCAAAATCGATGATTCATCTTTTACAGGTATTACTAACATAAAACTATAACCCACAAACTAGAGGTAATTATTATGAACATAGGTGAAATATACATACAAAGTCATTCAGACGTTGACATATATGTTATGCCAACAAAGTTGATGAAAAACGGGTCATATTATGGCCTGATGTTTCATGACTGGCATACTGGCAGATTTGGCGGTAAAGCTAAAAAAGGATCATTGCGTGATATGTATCCCGCGCCTTCTTTGTCTCTTAATACGCCACAACAAGTAATAAATAAACTTAATGTGGGGTTATGAATGAATCCACTTAACTACAATGCATCCCCTGACCATCTACGCGGGTTAATTGCCCAGTTTGGGGTATCAAGTAATGGTGCTGCAAGGCTAGTCGGATCACAAGAGCGTATATTCCGCAAGTACCTGACTGGTAAAGTTAACCCGCCATTTTCAATCGTGTTTTGCCTGCAATTCTATGCTGATAATCCAGGCATCGTTTCCGAGTACAGCAAAATTCTTAATGACCATTATCAAAAGGGGTTAAACAATGAATAATTTACAAAATAACAGATATCAAGAAAAAACCGACCACGCGGTTAGGGCTGATGGAATTTACATCTTTACTAAAGCAGATGTAACCATGCTCACGTTAGTATTCAACACCCTTCAAGCTACGGATAAACCTACGGGCAATTTGCTAGCGGAAGCTCTTCATAACGCATACTGCGGGCAAGTATGAACAACTACATGTTAGACCCGCATCCGTGCATCTTTTGCGACCATCCCACAAACTTTGGGTCGGGGCGGTTCGTAAACAGGCTCCCGGCTGACACTTATCACGAAAAGGGCGGCATGGAAGAGTATCGAGACGGCTATGCTTGCGCGGAATGCATGGCTACGGAATGTGATCGGTGCCCGGAATTCCTAGAGCTGGACGAAGATGTTACCCCCGAAATGGTTTACGGTGAGTTGTTTGCAGGTCTTTTTTCTGACAGGGCGTACCGTGTGCATGCCGGGTGTCTGACCGAAGAAGAGGCGAGGCGGTGGCGGATCAGTGCCGGGTGAAGGGGTGCTGTTTTTAATATGATAACTATAACTATTGGTATTTAACTAATATATCAAAAACTTTCTTTGGTATGTTATCGTGCGTTATATGGGGGTACTCTATAAGTGTGTAATCATACCAGCGCCCACCCTCTTCGTCCAACTCTTCTAAAGCATCTTGGAGATACTTAGGGTATTCCTCACTATCTCTATCGACACCACCGCGCCATTCAACCCAAATAGCGTTGAGAATATCCTCCTCACACTCTCCTTTGGGTATCTTGACCAGTTCGCTACCTTGATACTCTATAGCCCCCTCCCTCCCATTAATCTCAACAATCGATATCTTCAGGTACTTGTCCTTTTTCTCTAATTTTTTTTCTTCGCTCATTGTCATTATCCCCTAAAAAGAGCGGGCAAAATTACCCACCCCAGTAATATCGCATAAACTCCCATACCATGCAAGTTAATATTTTAATCCGTTTATCCATAGTCCTTCTGATAACCTCTTTCCAAAGCCTCACCGTATCCTTCGTGGTACGCCAAAACCTGCTCAGCAGTCATATCCCCTTCGTCAACCCTTACACCCTTTCCCGTGCCAGACGGCCAATAATGTGGTTCTGGCGGGCGGTGATACCAAAAATCCGCAGATCCCCTGTCACCTGGTTGCCCGTGATTATCTTTTTCCACGATGATTTCTCCTATTTCGGGTCGGGTTTTTTTCAAAACCGTCAACGGCATCTTTGCCGTATAATAGAACAGCTATCCATTTTATTAAAAACATTGAAAACTCCTCGTTTAAATGAGTGTGAGATATATAACTATATAGAATTAGATGGGAACAATCAATTGAAATATTTTTTCCCACTCGAAGGGCTCTTCCGTTTTAAAAGCAGCGTCAACCTTCAAGCCTTGCATTTTCAAGTCCATCGCATCGCGCCCATGGTGCAGGAAAAGACAAGCGGGCTTGTTCTTGGTAATCAGTTTCATGGTCAAAACCCAAACACTGGCGTGGTGATGTTTGGAAAGCCACGCAACTTGATGTGGGCGCAACTCAACCGCGTTACCTTTTGTCGCTTTTAGCTCAATGAAATGAAATCCACCTGATTCATCGCACAACAGCACATCAGGTACACCTGGAGTTGCCCAAGTTTCAAGACGTGTCGCTGTCAGCTTCCTCGGACTTTTCGTCAGTTCGCTTTTCATCTGTTTCCAAAAGACGCTTTCGCGCTTTGTTGCGATTTTGGGCATTGCCCCCTCGCGTGGCAACAGCTTCGATAGTGATTGGGGCATAACTTTGTTTGATCTCCTTTAATGCACTGAGGACTTCCTCGCGGGTCATTGAATCAATACTGCCGTGTCTGATTTCAGATTTACTAACGTAGATGTCCCCTTGCGCCATGCCCCTTCGATACTCCGCCTGAACCGCCGCCGAATACGCGCCGTTAGTCATCGCGACATCCCGAATGGTTTGTAAGTCCCGCAAATGCCGTTGATAGTTAACGCCGTACTTTTGATCTAACTCAGACCGATACGCTTGAATTTGCGCGACAACGTGTGGACTCATGTGTGGATTGGTCAGTTCGTAAGCACGGGTGTGTGCACTTGAAGCGGGGTAACCGGCATTGATGGCGGCCTGTTGCATTGTAATCTGCCCGTCCTTGGAAACAAGTTCTTTGACAAAAAGCTCTTGCCGCCTGGTTAAAGGCTGGGCTTTGTGCGCCTTTGGCCTACCTGCCTTCCGCACAACAACCACGGGGTCAGATTTTGCAGTAAGTTTACGTGGCATTTTTTCTCCAGTTATTTCCAGTCAGTTTGTCTTAAAACGCCTTTCCTGTATAGGGCAATCTGAAAAAAGAAAATAAAAAAAAACAAATCTCAAACCGCATTGACGCATTTTTGCCTATTAGTTACATAAACTATTGATAGGTTACATTATTAAAAGTGACTTTGTGTTACCACTAAGTAATTGTATTTAAAAACATTTTGTACTAAAGTTACATGGTTACACTGGTTACGGGTATATTTAAAGAAAATATTTTTTTTATATTTGAGATGCCCTATACCATAAAGCGCAATTAACCACCTCAACCCGCCAAAATTCTCTTCCAAGCCTGTTCAATATTTGACTTCAGCAACTCTCTTTCGGCAAAAGTCAAAACCGGGTCGCGCCCCAGTCGCTGGATGCGGTCGCTAACTACATCTTCAACCTGCTTGACAGCCCATTTCCACTCAATATCTACAACTTTTTTGTCGGTTTCCATGTATCCACCTCCGTATACCAGTTTAAATTTCGACTTTCACACACTTGCGCGTTGATCCAGTCCCCTGTTTGCTCCGTGAGCCACGCCACGAGTTCTTCTCGCTGTATACTGAGGTTACACTTCACCCATTCGGGGGCGTTGTCCCGTGGTTTTTTAGCCATGAGGCCGTTCACAAACACCTTTTCCGTCATTTTTCTTCACCCTTGAAGTTTTTAGACTGCGAAGTTCCGGCGTATATCCCAAAAACGGCGGCCATTGCGCCGACTACGACGGAAACAAGCCCTGCTTGCTCAAGGTTTGGTGTTTCCAGGGTCATGAACCACGTTACAACTTCGTACAGCAGGTAGATGTAGACAGAAACGAAGGCGCGTGGAAAGATGCGCCAGGCATCGACAGTTTTAGCCAGATGTATCCATTTATGGTAAGGATTTTCGCCAATATTGTTCGTTGTTACCTCAAGTTCGAGGTCTACTCTTTTTTTGACTGGTGCCTCCATAGCTACTCTTCCTCTTTCGGTTCGGTCTTTCTTGTGGGATCGTTATCTCGGTAGTACTGAATAATGTTCAGGTTCTGCCTGATGTACCGACGAATATCTGCTAGGTTGTTCGCAAGATTCTCATATGCCTGTGCGGTCAAAGAATAATATGCCACGGCGGGCGCATCACCCGCATCATAATTTTCAATATACTCACGCATAATGCTGGGGTTCAGCACAATCCATTCAATCTCGGCTGGTGCAAGGCCCTCGGGCAACGGCGGGTGGTACATGGGTGCTGGCACAGTAATCGTGACGACTTCAACGGGGGCGACTACCGGAACGGCTGTCGAGCAACCACTAATGAGGGTAATGCTACTCAGGATAATGCTACTCAGGACTAGGGGTTTCATCGAATTGTCTCGGATTGGTTAGATCTACAAATTGCTGGTTAACCCTTGCTGTGCCTTTGTTCACGATGCCTTCGATAAGCCCAGGCTTTGCGATAGCCAGGTTATTCAAGTCGTGGCGAGCAAAGGTATTTCTAAGTTGATTGACCTCTTGACGCGCAAAGTCGTTAGCTTCTGAGAGTTCGGATATACGGGCTTGACTCTGTTTTTGGTTGGCAAGTTGCTCCAGCATCTGCTCATTTTGCTTGGCAATCGTGCTTTCAAGAACGGCTTGGTTGTTAACTGCCGTTCGCAACTCGACCTGTAGCTGGCGAAGCTGTGCTTTCTGCATATTGATATACGAGTACGCGCCTCCGGCGGTAACCATCAGTAAAAACCCTAAAAAAATACTTAGTCTCATCATGTCTGGCACCTCCCCATACTGTTATTCCAGCCGTTGTTCCACATCTACTTCGGCGTCTTTGTACCACTCGAAAACCACGCGGAGTTGTCCGCCGATAGTTCTACCCTCGGTTTTTGACATGGCTTTGATTTCTTCATACACCTCCAGCGGAACCAGGATGCTTTTCCAACGTTTCGTGTCCATATATTTTCCTCCGGTCTTGAACCACGTCTACGATTTTATCGGAAAATATACAAGAAAGCAATAAAAACCCCATGCAAGAATTGCACTGGGTCAAGTCCAAAAACCATTAGTTATAACTCCTCTTTTTTGTGGTGAGTTGGACTATATAGTAAAATAACTAAAAAAGTCAAGTATGTGAGGTACTTCCTGCGCCCAACTTATAATTAAAACTTGTATGAGGTACTTCCTGCACCCATATGAGGTACTTCCTGCACCCAACTTATAATTAAAACTTGTATTATGATCTCCATTGAAACCCTATTGGAGATTAAAACAATGCAAAATCCATCTATTGGAGAAGAGGAACGACTTCTTCGTCTCAAGCAAGTTCTAGAAATAATTCCTGTAAGTAAATCATCATGGTGGGCTGGCGTTAAAAGTGGAAAGTATCCAGCATCTGTTAAATATGGGCGATCTACATTTTGGGTCAACAGTGATATTCAAAATCTAATTAACCATATAATCCAAAAAAAATATGTTGGAAGACAACTTAAAAATTGTAACCCGTAACCATGGGCTTGCAAGTTGTAATCAAATCACTAAACTTACACCCGCACTTTATTTAGGGAGTAATCATTTATTATGAGTAGTGTTGTTGAAGAGCGAGTTAAGGAAATTGTCATTGAGCAATTAGGTGTAGAGGAATATGAAGTAACATCAGAGGCATCTTTTGTCGATGATCTTGGTGCCGATTCTCTTGATACCGTTGAGTTGGTTATGGCGCTTGAAGAAGAATTTAAAACCGAAATTCCGGATGAGGAGGCTGAAAAACTCTTAACTGTCCAGCAAGCAGTGGATTATATAAACGCTAATCTAGACTGATACAAAAAAGACCTAGATGATCGTGTCGTCTTTAGAGCCACCACCACTTTTATGGATAGCGTCTTTCTTTTTTTGCAGGGTTAGAATCGCTCGTGTAATTGCGCGTTGAGATAAGGTTTTTAGGCATGAAGCATAGACATCTAGAGTTTCACCCATCACCTTTTTTTGGTGTAAATCCATCGGAGGTCTAGACCATGCTTCTTGCAAGGCCG
>Ga0302121_10001205_pt1 | contig 12734 bp, 19 predicted proteins | sample CB21_surface_MG_FD_203120 | JGI IMG/M metagenome (GOLD analysis project Ga0302121, IMG submission 203120) | Marine microbial communities from Western Arctic Ocean, Canada - CB21_surface | ecosystem: Environmental > Aquatic > Marine > Oceanic | place: Canada: Western Arctic Ocean | collected... | reverse complement strand
AGGGTGGGGTGATGATATGTTTGACAATAAAATTGCATCTATACCTATGACAGTTATTGATGATCTAAACCATAAACAGATTATGCAAGGATTTCAAATATTAGATATGAAAAAATTTAAAGAATTTTTAAATCATCCAGACAACAGATTTTTTAGAACAAAACAGGGCAGAATATAAATGGCATTTTTTACTGATTACGCAACACTACAAACTACGATAGCAAATTATTTAGCTCGTAGTGATCTAACTGCAACAATACCTGAATTTATTAGGTTAGCAGAAGATAGGTTAAGTAGAGATTTGCGTATAAGACAAATGTTACAAATAGCAACAACTACTATTGACTCTACTGATGGCACAGTAGAAATACCAGCAGATTTTTTAGCTATGAAAGATATACATATATCTTCTAGCGACCCTATAAGAACTGTTACTTTCCAGTCGCCTAGTAATTTCTTTAGAAATACAAGAGCATTAACAACAGGATTACCTACTTTTTATACTGCATTAGGAAGCGAATTTAGATTTGCTCCGATTGGCTCTGCAACAGATACATTACAAATGCTCTACTATGTGAAGCCACCATATATGAGTTCAACAGTTTCATCAAACCTTTGGTTAGCAAATACACCTGATTTACTGCTTTATGCAAGTTTAGGTGAAGCAGAGCCATTCTTGATGAATGACGAGAGGATTGGCACTTGGGCAACATTGTACGATAGAGGGGTCAGTTCTTTAAGTAAATCAGATGATGAGGGGGAATTTCCTGCTCATCCAATGTCTATAACAACAACTACGAGGTAAAACACAATGGCGAATATGTCAGATTATTTAGAAGTAGCACTTCTAAACGAAACACTTAATGGGGTAGCATTTACAGCAGTAGATAACCCTTACATTTCTTTACACACAGCAGACCCTACAGATGCAGGTACTGGTGCAGAAGTTTCTGGTGGTTCTTACGCTAGAGTTGCTTCTTCTTTTGCAACAGCTTCTGGAACTTCAGGTGCGGTAGTAACAGATGCAACAGCAACATTTCCAACAGCAACAGCTAATTGGGGAACAGTCGGATGGATTGGTCTTTGGGATGCAGCTTCTAGTGGCAACATGCTTTACCATACAGCTTTAGATGCTCCTAAAACAATTGATTCAGGGGATATTTTTAAGATCACTGCTGGTAACTTATCAGTAACATTAGCATAGAGGATTAATCATGGCACTTGTATTTAAAGACAGAGTCAAAGAAACGACTACTACTACAGGTACTGGCACAGTTACACTTGCAGGTGCTTCAGATGGTTTTCAAGCCTTTACTGCAATTGGTAATACAAACACTACTTACTACACACTTGTAAGTGGTGCAAACTGGGAAACAGGTTTAGGTACTTATACTTTATCAGGCACAACTCTATCAAGAGATACAGTTTTAGAATCTAGCAATAGTGGATCTAAAATAACTTTATCTGGAACAAGTGATGTGTTTGCTACTTATCCAGCAAGTAAAGCAATAGCAAAAGATGCAGATGGTAATACATCATTTCCAGCACCTCTTGCTTCTAATGGTATATATCAAAACTCAAACACAGTCGCAACAAATATAACACTTCAAACTAATTATAATGGAATATCGGCTGGACCAATTACTGTAGCAGGTGGTGTCACAGTTACTGTTCCTTCTGGTCAAAACTGGGTGGTAGTATAATATGGCAACAACAATAAACGCAGATACAAGTAGTGGATTAATTTTAACTTCTGATACTTCTGGTATTGTACAAATACAATCAAGCGGTACTACAAGAGCTACAATTAATTCAACAGGTATTTCAGGCGATGGTTCTCAACTAACTAATTTACCAGCAGATGCTACTAAACTACCTTTAGCTGGAGGAACTCTTACAGGTAATATTACTTTAGAAGCAGTTACTGAAACTAAAACAACCAAGACTGGTTCGTTTACACCTGATTTAAATAATGATGGTACATTATATTCTTGTTCTGGAACAATGACTATTACTATGCCTACTGTAACATCAGGTAAATCATTTACTATTATTCATTCTGGAGCTAACCTAATTACTTGGGGAGGAACTATTAAGTGGAATGGTGGTTCTGCACCAACAGCGGCAACTGCAATAGAAATATATGTATTTGTTTCAGATGGTACTTATTGGTATGCTAATCAAGCAGGAACAGGGTACGCTTAATGTTTACTAGCTTTAGAATGTTACAAGGCACAAATGGTGAGTCTTTTATGATTGCTACAGGTGGAACTATAACTACTGATGGCGATTTTAAAGTTCATTCATTTACAGGTTCTAGTACATTTGCAGTAACTCAACTTGGAGATGTTGGTACAGTAGATTACCTAGTTGTTGCAGGTGGAGCAGGTGGTGGTGCTGGGTATCATGGTGGTGGAGCAGGTGCAGGTGGTTATTTAACTGCCACAGGTCTGTCTGTTTCTGAAACATCCTATTCAATAACTGTTGGCGGTGGCGGAGCTGGTGGAGTTGGTATTAGTGGTAAAGGTACTAACGGAGCTAATTCTGTGTTTTCATCATACACTTCAATTGGTGGTGGTGGTGGTGGTGCAATGTCATTAGGTAATGTTGGTGGTTCAGGTGGTGGTACTGGTGGTAGTACATCTGGTAGTGCAGCTGGTACTGCAGGTCAAGGTAATGCAGGAGGAACAGCTGGTCATTCAGCACCTTATTATGGTACAGGTGGCGGTGGCGGAGCTGGTGCTGTAGGTACTAACGGTACACCTTCTGGTGGTGGAGATGGTGGTGTAGGATTAGCTTCAAGCATTTCAGGTTCTTCAGTATATAGAGCTGGTGGTGGAGGTGGTGCTCCTGAAGGTGCTGGTCCAGTTGGTGCTGGTGGTAATGGCGGTGGCGGAGCTGGTACTAACGCTGGAACTCCTGGTTCTGGTACAGCAAATACTGGTGGTGGTGGAGGTGGTGGCGGTTCAAGGGTTGATGGTGCTGCAGGCGGTTCAGGTATTGTTATCATTCGTTACCAATACCAATAAAAGGATAATATATGGCACATTTTACACAAATAGAAAATAACATAGTAACTCAAGTTATAGTAGTTAATAATGAAGATATTTTAGATGAAAATAATGAAGAACAAGAAGCATTAGGTATAACTTTTTTACACAACTTATATAACGATAATACTACTGTATGGGTACAGACTTCATACAATAGTAACTTTAGAAAAAACTATGCTGGAGTTGGTCATACATATGACGAAACAAAAGATGCTTTTTATGCACCTCAACCTTATCCATCATGGACTTTAAATGAAACTACTTGTCATTGGGAAGCACCAACACCTTATCCAGATGATGATGGGCGTTACACATGGAATGAAGAAACTTTAACTTGGGAAAATGAATAATGGCTAGTATAAAATTAACAGGTGATACAAGTGGAGTAATCACAGTATCAGCTCCAGCATCAGCAGGAACTAACACAATTACAATGCCAGCCTCTACAGGTACAATGGCTTTAACAAGTGATATTGATTTAACTGCTTTAAACGCATCAAATTTAACATCAGGCACAGTTCCAGATGCTAGATTCCCAGCTACATTACCAGCTGCAAACGGTTCTGCTTTAACAGCTTTAGCTGCAGGCAATATAGCAACTGGTACTTTACCAATGGCTAGATTATCTGGTACTTTGCCAGCACTCAATGGCTCGGCTTTAACAGATTTACCAGCAGCAGCAAAACTATCAACAGCATCAGGTTCTGCTCCATCATACTCTGCAAGAGCATGGGCAAATCTTGATACTAATGGAACAGTTAGTGTTCGTGGCAATGGTAATGTTTCTAGTCTTTCAGATAATGGTGAAGGAGATTTTACAGTAAATTTTGCAACTGCTATGCCAGATGATAATTATTCAGTAAGTCTATGTTCTGGAAGGGTAGAAAGTGTTGTTACAGGAAATGGCTCTAATGATACTACACGACCAGATTGGTCAGCATCATCTTGTCGTATTCGATCAACAACTCCAGGTGGTAGTTCTCGTGACCAAATTGAAATAACTATTGCAATATTTAGATAAGGAAAATAAAATGAATTCAAGAATAATATATACAACAGATGAAGGAACTTTAGCAATATTAATTCCTACTGATGAGTGTGGTTTATCTATAGAAGAAATTGCTGCTAAAGATGTTCCAGCTAGCAAAGAATATAACATAGTAGATGTAAACACAATATCAAGTGATAGGTCTTTTAGAAATGCATGGATTTGGGATTCTGAAATAACAATAGATATTAGCAAAGCTAAAGATATAACTAAAAACAAACTTCGTGAACAAAGAAAACCTTTATTAGAAGCACAAGATATATTATTTATGCAAGCTCAAGAATCTGGTTCAGATACATCAGACATAGTTACAGAAAAACAAAGATTACGAGATATTACAAACCAAGTAGATAGTATGACTACTGTAGATGAATTAAAGGGAGCAACTGTCTAATGGCAACAACAATAAATGGTTCTACAGGTGCTAGTCAAATACAAGACGATACTGTTACCACAGCTAAAGTAAATGATAGTCAAATAACAAATGCTTTAATGGCAGATGATGCTATTGGTATAGCAGAGTTATCAGCAACAGGAACAGCATCTAGTTCTACATTTTTAAGAGGTGATAATGCTTGGGCAGCACCAGGTGGTGGTGGTATGACATTATTATCTACATTAACTACTACTTCAGGAGAATCTCATACTACAGGTACTATATCTTTAACTGGATTTAAATTTGTATTAATAACAACTCAACAAGTAAGCCATAGTTCTGGAACAAGTCAAGCATTACAATTTACTCCTAATACTGGAGGTGCATATGGGTTAGGTAACTATAGTATACCCTCATCTTTTAGGTGGACATCATTTTCAAACATTGAACTAGCTACTGGTACTTATACTGCTTTTCTTCCTAATGATATGGCTGTACCATCACAACCAGTAGCTTTTTTGTCAGGAGGATTAGGTAATAATAACGCATTTACAACATCGGTAACATCAATCTCTTTTGGTTGGTCAAGCGGAGCTACTTTTGATGCTGGGTCAATTAGAGTTTACGGACTTAAATAACGATAACATAAATAACAGATATAATAATAAAATAATAACGGAGAAACAAAATGGCAGCAGAAAAAAACACAATAGTAACCCATCATTCAGATGGAACAACAACTACAGAAGTTGTAGATTGGACAGCAGAAGAATTAGCAGCTCATGCAGAAGTAGAAGCTAACGCATGGAAAGGTGCAAGACAATTAGCTTATCCATCATGGCAAGACCAACTAGATATGCAATATCATGATTCAGTTGATGGCACAACAACATGGGAAGATGCAATAGCAAAAGTAAAAACAGATAATCCAAAAGGATAAACAATGTTTGGTATAAGTACATATTCAGAAGTACCATTCAGCTCGTTAGCAAGTTCTACATTTAGTGGAATTGCAGCAATTAATGGAACTGCAACTGTAACTGTACTGACAGCAGGACAATTTGTTTATGGAACTGGAAGTGTAAATGGCACAGCTACTTTATCAGTTATAACTACTGGTCAGATCGTAGAGGGAAATGCTGGAATAAATGGAACAGCTACTTTAGCTGTAATAACAGCAGGTCAAATAGTATTAGGTACTGGAGCAATAGTAGGAACAGGCACAGTAGTCGCCTTAACTGCTGGACAGTTTGTTTATGGAACAGGCTCTATATCTGGAACTGGCACTTTAGCAGGAATAGGTGGATTTACAGTATCAGCAGAGGGAAGCATTACTGGTTCTGCAACTGTAACTGCAAGTAGTGTAGTCACTTGGTCAGGTGATGCAGCAATATCAGCAACAGGAACAGTAATAGCAGATGGACATATTCAAGGTAACAATTGGACAGTAGTACCTGTAACTTCAAACACATGGAATAGGATAGTATAAATTATGAGTAGAGATAAAATAAGTGAATGGTCAGCAACGCCAGCAGACAATACAGACATAGGTGGAATTAATATTGCGGAAGGTATGCCACCAGCAAATGTGAATAATGCTATTAGAATGGCAATGAGTCAGATCAAAGAGCAACAAGTAGGCTCTGATGGAGATAACTTTGTAGTTGGTGGTAATTTATCTGTAACAGGAACAACTATATTAGGTGGTGTACCAACTGGACCAACTGCTTCTGCTGGAACTAACACAACTCAATTAGCCACTACCGCTTTTGTTAATACTAAAGTTGGAACTGTAGGCACAATGTCCACTCAAAATGCTAATGCTGTTAATATTACTGGTGGAACATGGACAACCGCAGGCTCTATTAATTCTATAAATGTAACTTCTATAGGAAGTAACGCTACTGGAACAAAAACAATTTCTACTGCTAGTCCTAGTGGTGGTGCTGATGGTGATATTTGGTATAAGGTTTAAACAATGTCATCTCTTAATGTTAATGATGGCGGAACTTTTAAAGAAGTTAAAGAAGTGCTTGTTAAAGATGGTGGCGTATGGAAACAAGTAAATGAAGTTTATGCTAAAAATTCAGGCACTTGGGAATTAATATTTGGTGTTACTTATGTTAGCTTATCTGGACTACAAAAAGATTTTAATTTAGCTACTTATTTAGGAATTACTGCACCAACCATTGTTTCTGTAACAGTAGCAGATGGTACTTATTTTGTATCTACATTAGCAGCTACTCCTGCATTTGATGTTGGCTCATTACCTTCTGGAAGTTCTGTAAGACTTTCATTACCAAGTGATGCAATTATTGCTGGAAGAGGTGGTAATGGTGGATATGGGACTCAAGGTGAGGGAGCGGCTGGGCAACCTGGAGGAAATGGTGGTGTTGGTTTAAAAACAAGATTTCCAATGTCATTAACTAATAATGGAATTATTGGTGGTGGTGGTGGTGGTGGTGGCGGAGCTGGTGGTCGTGTAGTTTATCACCCTGCTGGAAGTGGTGGAGGTGGTGCAGGTGGCTGGCATTTTACCACAGAAACAGAAACTGGACTTCCTGGTGATGGTGTACCAACATCTAATCAAGGATTTTCTGGAACTGTTGCAGAAGGTTATGGTGGAATAGGAGCTGGTGGTAGAGGTGGATTAAATACCTCTCCTAGAGCATCAGATGGAACAATAACATTAGGCGGTGCTGGCTCTGATGACACAAGAGGAACTGGAACTAGAATAGGTGGAACTGGTGGTAATTTAGGTCAAAATGGTGCAGCAGTTGTATATCCAGGTGGCACAGCAGGTAATGCTATAGATGGACATTCTTATATTACTTATGTTACATCAGGAACAATATCAGGAGGTCAGGTAAACTAATGCCAACAACAAGATTGCAGTTCACAGAATGGCTACCAGACCAACCAGCTAATGCTGGAAGTTTAATTGATGCTAAAAATGTATTTCCAGTATCAGTAGGATATTCGCCTTTTCCAAATGCAGTAGACTTTAGTGGTGCAGCATCTGAAAACTTAAACTCTGTATATGCAGCTAAATTTGGTTCAGAGGTAGTTATTTTTGCAGGTGGAGCTAGTAAGTTATTTAAGTTTAACGCAGCTACAGAAGCATTAGAAGATAAATCATTAGCAGGTGGATATACAGGAACATCTACATGGAATTTTGCATTATTTGGTGCTGAAGTTTTAGCAGTAAATTATACAGCTAAAGTACAAAGATGGACAATAGGTACTTCTACAGCATTTGCTGATTTAGCAACAGCAGCTCCTAGAGCAAAGTTTATTACAGTGGTAAGAGATTTTGTAGTATGTGCCAACATAGGAAGTACAGCTAATAAAGTTCAATGGTCGGATATTAATGATGCCACCGATTGGGTATCTGGAACAACCTCACAATCTGATTTTCAGATTATGCCTGATGGTGGAAATATTACTGGCATTACTGGCGGTGAATTTGGAATTGTATTTTTAGAAAAAGCAATAGCTAGAATGTCATATACTGGCTCTCCTTTATTCTTTCAGTTTGATACTATATCAAGAGGATTAGGATGTATAGCAGGTGGCTCAATAGCACAATATGGTGGATTAAGTTTCTTTTTATCTGATGATGGATTTTATCAAACAGATGGTCAATCAGTTACAGGAATTGGAAATGAAAAAATAGATAAGTATTTCTTTAATGATGTACTTTTAGAAAGTATAGATTCTATGTCATCATCTGCTGACCCTAAAAGAAAAATAGTAGTTTGGAATTATGCAAATAATAGTGGTGGCAGAAGTATTCTTATTTACAATTGGCAATTACAGAGATGGTCAAGAGCTGATACAGTAGCAACTGTTGTAGGCGATATAGCGACTGCTGGAACGACTTTAGAAGGTTTAGGTACTCTAGGGTACACAGACATAGATACTATGCCAGCCTCGTTAGACGCAAGATTATGGGTTGGTGGTAAATTCTTATTTGCTGGTGCAGAAGATACTAAAATTGTAACATTTACTGGTTCAGATTATAACTCTGAACTCATTACTACAGATGTAGAAGTTGGATATAATTCTGTTGTCACTTTAGCAAGACCACAAATTGATAATGGTTCAGCTACAATTAAAATAGCAAGTCGTAGAGAATTAGATGATGCAGTTATATTTGGAGATTCATCTACTACTTCAGCAGAGGGTAGAGCAGATCTACGAAGTGCTGGAAGATACCATAGATTAGAAGTTAGTCCAACAGGTAACTGGACAACCGCTATGGCAGTAGATATAGATGTTAAACCACAAGGCAATAGATAATGTATAGAACCTTAAATTATATGGGTTCTAATCCAAGAGAAGTAGCTGAAGTGGTAAATAATGCTGTCAATGGTAAAACTAATAATACAGGCACAGTTACATTAGCAGCTTCTACAACAACAACAACATTAAATGATGAAAGATTAGGTTTTGATAGTGTTATTTTATTATCACCATTAACTGCAAATGCAGCAGCACAGAATCCTTATATTTCTACTAAAGCAAAAGGGAGTGTAGTTATAACTCACACAAGTGTTGCAAGTACAGACTTAAACTTTGATTATATTATTGTAGGTTAAGTGTTATTATTGTGTTATGAAACTATACATAGTACCCACAACTCATGTACAACAGTATTGGCATCTAGCTGAACCATTATTACAACTAGCTTTAGATAAAGGTAATGACGAGTTTACAGCAGATCAGTTAAAATTAATGGTATCACAAGGGCAACAACAATTATTACTCTTAATGAAAGATGATAAATGTTACTGTGCTTTAACTGTGCAATGGATTATGTACCCTAACGACAGGGTATGTTACATCACTTATATAGGTGGTAAAAATACTAAAAAAGGATTTGAACAATTTAAAAATTGGGCAAAAAGTAATGGTGGAACTTGTATTCAAGGCTCTACTAAATTTGAAAGTATAGAAAGACTTTGGTCAAGACTATACAACTATAAAAAGAAGTACACATTAATGGAGCTAAAATTATGATGCACGATTATTTTCCAGAACTAGACGGAAATCAATCTATTGACAATGGTAAGTTGGGTAGACAATTCCACAAAGGTGGCGGTGGTCAAACTCAACAAACTAAACAAGAAATTGACCCTATGTTAAAGCCTTACATTAGTTATGGATTAGATGAGGCACAAGATTTATATAAAGCTGATGGACCAACTTATTATCCAGGTCAAACTTATGTAGATCAATCAACACAAACAACAGAAGGATTAGGTTTAGCAGAAGCAAGAGCAAGAACAGGAAGCCCATTAATTCCAGCAGCTCAAACTCAAGCATTAAGCACAATACAAGGTGATAGATTATCAGCAGGCAATCCTTATTTTGCAGACATGATGAGAAGTGCAGCTAGACCAGTTGTATCAGAATTTAATACAGCTATTAGAGATATAGGTGCAAGAACAGCAGGTGCAGGTAGATATGGTTCTGGAGCTATGGGAGAAATGGAATCACAAGCATCAGAAAATCTAGCAAATGCTTTATCTTCAAGAGGTTCAGAATTGGCTTATCAAAATTATGCTAGTGAAAGAGCTAGGCAAGATCAAGCAATAGGAAATGCTGCAAACATAGCAAATCAAGATTATTCTGACATACAACAGCTTATGAATGTAGGTCAAGCTAATGAAGCTCAAAGTCTTAAACAATTACAGGGTGACATTCAAAGATATGATTATGGACAAAATGCTCCACAACAAAAATTACAAAATTATCTAGGTTCAGTTTATGGCGCACCTACTCCTATGAACTCAACAACTACCTCTAGTGGAGGTGGTAAATAATGGCTTGGTGGATTCCTTTAGCTATGGCAGCAGGTGGTTATGTTATTGATAAACAAATGGGTGGCGATGGTACTAAAGGAGCTTTACTTGGTTTAGGTGGTGGAGCAATGCTCCCCGCAGCACCAGCATTAGCTTCTGGAACTGCAGCCGCTACTACTGCTGGAACTTTAGGACCTACAGGAGCTACCATGACAGGATTTGCTGGAGCTGGAGGTTCAGGTTTATTAGGTGGAACTACTACCGCTGCAAATCTTGGTGGCGGATATGCTTCTGGCTCATTAGGTGGTATGACAGGTTTTAGTCCAACTGTGCCAACTGTTTTACCTAATGCAGCTCCTGTGGCTGCTACAGGTAGCTATCCATCTTCATTAACAAATTCAAAAGGTGTTCCTACTAACTTAAAACCTTTAGACAAATTAGCAGAATATAGTTTACCAAATTTATTTACACAAGGTAAAGATTTTGTTGTAGATGGTTTTAGTGATATGTCTTTTGCTGACCAGTTAGGTGTAGGGATGCAGGCACAAGGATTACTGAATAGACCAACACAAAGAATGGAAGCTCCTAGACCTGGAATGGCACAACGAAAAGAAACTGTATTTGCTCCTCCTTTAAACAGTCAAATACAAAACACACAGATGCCAACAGAAGAAGAAAAATTAAGATCACAATATTTAAACCGACCAAACTTTTACGGATAAAAAAACATGGCATTTAACCCAGTAGACTTTTTAAAAAATTTAGTTCCAGACGATGCAAATATGTTTGGTGCGTCACCTAACGCCAACATGAGAAAAATGGCTGAAATGGGCTTATTAGGAGATGCTAATTATGAAGATATGTTAGCAAAAGCTAATAAACAATCTGTATTTCAAGGTTTATTAAACACAGGATTAGCGTATGCAGCACAACCTAAAAATCAAGGTTATGGAAGTATTTTTCCATATTTAGCAAAAGCTGGACTAGCTGGTGTACAAGCAGCTCAAAGTCCTTTTGACCAAATGGGTAAAGACGCAATGATGAATCAACAGCTAGAAGAAATGCAACGCACTAAAAATATTAGAGTTGCACAACAAAAATATAAAGATGAATTAACTCCTCCTGGAAATAGGGTTGCAGTAGATTTTAATCAAACAGTTCCTTTTGCTCCAGGAAGAATACCATCTTTACAAGACGATACTATAGGTTCATCTTTAATGAATAATATTGGGTATAACCCTAAAATGTTACCTAATGGTCAAATAGCACCAACAGAGGTAGCTCCAGATTTTAAAGTAGAAAATATAAACCCTATAGATGCTCTAAATTTTGGAGTTTCAAAAAAACAAATACCAGGTATTACAGAAGTTGCACCTGACCCTATATTACAAGATATGTATAACAGATATAAACTTGGCATAATTAATAACTCTGAATTCATGGAAGAAAGAAAAGAATATAAAAATTCTATGAAGCCAGAATACAAAGAAGAAGACCCAACAAAAAATATTGTTAAATATGTAAATGGTGAACGGGTGGTGGTTAAAAAAGGAACACTAAAGAAAGAAAAAGCAAATTATGGAGTATTAGTTGCTAGTAAATCACAACAACTGTATGGGAAAGCTCCAACAGAATTAACTCAATTAGAGTTTGATAAAGTAGCTAAAATGGTTAAGAATGATAAGATTGAATTAGTTAAGCAAGAAGGAGGAGCTGCAGCTCAAGGTAAAGCAATGGTAGAGTTTGATAAATTTTTACAAGATAATGGAGATGTAGCTTACGACAGATTACAAGATTTAAACCAACTAGAAGCATTATTAGCTAATGTGCCTGATGGTGGATTTGGGGAAGAAACTTTTACCAAGTATCAAGGAGCATTGCAAAATTTAGGATTTTTAGAGGATGAACTTATTGGAAACAAACAAGCATCAATTGCAGTTTCTAATAGGTTAGCAAAAGCGTTAAGAAAAGCAGGTGAAGGTGTTATGACTGATGCTGATTTTAGAGTTTTAAAAGAGTCTGTGCCTGGTTTGGGTCAATCACCAGAGGGAAGAAAAATTTTAATAGATGCAATTAGAAAAACAAGCCAAAGACAAATTGATGTTTCTAGAATGGCTAACGAATATGTATTAAGAAATGGAATGTTAGATGCTAAATTTAGACAACAATTACAAAATTATAGAACAGAAAACCCTGTATTTTCAAAAGAATATCTTGATAATTTAAAAAATACATATGGTTCTGGTACAAAAGTTGAAACAGATAAAAAAACGATTAATAAAGAAGACCAAAATTTGTTAGACAAATATTCATAGGGTAAATATGACAGATAAAGAAAAAATAATGAAAGCTCTTAAAAAGGCAGATGCAGCACTTAAAAAGGCAGATGCAGCAGGTAATACAGAAGAAAAAGCAATAATAAATGAAGATGCTAAAAGACTTACAAAAAT
>Ga0302121_10001199_pt1 | contig 12784 bp, 14 predicted proteins | sample CB21_surface_MG_FD_203120 | JGI IMG/M metagenome (GOLD analysis project Ga0302121, IMG submission 203120) | Marine microbial communities from Western Arctic Ocean, Canada - CB21_surface | ecosystem: Environmental > Aquatic > Marine > Oceanic | place: Canada: Western Arctic Ocean | collected... | reverse complement strand
AGTTTTGAAGAAGGGTCAATTCGGTTTATATGTAACTTGGGGAGAAAATAAGAAATCTATAAATGAAATTCAAATAAAAGAAATAGATATTACATTAGAAGATATTATTCCATTAATAGAGAATAATACAAACCCCAATATGGTGAGAGAATTAACGTCAGAATTAAGTATTCGAAAAGGTAAATTCGGTGATTATATCTTTTATAAGACAACAAAAATGACTAAACCGAAATTTAATAAATTACACGGATTTAAAGAAGATTATCGCCGATGTGATGCTGATGTATTAAAAGCATGGATTAAAGAAACATATAAAATAGAATAAAATATAAATAGAATAATGACAACACCAATTATATTAAATAATATAATTTAATATAATTGACGGTATAATTTTTTTTCAAGTTATAAAATTGAAAATTATATAAAATCTAATAATTAATAGATATTATATAATATGAATATGAATATGAACATGAATATGAATATGAATATGAATATGAATATGAATATGAAGATTATAACGTCAATGATATTATTTATTCCCACATCATCTGCGTCATGTGAAGCATATTGGATATCGAATATTAGTACGGAATATTCGAATAGTCCAAATTTATCAGAACCGAGTAATGCTATATCGTCGTTAGCATATACATTATTTGGTTTAATCGGAATGACCACCAACAATCATACGGTGATTTATTATCTTCTAATGAATTTATTTATATTAATGGGTATATCATCGTGTTTACATCACTATTATTATAGTGATACTTTTTGGGCGTATGCGGCTGATATAGTTTCAATGCAAACATTAGCTTTATTTTCATTATTTTATATAATTTGTGATAATAATTATAAATTCCAATTGATAAAAAAATTATGTAATTCAATTATTGTTACACTATATATAATATTATTGGTATTTGATATAATAGAATACGATTGGCGAAATTTCCTTAAAGGAATAATCGGTTCAATAGCTGGAACACAGGTTATAATATGTCTTTATTTTATATATATTAAATCACAACTAATAAAGTTTGTATTCATGTCATCTATTTGGAGTGGTACACTGTTTACAATAGGAGTAATTATGTGGTATATAGATAATGAATGTCCGGAATGGATGTATCAATCTAAATTTAATGGACATACTATATGGCATATAACGGTATCTTGGGCATTATTCAACGCATTAAATGTAACAAATTTATGTATGTATACTTATAATAATATGAAATATCAATGTAAACCACTAATAAAATGTGCTCCGTGGGTTTTATATATAGTTACACTGAATAACAAAACTCTGGTTCGGGATTGTTCTACAACTATAGATTTATCTGAAATAAAATTATTAGGTGATACTGCCGGCACACATCGACGCATTAATACAGTTGGTTAATTTTTACAGCTCACCAATAATTATTCCAACGATATCACCAACCGCACTACCGGAACCCTTAAAATCACCGGCACGCCAATGTGTTACTGTGCTTTTACATTCATCGGTTATCTCCTTTCTCTCGTGAAATATATGTACAATATCTTCGATAACAATTTTTATAATATTTAGCACATTTCCTTTTAATAACTCTGATAAATGCATAATTTTCGCACCGAACACAGCCCCGTCTTTTACACATTCAAATATTGCCGCACCAAAATCTTTTAGCATTTCACCAATAAGTTCAAATGCTCTTACAATTGCAGACAATGTCTTGTGATTAATGCCCGACTCGAAAAAATCGACTACAGTAACGATATCACCATATGTTGAATTAACATCGGCAATACATTTAGTAAATCCGATATCTGTACTTAGCCCTTCCGTAAATCCAAGAATAAATTCACCAATATCCTTTGTTACATCTACCGCAGTTGGTGGTGGTTTTCCCTGAATACAATTATAGTCTAAAGTTGTACCATGGCATATATATGTTATTTGTGTAGCATTAACAGTATCATACAATACATTATCAATAGGCATAAATGTATCACCCCACACAGCTTTTACTACAGGTACTAAAAATGTCCCCATCTGTACATTTTTTCCAGCTTTCAATGCTGACATACACTTAATTTGCCAAACTGGATAATAATATGTTTCTATTGAATTTGTATTATGGTCTACATCATGTAGGTGCCAATGAAGGTCAAATGCTGCATCATTATATACACATACACTTTGAGCAGTATGTGTTGTTGAAACAAATGGTAAACTCAATAATATAAAGATATGCGATAATATACTCATAATAATAATGAATATTAGTACATTTTTAAGTCATTTACAATAAATCAAAAAAAATTTATATAATATTATATTATTTATATACACTTATGGCATCGAAAAAAGAATTTTTAACTTATTCTATATTAGCTATAGCAATATTAGGACTAATAATAACAATGGTAGGTGATTATATTAGACAGAATGCACACAATGAACACGCAAAATCCAATACAAAAAATGCGGCTAGTGCTAGTACTACTATAATTAGTTGTAATAATCCAATTAATCAAAAACAAAATGCTATTACTGAACAGGCCGCCACGTCGGGTCAAACAGCAATAACTGTCGGATATTTTTTAACAACTTTTAGTATTTTTTTTATTATGATTTTATCTGTAAGTTTTAACGTATTAGCAATAAATAATCCCATTGCAAATACAAAAATAATAATCAGCTCATCATTACCATCTTTAATTACTATGGGTATAATAATTTATGCTATTGTATTAAATTTTAAATTTAAAGACCAATTAATATCAGGAAAAGTAGCAAAGGAATATTATAGTTATTCGCGATTTTCATCTATAATGTTAATATTACAAACTATATTGCTGATAAGATATATTCTTGCTGTATCAAATAATAATAAAGATATGTTATCTATAAATTGTCTTATTTTTATTTTAAGTATAATAAATCTACTTCTTTTAGGAATACAACAAGTTATTTTAAAATTTTTTTCTACAGATGGTTAATTGGAAATATTTTATAAGTAATACCAATTTGTATATTAGTTTCCCACATACCTGATATTTTTAATATATAATTGGTAGCAATATTGTGATTATTGTGGTGATGGTTATTATGTTTACTTTGTACATTCGCTAATATTTTATTTAACAAGTATGTTACCTGTTCTTTTATTTTATAAATCTGATTTTTTTTATTATTAGAAAAATTAAGAATGAATTTTTCTAATTTTTCTACAAATTGTAAAATAGCAATATTATTAGAATTATCTACTTCTTCTATAAAGTTTATTTTTATATAAATACCATTTAATATAAAATGTTTATTAGAATAATTTATTCTAATAAAATTGCTATTTTCCATAATTGTATTTTTTATTGATTCATTGAAAATAATATTTTTAAATGAAAAATCATTTATATCTAAAATTAGATTCATACTAATATTAATAATGAAATTGTTTTTATTTCATATTAAAAATAATTTATATATTTTATACAATGAAATTATATGAAACGCGTTTTGAAGATTATATTAAATGTAATGAAGAAAAACCATTACATGCAAAAAAATTAGATATACTAAATTTAAATCTAAATAATAAATATAACAATTATATAATTTATGGTCCACCTGGTATTGGTAAATATACCCAAGCACTTTCGATAATAAAACCGTATAGTATATCCGAATTAAAATATGAAAAAAAAATGGTTATCATGTATAATAAAAATACATATAATTTTAAGATTAGTGATATTCATTATGAAATAGATATGTCATTATTGGGGTGCAATTCAAAATTATTATGGCACGAAGTATATAACCAAATCGTCGATATAATATCATCAAAAAATGAAAAATATGGAATTATTCTATGTAAATATTTTAGTTCCATTCATAGTGAATTATTAGAGATATTTTATAGCTATATGCAAACGTTATATAATAACAACATAACTATTCAATTTATATTAATAACCCAAGATTTGAGTTTTATACCGGAAAATATTTTAAATTGTTGTAAACATATTAAATTTGCTAGACCATCGCGCAATTCATATAATAAAAGTTTAAAAATAAAATTATCTAATATAAACGATATATCATTAATAACAAATATTAAAGATATTAAACAAGAAATTATACCAAAAACCGATATAAATAGTGTCAGTAAAGTTGATTTATCTATTTTAGAATGTCATAAAAATTTATGCGATACTATAATTAAATCCATAATTAATATTGTTGACTTAAAATATTTAAATTTGAGAGATATATTATACGATTTATGTATATACGATTTAAATATCGTAGATTGTATATTATATATATTAAATGAATTAATTAAAAAAAATTTACTTGATAATAATAAACTATCAAAAATTTTAATCGAGACTTATTCATTTTTTAAATTATATAATAATAATTATAGACCAATATATCATTTAGAGAAGTATATATTATATATAATAACTATTATACATGAATTATAACGATGCTTGTACCATATTGGAATTAAAACCATATAATTATAGTAATAAAGAATTAAAACACAATTATTATTTAAAAGCATTAAAATATCACCCCGATAAAAATAGCGAATCAAACGCAAAAATATTATTTCAAGAAGTTTTAAATGCGTATGACTTTTTAAATAAATTTGAAAATCTTGATGAAACTCTTGATGAAACTCTTGATGAAACTCTTGACGGAAATAGTTATTTAAATATATTGGAAAAGTTTTTGACAGGTATACTTAATAAAAATATAGATGCGTCAAAATTTTTATCTATATTAAATAATAAATATTCTGAAATCTCAATAGAATTATTAAATCATTTTTCTAAAAATACATTGATTAAGTTACATAAATTTGTTATTCAGTATTCTGATATTTTACATATAAATAAAGATATAGTAGAGAGAATAGAAATATTAATAAAAAATTATACAAAAAACGATAATGTTACAATAATAACCCCAACATTAGAAAATTTAATAAATGATGAAATATATAAATTAGAATTAAATAATGATATTTATTATATACCAACATGGCATAACGAATTAATTTATGATATATCAAATAATTCAAATGAATTTGTTGTACAATGTGAACCAAATTTGCCAGAATATATAACACTCGATGAATATAATAATTTATATGTAAATTTATCAACAAGTATAAAAAATATATTAGACGATACAAATATTACTATAAATATTGGAACAAGGCAATATATAATTCCTATAAACGAATTATATATAAAAAAATATCAAAGATATACCTTTTACAATACAGGGGTATCATTAATCGATACTAAAGATATATATAATGTAGTTAATAGAGGAAACATATATGTTGATATATGTTTTACGGATGTAGGGAAATAGGAATTTATATAATCTTTCAAGTGTAAAATAATAAAATAATAAAATAATAAAATAATAAAAAAATTTATTATTTTACAAAATCACAATTTCACAATTTCACAATTTATGCATCAGCCTCAACACTCTTCTTCTTTCGCACAACCTTTTTCTTTGGTGCTTCCATAATTGGTTCTGCAGCAACCGCAATAGCAACTTCTTCGGCTACTTCTTCGGCTACTTCTTCGGCTACTTCCTCAGCTACTTCTTTTGATGTTGCAACTGAGTCCTCCTCATCACTAGAGTCAGCCGCTTGAACTGTGGTTGTTTCTGCCTCATCGTCATCATCATCCCCCGGAGCTGTTTTCTTCATGGTTTCCTTCTCATCCAATGAAAGATTAATTAGACATTTACCCAATAGGGACTGTTTTGGTTTAACTACGGCCTGAACAAATCGCCAAGTTACACCGAATTTTCCATTAGCAAACCATAGTCCTCCACACTGAATCACTGTTGCAACATTAGTTCCTTTAGCAATTAAATCAGTTGGTAGATGCCCATGTTCATTTGGGAAGATTTGCTTTTGTTCCATATCATATAGTTCACATTTCCATTCACCATCCCATACCTGCATTTTAATACGCAATGTTGGTGCGCGAGTATAATCAAATTCACCACTCTCTTTATCTTTAGGGTATTTAAGCATCGGTGTCCAAAGAGCATCAACAACTTCCGCAGACATTTTCGGTTTATTCATCCATTCCTTGCTATTGGCAATAGCATCGGCTTTAATTTTCGATTCAAATGCTTTCATATTTGCAAGAAATTTATCAGTATTTTCCGAACTATATTCCTCTTTTGGAAACTGCAAAGACATATCATATGTAGTATTACCTGTTTTATCATCTGTAAAACTATTTACACCCCAAGTTAACATCAGAGGTGTACTCATATAAAACCCTTTCATTGTCTTATTATTGATAATCCCAATACTCTTTCCACCAGAAGCATTTACTTTTGCTTTAGTATAAGAATAATCGGTGTTCGCGTTAAAAGTAACACCTGAAACAATCATCTTTTCGAGTCCTGTGCTTGCCATTATGTGATAGTTTAATATTAAAAGATATCTTTAAATCAATTTTTTTTCAAAATAAAATAAAATAAAATAAGCAAAATAAAATAAGCAATATAAACAAAATAAGCAATATAAATAATTTTTTATGCATTATATTTTACTTAAAATTTATTATATAATATTTATATATTATGAATAATAATAATAATAATAATAATAATAACCTTACGGACATCAGTTGTATGATTTTAAATGTCACGCAATCACCGGAAGATAATAGAGATTTAATATTTACTTCATCATCTGAAATAAAATTAATATTAGATTATAGAGGTGAATTGCTCTCTGTTAGAAATCAAGGTACACAGGGCACATGTTATGCGTTTTCAGCAGCTTGCATGAAAGAATGGCAGGAAAAAAAAGATTATGGATTAAATGAATATTTATCTCCGCAATTTTTTTATAATAATAGAGAAAATTTATATGATGAAAATGATAAAAATAATGATGGAATGTTCGGTAGAAATGTAATGAAGTTATTAAAAGAAATTGGTATCTGTAGTGAACAACAATATCCATATGGATTAATACAAACTAGAGATAAAATTGATAGTGGATGTTATTTAAAAGCTTTTAGAAATAAAATTGTTGGTTATGCTAAAATAACAACCCTTGAAAATATGAAACGGTCTTTAAATAAAAATGGTCCATGTTTAATATCATTTCCTGTTTATAATTATACCAAACAATTATGGAAACAACAGGATAATGAAACTATGATAGGTGGCCATGCTATGACTATTGTTGGATATTTAGAAGACTGTTTTATTATTCGAAATAGTTGGGGACCCTATTGGGGTGATGCTGGATATTGCTATTATTATTTTACTGATTGGGGGGCACATTGGGAAGCATGGACCACAATTGACAATGTTGAGTCGGATTATGTACCATCTCCACCAGAACCAGAACCAAAAGACTTAAATAATATTTGTCCAAAATGTGTTATTTCATAATCATATAAAATATTATATATATATAATGGAATCTCAAGAAAATATGCCTGTGTTTTTCCCCCCAGAAATGTTTATACCGATACGACAATCAGGACAAAGACCTGTACAACAAAGACCTGTACAACAAAGACCTGTACAACAAAGACCTGTACAACAAAGACCTGTACAAAGACCTGGTCAAAGACCTAGTCATAAACTAGTGTTTAGAACATAATAATTATAATAATAATAATAATAATTAATTAATTATTATTATTTGTTTGTTTTTGTTTGTTTTTGTTTGTTTTTGTTTTTTTGTTTTTTGTTATTGTTTTTTGTTATTGTTTAGGCAGCAGCAGATACCTCTGCCTCTTTGAGCATATCAGCCTCTTTTTGTGCTTCCGGAATCTTAGAAGATGCTTTTGCGAAATGAGGACTCATATATCTCTGAAGGTTGAAATATGTAAGCTCTTCACCGCTACCAATTTTTAGAAGAGTGGCTAATTGCTTATCGGGATTAATTTTACGACCATTCTGTTTATCCTGTAGACTATTGGCGCGAATATAACTATTAATCTCACGAGTTACCTCAGTGCGGGCCATCTCAGTTCCGGTTGGTTTTTTAAGAAATAAAGCTAACTCATTACTAATTAGAGTGGGTTTAACAAATCCACTGGGGGAACGGTTTCCGTTCTTGCGCTTACGTTTAGCATTTAGTTTTTGGTACGCTTTCATTTCGCGAACAGTTTTCTTTTCTAATGTTCTAAATTCGGTTTTAAGTGCGTTAATCTGAGACGCAAGTGTCTGTAGCTTACCAAAAAATTCACCAAAAGAATCAGTAATTTGAGTCTCTTGAGTGTCAGTATCCTCAGCCGGCTGAGCAACAACTTCATTTACTACAACATCTACGGTTTTTACTGGCTTGGTGGACTTCTTTGGAGCGGATTTAACAGCTGTCTTTTCGGATGAACTGGCAGATACAACAGTTACATCAACTGTGGGGGCAGCCGGAGCGGCTACTTCGGTTTTCTTTGAGTTTCTGGGCATACTATGATGTATCATAACAATTCTTTTTTAAGTGATTTTTAGAGTTAAAATAATATTTTGAATCTTGCAAGGGATAATAATTACTCAATATTTACAACAGAATGATATAACCACGGTAATGCTTCTGCAGCATTATTATTTACTAAAGTTAAAGCACATAATACATAAGATGCTCCTAAATTACTATTTTCTCTTGAAGTTCCTTTTTTAACGAATTGTTCTATAACTGATAAAATAATTTTTTGTAACGGATAATATGCTAAATATGTTATATTATTTAAATCAATATATCGAAATGGATTACCATACGGATAACATATTTGTCTCTTCATATCATCATTTAATTGTGACCTATATTCCCAAATATCAGTTAATTCTCTTATAAATTTAATTAATTGAAAACGGTTTAAGCTGGTAAACCATTTAATATCTGTATAATTGCCTAATTCATCAATATATTGAAATAATTCTAATGTTTTTAACTCTTGTTGTTTTTTTATACTCAGGTTATTAAGGTTTGTATCAATTGTTAATTTTAATGGTTGTTTAAATAATATATTATATGTTATAATTTTATTTAAATCAAACATTATTCGAATATCTATTTTTTCTCTTGTATATGGGTTTAAAATATCTTGTTCGCTTTTTATACATAAATTATATAATGATGTAATGTTAAATCCCCAAATAGAATTATCTATATTAGATTTATAACTAATAAATTCATTATACGAAATTTTATCTATATTTTCTAATGTAAAAAAATCGGTTGAATTCATACATAAAGCTCTATTAAATAATGCTGGACCTACTAATTTATTATAATTCTGTCGAAAATAACGTCGAATATATTTTTGAATTATAATAACATTATATGTATTTATTAAATGGGTATAAATTCGATTTGTTAACTCTGGTTTATTACCAGAAATTTTTAATTTATATGATTTACATATTTCTTTTAAAAATGATACTCTATAATTTTTATTTATAAAAGTATCATATTCATTTATTTTTGGTATTTCAAAATTCATTTCATTAGAAATAATTTCATTAGAATTCATTTTTCTTATTTTTCTAGCTTGTATATTTGCCATCCTAATATATAATATATTAGGATTATTTTTTTAAATAATATATTACAAGAAGATAAATCCTTCTTGTGTCATTATTTCTTTAATTTTATTCATATTCATTGGATTAATTTGAATTTGAATTTTTTGTAGTTCTATATTTTCAGTAAGAAATATGTTGTATATATTATATAATTTATAAATATTGTTAATATAATCGGTTGTATTATCTAACCATGTATAAAATTCCATTTTATTATCTTTATTACTAATTGATTTGTATATTTTAAAATAATGAAATGTTTTATATAAATTTGTTTTATTATTTATATTCAAATTATAATCTGTTCCAGAAATAATACAAATTTCTTTAAACTCCTTCAACGATAACTTCAAATCTATTAATATTTTATCTAAATGATAAATAATAACTGTTTCATTTATTAAACTTAAGTATCTCAATACTCGATAACAACCATATACAAACATATCCATATCTTCACTTAAACACGCGTATGCTTTTTTTTTTATAACCAGTTTAGCACACAATTCATCTGCTTCCCCAATTGCCTCTATATATGTCAATCCAAACGCGGCTATTAATTCTTGTACTTTTAATATATCCGATTTTTTTAATCTAATAAATTTTTTTCTTAATGAATTCATATTATAAATTATACTTTTTTGGTTTTCTTTTGATGTAGTGCAACTATATTGTTCTTTTAACACACAATATTCCTTTTCGGCTTCCATTTTGTCGTTGTATCTTTTTGTTAATAATTCAGTCTTTTCTATTGGGGGTATTCCATCGAAAACAAATATTGGAGTAATATTATAGAATTTGAATAAAGACATCATCATATACATATTTTCTAATAGAGCTTCCTCGGCAAGAAATTTATATAAATAGATACTAACATCTACCGCGATTATTTTACCATATAAACTACTTAAATTAACTTTAAGAATGGATGATTCAGATGTATTATTTCTAATATAGGAGTTAAGATGTGCGATTCCCATTATTTATAAATCGGTTTTTATATCTAGCATTTTTAAATGCGTAAATTATTTCAATTTTAGAAGCGAAATACGCGCATGATACGTTTAATATAATATTCTTATTTTTGCACAAATTTTTATATTATTTATTTATAATGGATAAAATAATACTAACATACCGTTCCAAACTTAAAACAAATTATACATTTAAGATGCCACGCAAAACATTGATGCATAATGGAACATTATGGTTAAGTTCATTTGATGATAATTGTATCTTTTTATTCGACCCAGAAACGGAGATGTTAAAAGGAACAGTATCTTTCCCAAACCTACATAATCCTCGTGGTATGTTTCCAAAAGGGAAATACATATATATAGCATGTTATGGCGACCCAATGGGTAAGGTTATATGTTTAGATTCGGAAACTTTAAAAGAAATTTTCTATTTTGAAGTTCCACGACCACGCGGATTGGTAATATTGGAAAATGAAATATTTGTAACTGAGGTAATGGAGCATCGTGTTAGTGTTTTTGACCTAAATGGTAATTTGATGCGTTATATTGGAACTGGTATTTTGCAATGTCCACGGGGAATCGCAATAGACAATAGTGGAAATATTGTAATTGCTGATTCTGCAAATAATCGAGTAGTGTGGTTCAATCCTGATGGACGTTTTTTAAATAGTAGTGATGGATTACTATCACCAAATGATGTTGTATGTTATAATAATAATATATTTGTTAGTGAATGGTTTGGTAAATGTATTAAAATATTTAATGCATCAACTGGAAAATTTGGTAAATCATATACCGTTCCGTATGAGTCCGGATTTTTATCGATGTTCTCAATAAGTGACGACCGTTTGTTCATATCCGATGATAGTGGTTGTGTACATGTATTCAATGTTAATAATTCAATGTTAATAATTTAAAATATATTAGAAATATCTAAATTTTGATAATCGTGGTTTTTAATATCGTGATAAATACTACTAGCAACTAATAATATTATAACTAACTTACCTGATAAACTAGCAATGTGTATACGTCCATCTTTTAAAAATTCGCTAATAAGAAATAATATATAAGCAATTATAAAAAGACTCTTAAAGAATATTGCATTATTTATATTTGGTTTGGCAAAATGTAATACATGCGACAGAACTAAAACTAAAATTGCTATGTAAAATAATTTATTTTGGTTTTTAAAATTAAAATCAATATATTTTAAATTCATATATATATATATATTATTAATATAATTAATAATATATGAATGATATATTAACGACATCGGCGAGATTTGAACTCGCGCGTGCTTAGCACAACAGATTTCAAGTCTGTCCCCTTAACCACTCGGGCACGATGTCTATAATAATATATAATATAATATATAATATATTATTTATATTATTTATATTATTTATATTATATATTATATATTATATTATATATTATAATATAGTCATTCGCAAGAATCTGTCTTTTTTTAATTTATCTACTTTTTTTAAATTTTCTATAAAACCTAGGCTATTATATTCTAATATAATAAGACTAAAAAATGAATCAACGTTTTTTATTGTATTATCAAATTTTAACATTCCTTGCCTATTATTCTTATAACACCATTTCATAAATTCTTTATAATTATTCATTAATGCAGCGGTTAATACATAATAACAAAATACATTACTATGTTCTATGTAATTTTCTGGATTATCTTTTATGTGAAATTTTTTCATGATTTTATTACATTGTATTAAAGAATGAATTTGTTCTTTTTTTATTAATATATTAAACTTATAATAAAACTCTTTTTTACTTTTATGAATTGACTCCATAAAACAAACAATTATAACATTTAATATTCTAGCCCATGTTTCACAATATACTTCAAAAATTTCATAATCACTTTTAACTTTACAAATATCAAGCATCTTTTCTCTCCATTTATCTATTTTCATCATTGAAAAATCTAAATAAAAATTATGAAATAATTCATGTATTAATACTTTAAACCATTCTTCTTCCCGAAAAATTTCAATTTGGGATGAATGATTACATCCACTATACGAATATCCACTATTTACATGCATTGGTCCGATTATATCAGATGCTTTTTTTGGTAACTCTTTTAAAAAAGGTGTTAAAAAAATATTTATTTTTAATTTTTTTGAACATTTTTTGTGCGAATATAAACTTAAAACATATATTATAATAAATA
>Ga0302121_10001197_pt1 | contig 12795 bp, 10 predicted proteins | sample CB21_surface_MG_FD_203120 | JGI IMG/M metagenome (GOLD analysis project Ga0302121, IMG submission 203120) | Marine microbial communities from Western Arctic Ocean, Canada - CB21_surface | ecosystem: Environmental > Aquatic > Marine > Oceanic | place: Canada: Western Arctic Ocean | collected... | reverse complement strand
ATAGTGAATACGCCGATAGAGCCTGTGATCGTGGTTTCTGATGCGAAGATTTTATCGGCGGTGCTAGAGATCCAGTACCCACCAGAAGCAGCGTATCCACCCATCGAAGCCACCACGGGCTTGCCGCTTTTCTGGATCGCTACAAGTTCAGTTCGAATCAATTCCGATGCCGCAGAGCTTCCCCCTGGGCTATCGACGCGCAGAACAATTGCCTTAACATTCTGTGAATTCTTTGCTTTGCGAATCAGTTTCGCGATTGTGTCGCCGCCAGCTTCGCCGGCAGGCTGCTCACCATCGAGTATTGTTCCCTTGGCGATGATGACGGCAATTTTATCTGTGGCTGGGTTCTGAACCGGCATCGCAGGGCGCATCGATTGCAGGTAGTTCCGGTAGACAACATGTTGGTAGGTATCGCCGGATTTTCCACTGATCGCCTGCATTTCTGATCGCCACTGCCCCCTTGTCACAAGCCCATCGATTAGACCCAGTTCAAGGGCAAGCTCTGCGGGACCATTTCCTGTTTGATCCAATAAACTGTCATAATTGTTAATGTAGTGAGTGATTTCCTCTGGACTGATACCTCTGTGGCTAGTGATTTTCGCCAGGTAACTGTCCCATAGGAAGTCGATGAGCGCCTGTGTTGATTCTCTTGATTCATCGGACATATTGTCGCGGATATAGGTTTCCGCGGCATTCTTGTAAATACCAGCCTTGATGACATGCATGCTCACCTGCAGCTTGTCCAAGGCGGCTTTCAGGTAAAGGGGGTAGGCGCCAAAACCCTGTAGAAATACCCCTCCCATTGCTGGCAGGCTTTCCTTGTCGATATAGATCGTGTCTGCAAAGGACGCAAGGTAATATTGGGATTGCGTATAATGGGAGCCATAAGAAAAAACCGGCTTGCCGCTGTTTTTAAAACTGTTCAGCGCTTTTCCGATGTCGTCGTACTGGTTCAGGGTGGTACCTTGCAACTTGGAAAGATCCAGGGCGATCGCCTTAATACGATCATCAGCCTTGGCGAGTTGGATAGCATCCACCAGGTCTCTGCCCAGTGTCTCAGCATTTTCAGATGCTTCACCCCGAAGAAATTCCTCTACCGGCTCAACGGACCTTAGCTGTTCAACAATCACACCCTCAGGGTTCACTATCATTACCGCCGACGCAGGAATGCTTTCTGGCTCGTGGCCCACCAGGGCGACGATCACAACAATAATGAGGGCAATAAACAGCAGGTTGCCAATAGCATTCTTCAGGGCAGTGATGAGCCACCAGACCTTTTTCACGAACAAACTCCAACGAAACGATAAAGGCTAGAATGCTACCACAAACGTAAGCCTGATCAGGGGGTTACACCCTGTGCATTTAGCGCTTTGATCACGCCGCCCGGCGTTTTGATGCATTCTCAATTCATATCCATTTTTCGTGCAGCTGGGGTTATCATCGGAGAAGAGAATTGCCTCAGGAGCCATACTAAGAGTGTTCAGACCATGACTGAAAACAGGTTCATCAGTTGTAAGCAGGCGTGGCTGCCAGGAAATCAAGGTATCACTGAAGCAAGCCATGGTTTCCTGGTGACCCAAAAAACCTTGCCAATGGGTCCACTTAGTATTGGACAGGCATGCAAGGTAAAATTGACCGGCAACGCTATCCAGCAGTAAGTTCGATCAAGACGCCCCCGGACCGAAAAGAAGAGTGGTAATATTCCGCGTTATTCAAATGACGTTCAGTGACAATCAGATCGGAAGGGGGGGCTATTTTGACAAAAGGTATTTATGAAACAGGATTGGATAAGAATCCAGCTAACTTTGAGGCACTTACCCCGCTAAACTTTTTGGCGAGGACGGCTGCCCTCTATCCTGATTATCCTGCCACTATCTACGGTGATGTCACCAGGAATTGGGGTGAGTTCAACAACCGATGCCTCAGGGTGGCCTCTGCCCTGGTTAGTCGGGGTGTAAAGCCGGGTGATACCATCGCTGCGATATTGCCGAACATTCCAGAAATGCTGGAGCTGCATTTCGCTGTACCGATGACCGGCGCGATATTTAACGCGATCAATACGCGGCTTGATGCCCCTACTATCGCATTTTTGCTAGAGCATGCTGAGTCCAATGTTCTTATTACCGATCGAGAGTTTTCCTCTGTCGTCAAGAAAGCGCTCGCGATTACCGAGCGTGACATGCTTATTATCGATGTCGATGACCCGTCGTTCGAGGGTGGGGAATGCATAGGTCAGCTGAACTACGAAGCGCTGTGTGCCGAGGGTTCCATTGATTATTTCTGGCATCCCCCGAAAGATGAGTGGGACGCGATTTCACTGAACTACACTTCGGGAACGACTGGAGACCCAAAAGGCGTCGTTTATCATCATCGGGGTGCGTATCTGAATGCTGCCAACAACGCTCTGACCTGGGAAATGGGTATGCATCCCAATTACCTTTGGACATTACCGATGTTTCATTGCAATGGTTGGTGTTTCCCTTGGACGCTGGCCGCTGTAGCCGGCGCGGCAATTTGCCTGAGGCAGGTTCGGGAAGATGCCATCTATGAAGCTTTTAAAGTAAAAGCCGTGACTCACTTTTGTGGCGCACCTGTTGTACTCAATACCTTGCTCAATGCCCCGGCACCGCTGAAGCAAGGGTTACCTGCTGGTATCAAGGTAATGACCGCCGGGGCTGCGCCTCCAGCTGCCGTTATCATGGGTATGGAAGCGTTAGGCTTTGACGTGATACAGGTCTACGGTCTGACCGAAACTTATGGTCCCATGATCGTTTCAGCGTGGCGACGGGAATGGGATGATCTTCCCTCAAATGAAAAGGCGGCCCTGAAAGCTCGTCAGGGTGTTTCGTCGGTGTTGTCTGGCGCGATGATGGTAGCTGACCCAGAGACAATGCAGCCAGTTCCATGGGATGGGTTAACTCAAGGAGAGGTCTTCATGCGGGGCAACATTGTGATGAAGGGGTATTTAAAAAACCCGGAGACTACCGCCAGGTCGTTTGCGGGTGGATGGTTCCATTCCGGAGACCTCGCAGTATGTCATCCGGATGGCTACATCCAGATCAAAGACCGATCAAAGGATATTATTATTTCCGGTGGTGAGAATATTTCCAGCATAGAAATTGAAGATGTGCTCTTCGGTCACCCCAAAATTCTAGAGGCAGCGGTGGTCGCCAAGACCGACGAAAAATGGGGTGAACATCCCTGTGCATTCGTCACGCTGAAGCCTGGGGAGTCGATGTCAGAAAGCGAGGTCATTCAATTTTCCAGGGATAATCTGGCAAGGTTTAAAGTCCCCAAGACCGTGATATTCGGTTCGCTTGAAAAAACGTCCACTGGGAAAGTTCAAAAATACCTTTTGCGGGAAATAGCCGAAAATCATGGTGTCTCTGGGGCAGCCTTAGCGATAGGTTTAGACTCACCTTCGGGGAAAAGCGGTGCCTAAAACAACTTCTTCAGTCATTAGGCTAGCGAAAACAAAAGACGCGGCGGCGATTGCGGAACTGTCCCGATCACAGATCGAAAAAGAACTACCATGGAGATGGAGGCCGGGCAGGGTACAACAACATATACGGGCCAAAGACGCGACGGTCATCGTGTCTGAATCCGAAAACAGCTTGTGTGGGTTCGCAATCACCAGCTTCGCTGAAACTAGTGCACACATCAGTCTGCTGGCGGTCAGCCCTACCTTTCGCAGGCTGGGTATCGCGACTTCAATGATTCGTTGGATAAGCAAAAGCTGCCAGACTGCTGGCATTGGTTGCATTAAATTAGAAGTCAGGGCAAACAATACCGGCGCCATCGAGTGTTATTCTGACCTTGGTTTTCAGAAGAGGGGCATCATAAAAGGTTATTATGAATCCCGTGAAGATGCGCAATTGATGACACTGGTGCTCATCAGTTCAGAAATAGAGGCACGACGTCCAAAGTGAGCAATCGATTCCTATGGTCAGCTACAGAATTGCAAAACGCCTTTGATCAGGACGATATTTCGGCGGGCGTTAATGGCATCAGCATCGATTCCAGAACGACGGCACCGGGAGACCTTTTCATTGCGTTGTCAGGTAATCCGGGCAGCCGTTTTGGCGGCGGAAATGAAAAAGCTCGAGATGGTCACGACTTCATCGCCATGGCCGTGAAAGCCGGGGCATCAGCCGTGATGGTACATCGAGATGTCATCTGCACAGTGCCGGCTATCAGGGTGGACAATACACTTGATGGCCTATGGCAATTGGGCAATTTCGCCCGTAATCGGACTGCCGCGAAGGTTGCGGGGATCACGGGGAGCAGTGGCAAAACGACCCTTAGATACTGGCTGCAGCGGGTGTTAAGCCCGATGGCTGATTGTCATGCTTCCGAGGGAAGCCTAAATAACCACTGGGGTGTGCCTCTATCGTTGGCCAGAATGCCAGCAGAGTCGGACCTGGGGCTGTTTGAAATTGGAACCAATCATCCGGGTGAAATAGCGCCGCTCTCGCGGCTTGTAGAACCTAACGTAGCGCTGGTACTCAATGTTTTACCTGCACATATCGGAAATTTTTCAGGCATGCCCGAACTAACCGCAGAAAAGCTCTCGATCAGCCATGGATTACGAAATGATGGTACGTTGGTAGTACCCGTTGCGCTCGCGGGTCTTGCTAATCACCCGAGGATGATGACCTTTGGTAAGGGCGGTGATGTTTATGCGAAAGGCACGGCGAGCGGAACAGGGACAGTCTTGAATATCACTATTGGGGGCGCTGACATTGAGTGTGAAGTGCCGTTTACCGGGGCTGAGCGAGTTGAATCCGTCGCAGCCTTGTTTGCAGTCCTTGCGGCCCTCGGGTTTGATCCAGAGCAGGCGGTGGAGCACATCAGCACACTTGAACTTCCCAAGGGGCGGGGTAACCTTTTTCAGGTTGGAGGCATTACGGTCATAGACGATAGCTACAACGCTAATCCAGTTAGCATGAAGATGTCGTTGGAACATCTAGGGTCGATGAAAACACCTAAGCGACGCATCGCCTTGTTAGGTGAGATGCTAGAACTTGGGCCTGCCTCGGAGGCTGCTCACCAGGAAATGGGTCGGCATTTAAAGGGCGTTGATGAGGTTTATACCTTCGGACCGGGTTTTTCTGCGTCATCTTTTGCGCGGCAGGGCCATTTCCCTTCGGCTAACGAATTTGACCTCGAAAGTTTTGTCGCTCGATTGGAGCCTGGTGACAGCGTACTGGTCAAAGGCTCAAACAAGGTTTTTTGGAAGCACAGTTTCGTAGAACGACTCACCGGTACGATTGATCACCGGGGTTAGGATCTTCATCTGACTCAATATAGATATCAGCTTCTTCTGCTGACAACATACCGGCGCCTTTCCACGGCAGCAGTTGGTAATCTTCGTGGTTGAAATCCATAAACGGGTATTTGATGATCTCAAAGTACGGTGAGTAATCGAAATCACTCGGCGTACATAGTTTTGGGTTGCGTCGAAAGAATCTGGGTTTACCTTCCTCTGTTTGTTTAACCAACGGGAGAATGGGGAAATTCACTTTCCCGAAAGACTCAGCAATCATGGTCGAACACACGGTTTTTTCAGGTTTCCCCGCCCGCTGGAGAAACAGCGTTGAAGCCCATTTCCGAGGGAGCAGGAACCAGGGGAAAAGAAACCTAGCCAGATCAAGAATCTGTCTGACATCGTAATCCAACCCGACGTGGCTAATGGCGGACCGAGTAACGTTAGCAGCATCACCGAGGGACAGTCTAGATGGTCTGCAGATGCGAAGGTGTTCGCAATCATAAACCGATAGTGCACGTACAACGGTGCCGTGACCCAACAGGCTCTCAACGATCAGTCTGTCCCCGGAACTTCCCTGGTAAAGAGACGCAACTCTGGCGCGCAATGCATCGTCTTGTATATCGTCAATCCGTCCGATAAAAAGCGCAGCATGAGTCCACGGGCTGTTGGTCAACCAGCGAATAATATCGCTGACTCGAGTCCTGCCCTCGACCAATATGACATCGCAGGGTGTTAGTACGCGACTCAGGCGGTCAAAATCGCTCAACGGAAATTGACGCGCAGGCCGCTCTCGGTTAATCCAGTTAATTATTGTGCGCATTTGTCACACTGCTTCTTCAAACCAATGGTGTTGGTCTGGTTGTTGGGAACCGGCTCATTCATGTTCTGTATAACGGGAAGGGTTTATCTGTATAATCTTAACGCAGCAAATAGAGTTCCGTCATGATTGTCGACCGGTTAGGTAGAAAATTTAGCAACTTGCGCGTCAGCCTCACGGCGGCCTGCAACTATGCGTGCACCTATTGCGTACCTGATGGTAAGCGATTGATGAAGGCGAATAATGAGTTGCCAGCGCCAAAGCTTCTTAAGGCTGTAGAGTTGCTGCAGCAAGCAACAGGCATCGACAAGGTGAGAATTACCGGAGGCGAGCCGCTTGTCACGCCTAAATTTGATGAGTTCCTGCTCGGCGTCATGTCGATGGGTCTTAACGATGTCAGCCTGACAACCAATGGTCAGCTCCTCATGGCCAAGAAGGACGTGATCGCAGAGTCAGGGCTGACACGAATGAACATCTCTCTGGACACGTTGAACCCGCTCAGGTTCAAGCAGATCGCCAGGGGGGGAGACCTAAAGACAGTGTTAAAGGGTATTGATGCAATGCTTGCGCTTGGCATCAAGCTAAAGATCAACATGGTGCCAATGCGATCTCAAAACCATAGCGATATTATTTCCATGCTCGATTTTTGTTTCGATCGAGGTATCGAATTGCGCTATATCGAGCTGATGAGGATGGGACACCTGCTGGGCAGTAAAGGATTCCAGGCAGATTTTGTTTCCATGGAAGCGCTGCTCGATGAAATAGGCAAAAAATACGAATTCAGTCGTACAGATGCCCCGTACGATTCGACCGCAGCTCGCTTTTTTGTCGCAGACCGCGGAAATTTCGGTATTATCGCCAACGAGAGCGAACCGTTCTGCAGAACGTGCACAAGACTTCGGCTTTCTTCTGATGGTTATCTATACGGGTGCCTCTCCAGCGCCAATCGTCAGGACGTATCAGAGATTCTGGCGCTACCGCGCCACCTTGCGCTGCCAAAATTGCAGGGATTGCTGGTCAGCGCACTTGGTGACAAAAAGCTCGCCTTCCAGGGCGAGGTTACTGTGATGAAATTCATCGGCGGCTAACCAGGCTTTATCTTTTTTCTTCCAGTTTTTCGCGTTTCCCATAGCGCCTCGAGGGACATTAATTAGTTTGCCCGATTGCCCCGCATAAACTAACGACATAAACAACTATTTCCCGGCACATCGCTGTAGTATCCGATAAGCAGGGTGGCGTATGTCACTCTAATTATAATTTGAGAAAAGGACCGAGGCATGATGGATCTCGACATCCCGGAACGATTGGTTCCAATTCGTGACAAGATCGATAACTTTGTTAAAACCAACGTTGATCCGTTAACGGATGAGTACTACACCGAGATTGACGTCGGTGACCGCTGGCAACATACAGACAGACAATTGGAAATACTCAATGGCTTGAAAGACAAGGCTCGTGAAGCTGGCCTCTGGAACTTCTTTCTGCCTGAAAGCCAGGGCGGAGCAGGCGTCAGCAACCTGGAGTATGCGCACCTCGCAGAAGTTATGGCGCGCAACCCAATTGCCTCAGAAATATTTAACTGTGCAGCGCCAGACACTGGCAACATGGAAGTCCTTGAGCGGTACGGATCAGAACATCATAAAAAGGAATGGCTAGAGCCATTGCTCGAAGGAAAGATTCGGTCTGCATTTGCGATGACTGAACCCCATGTCGCTTCCTCGGATGCCACCAATATTGCGACGAGTGCCGTACTTGACGGTGACGAGTGGGTGATTAACGGTGAGAAGCATTACATCTCTGGTGCAGGCGATCCTCGCTGTAAAATCATGATTACGATGGTCGTGACTAATCCGGAGGCACCAAAGCATCTTCGTCAGTCACAAATTTTGGTGCCGCTACCGTACCCCGGCGTGGAAGTCGTTCGGCCAATGTACGTTTTTGGTAAAGACGATGCGCCACACGGACACATGCATATCAAATTTGATAATGTCAGAGTGCCCAAAGAAAACATTATTCTTGGCGAAGGCCGTGGTTTTGAGATTTCACAGGGTCGTCTTGGCCCAGGTAGAATTCACCACTGCATGAGATCAATCGGTGTGGCTGAGCGAGCGCTTGAGTTGCTGTGTCGTCGAGCATTATCACGAACGGCCTTTGGCAAGTCGCTGGCTGAACTCGGTGGTAACTATGATGTCATCGCAGACTCTCGTATCGAGCTGGATATGTGCCGACTCTCGGTATTGAAAGCTGCGTACATGATGGACACGATTGGAAATAAAGAAGCCAGGAAGTACATCTCGGCGATCAAGGTCGCAGTGCCTAATATGGCACTTAAGATCATTGACAGCGCTATTCAGATGCACGGCGCGCTTGGCGTTTCACAAGACACGCCTCTTGCCGCTATGTGGACTTCCCAGCGAACCCTGAGGCTGGCAGATGGTCCAGACGAAGTTCATCGCAGGGTAATAGCACGAGAAGAACTGAAGAAGTATCAATAAACCCAATCAGTGATGTGATTAAAAGGCCGCTAAACGCGGCCTTTTTTTTGTAAGGCCTGTGACCAGCAATATTGCCACGGTCGCACAGATGGCTTTCATTCGCTTGCAGATTTAATCAAACTACCTCCCATGTTGAAACCATATTATTTGATCCTATCGTTGTCACTCCTGTCGTGGTCTATCCACGCGCAAAACCGCGTCCCGGAACTCACTGCAGCCACAGAGCAGACCACAGAACAGACCGCAGAACAGACCGCAGAGCAGACCACAGAGCAGACCACAGAGCAGACCACAGAACAGACCACAGAACAGACCACAGAGCAGGCCACAGAACAGACCACAGAGCAGGCCGCAGAACAGACCTTAGAGCAGACTACAGAGCAGGCCGCAGAACAGACCGCAGAACAGGCCACAGGACAGGCCGCAGAGCAGGCCGCAGAGCAGGCCACAGGACAGGCCGCAGAGCAGGCTGCACATCCGGCCCAATTCTCGATTAGGGGAGAAGGGGTCGCCGGCGAGGTGGTATACGCGGAGATTAGCTATCAACTGCCGGTATCGCTGGTAGCGGGCGGCTCCATCGTGTTTCAACAGCAACGGACGCAGGCACGAAGGCTACAAATAGCAAACCCTGCTGCTATCAATTTCTTGCGGATTGTTTCAGAAGGACAAGTTTCAGAAGGAGAAGTTTTAGAAGGACAACTGCGGGCGCTTGACATTGAAGGGGCGGGGTTCGCGGGCGATGCTGATTATAAAGCCTCCGAAATCGGCTTCGAAGTGACTTCAGGTGTCGTCAAGGCTGGCACTGTCCTGCGTTTTATTGTCGATAGATTGCAGCTTCCCACCACGGCAACGGCCGACTATGGAATGCCTCTTTATCTTTACAAAAACCAGGAAACGCCGCCAACCAGGGTGCTCGGTAATTCGATACAAATTAGCCCGGGTGAGTTCAGCGAACTACGATTGTCCTCCAGTTCTATCGTTAAGCCCGCGGAAGTTATCGACCTTTGGTTAAGGCTTGAAGATGAGTACGGGAATATTGCCCAGGCGCGCAACTTGTCGCTGGATTTGTTGGTAAATGGTGTCTTCAGGGAACGATTGGATGTTGTAGCGTCCGTACAGAAAATTGACGGCATCAGTTTTCAGGCGACAGGATCTTATCGTTTGGAAGTCCGCACTGGAGGGGGTGGCATGTCTGCAATGTCGAACCCGGTACTAGTGGGCAACAAACCATACGATATTATCTGGGCCGACTTAGGCGCCCGGACCGAATTGTCAAAGAACCTGCCGTCCGCAGAAGCGCTGGCAACCGCCGCCATGGGACGGTATGCGCTAACGCTGCCCGTAAACTACGAAAGGTCAACGCCCCCCGCGTTCTTGCCCGGTATTGATAACACGTCAATCGTGAGTGATTGGAAATCGCTTAAAACAGGCGGAGCCAGCGTTGTTTTGTCCAAGGCTAATGTCGCTTCGTTCACCATGGCGAAACCGGAGCATCCTACGGATCTAAGACGAATGGTGCCCGAGAGCCTTCAACTGGTTGAGATCGTCAGCGGTGGTTCTGTGTATGACTGGTTCGGCAATAAGGCTGCATTGATGGGCTTTCGTATTGGTTTTGTTGGGTCCAATCACAGTCACCAGTATCCTGGCCGGTTTAAAGAGGTGAACAACGCTATCTGGCTGACGGAAGGACAAGACTGGTTCGATGCCCTGAGCAATCACCAGACATATGTTTCGGTCGGATCGAAGATGGTACTAGCGGTAAGTCCAATGAACCTTGGTATGGAACCGACCAGGAAACTTGGCCTTGAGATAGTGGCAGAAGGGCCAATCGTTTCGGTCAAGGTATTTAAAAATGGACGCCTGTTTAAAACCAGGCGCCAATTCGACACCAGCGGTAATCGATTTCGTCTGGTCGTTGAATCTTCGAGTGAACCGTTCAGTCGCATAATGAGTAAGCCCAGGAATGCACGCGAGTGGCTGGGCTACGTTGTTACACAGGGCGAGGGTATTACGGTAAACCAGGTAGGGAAGGCTTGGCGGGTCCAGCCTGGACGACAGCTTGGGCGAGTGGACTTTCTGACTAGAACTCACGGATTGAACCAGTTTCTGGAATTCGAACTTGGGTCAGCCAATGCCGACACGGTCATTGAAATAGGCATTGCCCCCGGATATGAAGATGCTGCGTGGATCCCTAATGACCGTTTACCGCAACCGACGTCAGGTCAGAAATTTCTAATACCAATCGCCGAAGCAATACTGGGGGCAACACGAACGATTGAGGTTGAGGGTTACCAGGACTCTGTGCGTATTGAACCGGCGCTCGTGCCTTTTGGGGCTTCTATGCGTTTCAACTTTGAGGATCCGTCAACACCACATATTGGCGATTATTATTACTTTCGAGTCAGGTTGGAGGATGGGAGTTTTGCCTATACTTCGCCCATCTATGTGGGTGATTTCGAGTGATTTTAACTACCACAAAAGCATGACAATCGGGGCGCAGATCTCGTAGAATTAGCGCCGGCCCCCGCATGGGCCTGCCGCCGACATTGGCAAAGCTTTTAGTATTGCGATAAATAGCTCACCGAAAAATTATCAATGCCCTCATTCCCTTAGTCGGTCACGAGTGTCTAGCTGGGAGCCCATGTACGGCGCTTCCTCGCAGGAGTTATTATGTATTCCGCTACTGTAGGTTTAGTCAAGGCAACATGGCATGCCGACGCCGTCGATGCCTTTGCGGTCAGTTGTAGTTCAGCGCTGAACAACTCCAATCGGCAGATTCAGGTAAACACTTATAGTGTTCCGGGGGTCGTTGAAATCCCGTTGTTTACAAAAAAGCTAATTCAGTCGCAGACAGTTGACATTGTAGTGGTCGTTGGACTGATTGCCGATCACGGTATCTACCGCCACGACTTCGTTGCTTCAACCGTGATGGATGCAACCATGAAGGTGCAGATGGATACCGGGGTGCCGATTATCTACGGCATCCTTACCCCTCAAGACTTCTTAAGTGAAGGTCGAGAAGAATTTTTCAAAAAACATTTTATCAAGAAAGGCGAAGAAGCAGCGCGGAGTGTGCTGGCAACACTGGACAATGAGCAACTGCTTGCAGGCCTGCTCAAGGAAGCGGTATAACAGCCTATATCGGTCGGTTATTGGCCAAGGAAACGCTGTTAATGGTGTGGGCCATTTCATGTATGTCATGTCATGTATGTATAGTCGTTAACATGCAAAGTTAAACTCGCTCAAGGAAACGGTTTCATGAAGTATTTACATACCATGGTGAGGGTCAATGATATTGAAGCCTCTCTGGATTTTTATTGTGAAAAACTAGGGCTGCAAGAAAATCACCGATACGAAAGCGAGCAAGGGCGATTTACCCTGGTTTTCCTTTCGGCCCCCGGGGATGAGTCCGCTCAGGTAGAGCTCACTTACAACTGGGATGGCGATAAACTGGGCGATGGAAGTCGAAACTTTGGACATTTGGCATATTCCGTCGATAACATCTACGAGACCTGCCAACGTTTGATGGACGGAGGGGTGATTATTAGCAGACCGCCCCGTGATGGTCACATGGCTTTTGTCAGGTCGCCTGACAACATTTCAATAGAAATTCTTCAGGCTGGGGATTCCCTCAAGCCTCAGGAACCCTGGATTTCCATGGACAACGTGGGTGATTGGTAGGTCCTACCGGTATCAGGGATTACTCGTTTGCCAGGAGACCTTTGACATCAGCCAGTCTCTAGACAAATGCGTGAAGAGAGTGCTTGCTTTTGGGAACTCTGAGCCTTTATTCGTCCAGTACCGTCATCGCTTAACGATAAAAAATGATGTCTGATAAATTCAAGGCCCGTCATTTTTGTCGGTCGCTACGACGGTTCCCGGGCTTAACCTTCGCTTCAGCCAGCAAGACCCTTTATGTTTATAGTTCTTGCTTTCATTTTATCAGGCGTACAAATTGACACCCGCGGTGGCAATAGCAAAAATGCAAGGACGCATTAAGCTCAATAGGGAAGAAGATCATGGGTGAGCAAGCTTGGTTGTCACTGGTCCAGGAAGAAATACTGGAGCCTGATCTCAAAATCTGTGATCCACACCACCATCTTTGGGACCGTAATGGCAGCAGATACCTGCTTGATGAGATTCTAGAAGATGTTTATACGGGGCATCGTGTCGTTAGTACGGTTTTTGTCGAATGTGATTCGATGTTTAGTGCT
>Ga0302121_10001195_pt1 | contig 12799 bp, 10 predicted proteins | sample CB21_surface_MG_FD_203120 | JGI IMG/M metagenome (GOLD analysis project Ga0302121, IMG submission 203120) | Marine microbial communities from Western Arctic Ocean, Canada - CB21_surface | ecosystem: Environmental > Aquatic > Marine > Oceanic | place: Canada: Western Arctic Ocean | collected... | reverse complement strand
TTCGGCCAGCCCGTCTCGCCGTCCGGGTTTGGCCAGCCGTTATCCGGCGGGTCGCCTTTCGGGACGCAACGCGGCCAAAACCAAAGCGCAGGGTCCGGTTTCGGACAACCCACGAGCGCGGGCGGTTCTTCTTTCGGGGGCGGCGGTACCAGCGGCGGCGGTTCTTCTTTCGGGAGTGGTGGTGCGACCGGAAGTCCTTTCGGGAGCGGCGGTGGTAACATGACCGGAAGTCCTTTCGGGGGCGGCGGTAGTAACAATGCGAGTCCTTTCGGGCAACAAGCTGTGAGTGGAAGTCCTTTCGGGCAGCAAAACGGGCAGAACGGCGGGTTCGGCGGACAACAGTCGTCGGCGTCGCCGTTCGGGCAGCCCGCGCGCGCCGCGCAACCCTTCGGCGGCGCCGGCGCCAAGCCGAACCCGGCGTTTACGCAGATGCGGCGATAGAGAGTCGTTCCGGTTTCCGGAGACGGCCAATTGTAGTTGAGAGACGGCGATGTGTGGGGTCGCGATGCGTTTTAAAGAAAACAACACAAGCCAATCATACATATGTCATACATTGACAAAGAGCGGTCGCGGTCACTCCCCAACAACGCACCTCGCCAACCGTCGGCGATGCGCCGCCGACATCACGCCAGAGTCTGCGCTTCGATTCCGTTCAGTTTCATCGGCGGTGGCGCTCCACGACCGGCGCCGGCGCTTCGTGCGAGTCCTAACAAAGATTACAGCCACGGCGTTTTCGCGTATAACCCCACCGCGGCTCGGTCGTCCAGCTGGTCGATGAGCGTGTTTTCCCTTTTGTGCCCCGACGTGGCCTGCGCCGTGCCGTCGTACCCCTCCAAGCCGTTGTCCCCCACGTTTTGATACCCCTGGCTTCCCGTAACGCCGTTGCCCGCGATGGCGAAATCCACCCCGAGGGATTCGAAAATCTCCGCGATCCCTAAAAACATGTGGTGTCGCAACCGCATGGTGGTAAAACCCTCCTGTCGCAACAACCGGTAGTCGTTGTAGCACACCACTTCCAACACCGCCCCTCCCGCGAACGAGTTAATCCCGGTCAACGTGGCCCTCGGGGCTAAACTCACGCCGCGCATCGTATCAGCACCAGCGGTGCTTCGCAGAAACGCCTCGATCTGCTCCTGGATATCGGGCACGTACTTCAAGTCCTTGAATGGAATCGCGAGCTGTTCCCGGAACTCGCGGTAGGGCGCTCTGGAAAGGTTCTCCACTTTGTGCGCCACCATCGCGCTGTTCGGGATGTACGCCACCTTTCCGGCGCGGTTGACGAGGGTGGTGTACAAAAGCCCGATGTGCTCCACCCGGCCGCTAATTTCTCGTCGGCCCGACAGTAACACCCGGACCACTTCTTTCGGGGAGAACCACCCCGCCGCGATGACGATAAGCCCGCCGAAGTAGTTCGCCACGGTGTCTCGCAACACCACCGAAGCTAAAATACCAAGCACCACAGTGCTGGCGCCCAGACCCTTCACCACCCACTGCAGCGGCAACCCCAACGAGTCGAGCGCGGCGAGGAAGGTCAAGGACCACACCAAAACCCCCGTTTCCCGGTCGTACACGTGCGCGGGAATCAAATCCGCGGGCTCGCTTTTACCGTAAATCTTCACCCGTAGCTGCCCGGCGAACCGCGCGAGGTACCTCTGGCGGAAACTGTTCAGCGCGTGGCCGTAAAACAGAATGCGCAAAACCCTCACGCACTTCTCGGGGGGAAAAAGCGCGTGCACGCCCTCCGAGGAAATCGGCACGATCACGATGTACGTCCACGCCAGGGCGACCATCAACAGCGCGGTTCTCAAGATTTTATATATCCACCCGAAGAACGAATCCGTGAATGGCTTTCGCGACGCCAAGGACACGGCGGCGTCTGACTTGGCGTCCAGCGACCCGCGCCACCGGCTCGGCGCCACGGCGCACCACGCGCCGTGCATCACCACCAGGAGCGGTCTCAAGGACGCGACAACCACCATCAGGCCGAGCGCAAAACACGTGCTGTACGCCATGGTCTGCGCGAAGGTTAACCCCGCGGGCTGGACCAGCGCGAACGGGATGGTGTCTCCGAGCGCCTGGGCTATGGTTTCGGGACCCACGCCTCCCACCGCGGAGAGGACGTGTTTGGATTGTCGTTTGCAGTCGTTTGGTTTGGTGGAGGACGGCCACGCGCCGTAGGGGGTCCCTCTGAACCCGGTTCGCCCGCCTGACCGTCCATTCGTGTGCGTGTCCCTTCTGAACGCCGTGGCGTGCGTGGTAACGGACGCGCGTCCGCGAGTTGAGCGCGTCTTTTGAGTTGGTCGCTCCTTTCGTGAAAGCGCGTCGGTAAAGGAAGTAGAAAGAGTAGAAAAACCAGCGGCATGGGCACGGCGTGGTGGCCCGCCGTAAGGAGCGACACCGCGTTCCACGCGCGACGAGGACGCGCGCGGTGCACATATGGTGGCGCTCGCTGACGCGGGGGCGAGACGCCCGGGGGGAAGCGCGGTGGAAAACACCATCCTGGTGCCGCGGAACGCGCAAAGCTGTTGGAGCTCGCCGCGTCACCCGAAAGAAAAAGATGGTCTCGGGGTGGGGGCAGACCTCGTCGCGTCGTGCACGACGTGGTGTGTTCGGTGCGAAAGCCGAGACGCGTGTGTGGAATGTACACACACAAGTCCTGCGACGTGGGCGTTCGGACCCTGCCGGCTGCCGTGGCAGTGCGACACGTAGCAGTGCGAAGCGCCAACGCAATTGTCCTGCTTTTTTCGGTTCTGCCGAAGCGAAGCGGGTTGCCGAGGAGCGACAACCGCGGATTGAGAGCCTTGGTTTCATCATTTCAAAGGAAGCGCTGTCGGCGACACCTCGCGATCAAACGAATTCGACATTGTTCACCCATCGCGCCGATGAAAAACGCCAGTCGCGGGAAATCCGCCGAGAAAAAGTCGCATCAAAACATGCATCGTCACGGAACCTTTCGTTGTTAGTTCAATCCTTTGGGGCGCTCTCGTCCGGTCTGACACACGATGGCCTCCCCCGCCCCCGACCCTCGCGTCCGCGAGGGAAACGAGCCTGGGGTGTGGTACGTGCGGAACACGGAAAGCGGGGTGGTTGAAACGTGGCGCATCGGGACGAACTACCGGCTGGTTTCCGTGTTGGGGTGTGGGTCATTCGGTGCGGTTTGCAAGGCACTCGATACGGACGCCAACCGCGTCGTCGCGCTGAAGCGCGTCCCCGATGCCCTGACTTCCCTTGACACCGCGAAACGAGTGTTACGCGAGGTCGTGGTTTTGAACCGTCTGGACCACCCGAACATCATCAAGATCTTCGACATTTTCCACACCCCCGCGACGCAAGGCGCCAGGGTGATGGACCCATACACGTTTACCCTGATTCCGCTTTCTGTCGATTTGTACATGGCGTTTGAATTGGCGGAGGGCGGTGATTTGTACGAAATCAGGGGCGAAATGCGCGCCGGTGAGGTCCGCAACCTGATGAAACAGCTCACCAGCGCGATCATGTACCTGCACGACGAAGGCGTGATGCACCGGGACATAAAAAGCGCAAACACGCTTTGCGGGCAAAACCGGATGGGCGGTCGGGTGGTGAAGATCTGCGACTTTGGCTCGGCGCGGGGCACCAATGACATCATGGATGATACGGAATCAGGTGAGACTTTGGATGTTGAAAAAGAGCTGCGGCGACGGAAACGCGCGCGGAACGCTGCTGGTGAGGTTTCGAGTTCGTTCGGGGTAGACGGGTCGTCGCCGCAGCTCGCCGCAGCTCGTAATTCCCAATTCGCACAGCGAGACATGCTCACCACCGTGGTCGCGACGCCTTGTTACCGAGCACCCGAGGTGATTATGAGCAACGGGGGGTACACCGGGTCTATGGACGTCTGGGCGCTGGGGTGTATTTTCGGCGAACTCCTGCAGCGACAGCAACAGCACGCCTTGACTCCGAACCTAACAATCGCGCCCCTGTTCCGGTTCGACGACGACCCGCTAAATCTTCTCAAGCTGGGAACAGACGAGACGTACACCGCGGTGGTGGATGATGTCGCAAAGCAGGGAACACAAAATCGAGGTGACATCTCAGGTTCAACTTACGAAGTCTCGGTAAAACAAAAAAAGAAAGAACAAAAAACCCGACGCGAATCAAGGGCCAGGGCCAGGCTGGACCTGTTCTTCAACGTCGTCGGCACGCCTTCGTGGCGATGCGTTGAGGGAATTCAGAACCCTAAATTCCGGGCGTACTTAAAAGGAATAAGAGGCCGACCAGGCTCACTCACGAACACGTTCGCAGGGTGCGATGACTCCGCGAAAGATTTGCTGTTGCGGATGCTCGCGTTCGACCCCGACGAAAGGGCGTCGCCCCGGGAGATTCTCGCGCACGAGTACTTTGCCGATGACGATACAGCGAGTAGCTCGGGAAACAGAGAGAGTTCCAGTGCCACCGGAATCGGCGTACCGCGCGTTTCTACCTCTTTGATGGATGTCGAAGATAGGTTTGATGTGGAAAACAACAATGTCCAAGATGCGCTCAGGGATGATTTTGCGGAGCCTTTTGAGATGGACATCGAACAAAAAGGTTTCGACAAAGAGTTTTGGCAACTCGGTTCGCCGCGCGCCGCGCTCGCGGCGCTTGAAACGGCGTTTGTGGAAGCGAACTCCGCGGCGAACGCCGCTGATGGAAACCCAACGACATGGAGAAATTACTTCAAGGACTGGTTCGAACGGGAGTGCGAGCGACGCACGCGGAGCGGACACGAAGCAGACGGATCGGGCGAAGCGGAACCGTCGCGCGAAAAGTCCCCGCCCCTTTTCGATTTTCCCATGGACGCCGACGCGGCAAACATTACGTCGTTCGGGTCGTTCGAGGACCCGACTTTACCCGGGCGTTTAACAAACGCGTTCCCCCTGTTTTTTCGACAAGGCGAGAAACCCGTTCAGTGGGCGGGGCTGGACGCGGTCGGCACGCGCGGCGGGGGCGGCGATTCAAATGATTTGAACGCCACAAACGACACACACGCGCAAAATGTCATGGCCCTGAACATCGAACAGCGTTACCTCGGCGGCGCGTTCGGCACAACGGGGGTTTTCGGGCAGGGTGGGGTGGGCGAATCGAGCGCGCGTGACTTCGGGCGGCTCGGAGACGCGCGATTGGCCGTCCAGACCAGATGGGGCGGCGCGCTCGGGCACCTCGGCGCGAACCGACACGGCGAGTGGGGCGAGGAGGACTTGCCGACCGCGATGAAAAAACTGAACGTGGAAACGTCGTCGTGGGGGGTCACCGCGGTGCCGCCGGGGATGACCAAAGAAGAGGGGGCGTCGTACGCATCCAACCAGCAAGGGCGGTGACGGGTAGGGAAACGGCGCCTGATTGGGTAACAGAAGACAGTCGCTCGTTCCATCTGCGCTCCGTGCGTCTTTCCCGCAGTCTGGCGCTCTCCCAACTCCAATTTTTGTGCGTCTTCCCTTCAGTCTGGCGCTCGCCCAACTGAGCCTTTTTTGTGTGCTCCGTGCGTCTTCCCTTCAGTCTGGCGCTCTCCCAACTCCAACTTTTGTGCGTCTTCCCTTCAATCTGCGCTCGCCCAACTGATGAGCCTTTTTTTTTCCGCAACCGAAATAAAAAATAACAACGGCCGCCTCTCCAAAAGCAACGATTTAAAAGTGTGCGCTACTCCTCGAGGCGCTTCTATGTCGGCGGGTCCCGAGGAGACCGTCGGCGGGCTTCGGCTCGCGTCGAACGGCAACGTGGTTGACGTGCCGCGAACCACGGAGAAACTCGCGCGTCTTCGCCGCGCGCGTAAAGAGACGGCACGAGACGACAAGGATGCGCAGCGTCGGTTGAACGACTACGATGAGATGAACGCACTGCACGCGCAGCTTGATTTGAAGCTCCGCGAACGAAACGAACGCCGAGCGGCGTTGCTTCGTGTGCAAAGCGAGCGGGTCGGCATTGGCCGTGAAACACGAGTGGCGCACGCGGCGTCTGCGCGCGACGTGCCAGAGGCGCGCCGCCTGGAGACCACGCGAGGGGAAACGCAGAATCGGAACGAACAACGAAGAGCGGAGTTTCAACGACGAAGGCACTCCGCGACGGAAACGCGGTGGACGCACATCAACGAAACCGCCGCGGAGGATGCGTCTCGAACGCCGCGACTTCGCGAGACCAGGTCGCAAAGAGACACGACGACTGCTGACCATCCGGTGTTGGCGGTGACTGAAAACGGCAACAACGGTGTTTCGTCAGAACCCGGTGACAATCTCGCCGCGGCGCGAGAATCGCTCGCGGCGAGAAACAACGCGGTGGAGCGTCCTTCCGATTCCACCTCCGAATTCGAATTCGCAGTCGTCACGCCAACTGGCGCGTCGCGCTCATTCCGAGACTGTGATTTTCTTCGCGTCGCACGCGATACCGACCTGCGAAGCCTCGCGAACGAAGTCGAAGTGCTTGAGGACATTCTGGAAGAAATTGAAACTCGCGAAACCCCGACGCGAGGGACGAGTGAATCGGAAACGTTGAACGCATCCGTGGGATCGGTTTACCGCACCTGTGTGAAACCAGGCGGCGTGGCGTGGCGTTCGCCGCCGGACACGAAGGACTCGTGGAGAACGGCGCGATTCGGGTTTGAATCGGCGCTCGAGGTGTCGGACGTCTCTTTCTCGTCTCCCAACCGGACACCGGTTGGGGACGAATCATTCACGTCCACGGCGTCAAAAGAAAACTCCCCGTTCCCGTCTTGTCCGTCCCCGGATTTCGAATCCAGGCTTCGAGGGGTGACAGTGAGTCGTCGTCGTCGTCGAAGCCGGGGTAAAACGGAGGAGACCGCGGTCGACGAAAGCGACTCTTCGCGATTGGAAAGTGAAAAAGCGATTGGAAAGCGAAACGAAACCTCACCGCGGTCCACGCCGTCGGGCGCGAGTTTGTTCGCGGCCGATTCGGTTGACGGGGAATATTTTAGCGGAGAAGCAGCCAACGGCGGCGAGGACGACGAGGTGAGCTCCATGCCGATGCGTCGCGCGGGGACGATCGTTAAGGAGCTTTTGGCGGTGTCGGGGGAGGCGGTGGGTGTGGCAACGGCGGATACCGGAGAGAACGGTGAGACGGTACACAGTGTCCCTGTGCTCAGTAAAAAAAACGAGGTCTTGCTTGAGACAGAGACGACGCTTCCGTCGTCACGACGAGGCGACCCTTCGTCGTACGGCCCGCACCTGGAAGGTTTGCTGACGAAACCAACCTGGGCCGGCGTCCCGCGTCGCAGCCGTCGCGCGACGCGTCGGGAGAAGAAATTCGGCAAGCTGCCCTTCCGCGTGGCGGGGTTGACGCTTGAGATGACCCGCAAAGCGGGGGAAGGCGCGCTTCGCGGTGTTGGCGGTGTTATCAGGGCACTGGGAGGGATCGTGATACGAGATTCAAGGTGAACTCTGTTCCATCCATCGATTGAAAATATCTTGTTTTGGCAATCTGAGTCAATCGCTTCAGTCCGTGGTTACCGCATTACATGATCACGCAGCCCTTCTCCTTCTCTTCTGCCTTTTTCGCGTTCGCCGCTTTCTGCGCCTTGAGCTCGGTCTGGAACTTCTGGTAGTCCTCGGACTTGACCTCCTCCTTGCCGTTCGGCAGGAACACCTTCCGCCAGAACCCCGATTCTTCCTCCACCGGGGCTGCTTTCGATTTGCTGTCCTGGGTGGCGCGGACCACGGTCGCGGAGCGAGCCTTCTTTGCGCTGGTGGGGCGCGCGGGGACGCGCACGGGCGCGGTGGTGGAGGCGACGGAGTTCATGTTCGTGGGTGGGTGTCTGTGGAGTGGGGTGGGTTGGGGATGAGCGAAACGGCGTTCACTTCATTTCCGGAAGCCAACCAACTCCTTCATTGGTTGGAAAGCGCCAGCTCGAATCTGACAAAAACGAGAGATCGCGTTGGTTGAAAGCGAAATCAACTGCATTTCACACTCAAAATGATGCCATGTCCACGATGGAAGTCGCGGAAAGCGAAAGGACCTTCCTTTGAGAAGTAGGACCGATCAAAATGAGAGGCGTAACACCATCTGTGTTGAACGACGGAAAGCGGCCTTCCTCCCCTCGCCGCCAAACATCGCGAGACGCGCGCCGAACACTCGTGTTCGGGCGCCATGACACTCGAAACGCGCCGGCGGGTCCGCGGCCTTGACGGAAACGGTGCGTGGTCCTTCTGCCCCCGGTGGTGTGCTCCGCGGACGGGACACGACGGGCCTCTAGAATCTCGCCGAAATTGCTCTCGTCTCTCATTCGATTTCTCGGATCCCGAGACACGTCTGCCTGCACCCTTCCCTTCCCCTCCCCGCTGACCCATCCACCCCCTCCCCACACGTCCCTCGCGCCTCCGTAGACGGTGGTTTCTGGAGTCGGCACCACCACCGCGTGTTCCTCGCCCTGAGCTTCGCCCTGGCGTGCGTTTGCGGGGCGTTCCTGTGGGGGCACAGGGACTCGGTGTTCCGCCTCGGCGCGAACTCGCTGGGCCCCGGCCCAGGTGAGTGGCTCGTGGAGGCGCCTCGGGTGCACGGCTTGAGCTCTGTGAAGCTCAGCGACGCGTCACAGCGACACTCACGTGAGCTCGAACAGCGAGACTGCTTTGTAGTCGTCAAGGATGGCGTAATCGTGCACGAGACGTACCGCGAGGGGGGCGATTTGGAGACGCTGCATCACATCGACGGCGTCGGGCGCGTGGCGGCGGCGCTTCTCGTCGGCGCGGCGGCGAGACACGGACTTATCGATTTAGACACCCCGCTTGTTGATTACGGCATTGGCGCGCCTGCGGTGAGGGAGTGGGCGAGCGCGGGGACGACTGACAGTGGCGACACCGCGACGGTGGATCCAGAAGCGCTGAAGCGCCATCCCGAGCTGCGGTGGGGAAACGAGTGGGCGTTTGTGACGGCGCGGCACGTTCTTTCCGAGACCACGGGCGTTGGCGAGGCGAGGGCCGGGACGGTGTGGCACCACGACAACTTCGGCGAGCTCCTCGACGTGCTTTCCGACGTCGTAGCCACAGCCACGGGAGGTAAGCCAAACGAGTGGGCGAAAAAACACTTCACGCGCCCGTTGGGGGTTTCCGATTTCTTTGGAGGAAACGGCGGCGATCGCGTCGGTGGGACCCGACTTCGCTTCGCGGGGGGGCAGATGGCGACGTGTCGCGACGCCGCGCGGTTCGGGCAGCTCATCGCGAACGGGGGTGTTTGGTTGGATGAAAACGGGGTTGGCCAGCGGCTGGTGGATGAAGACTTTGTGAAAAGAATGACGGCGTCGTCGTCGCCAAACGCCAACGCCAACGCCGGGTACTCCACGCTGGTGCACCCGGGGACGACCGCTTCGGGGCAACCCAGGGCCACCGCGTTCTTCGCGGGCGTGGAGGTGGGGTCAGGGGCTTTGGGGAAAGGCTCGAGGAAGGCTGCGCAGGCGGGAGGGCGGAAGAAATCCAAAAAGGAGATGAAAGCGGGTGAAAAATCGAAAGACCCTCGCCAGACCAAGATCGACGCCGCGGTTTCGGCGGAACAAACACACCTGCTGGGGGCTGCGAAGCAGTTGGATTTGGAACACGCCAAGGAAGGCCACCCCACGTCGCTGTCATCGTTGGGCGACGCGCCACAAGAAAAGCACCGCGCGCCTGCTTGGGAGGATTACGAAGGCGCCGAGAAAACCGGGTGCGGCGACACGGGGTCGTCGTCGTCCGCGATTCTCGGCGCAGACGGCCCTTCTTTTCCGCTCGCGTTCGCGGTGGGCAAGCTGGGGAAGTTCGTCGTGGTCGCCCCAACAACGAACACCGTGGTCGTGTCAATGGGGAACACGTGGGGCGCGTCCGCTGAGTGTCCATCAGGGCTGCGGGAACTGCTGGACTCGCAAACGCGAATCGCGTCCGGCGCGCGGCGCGCGAGCGCGGGGGGAAGCGCCAACCTCGGCGCCGCGCCGGGAAGCGTAACCGCCGGGTACGACGAAACCGTGTTGATGCGCCAGCTGTGGAGCGCCGTCGGGGAGGCGGTGACGCCTGTTGGTTACTTGAGCGATTTCACCGTGACCGCGCGCAAAGCCGTTTCCGGAATCGGCGTGAAGAGATTAGTCGCGAACACTGACGTTGATGGAAAATCCGAGCACGGTTTACTCGTGCCGCAAACGAACCCCGGCGCGTACGGCAAATCAAAAGCCAGCGCGATCGCGGCGGTCGCGGCGACGGACCGGCTTTCGGAAACGAAACAGAGCCATTTGGAAAAAGCGTCCCACGTTCCGGACGATTACGAGTCCCAAGCTGTGGAGGAAGGAACGGTCACAGACACTTCGGCGCTCGCCGCGTCTTCGCGGCAAGACGCGCTGGCCTCGGCTCGGCGCGCGCAGGCGGAGCGCTTAGCCGGGGCGACGGGCGGTTCGGAGGCGGCGCGCGTTCGAAGAAGGGGCGTGGACGAGACCGGGAAGCTCGGGTCGGACATCGATGCGGACCCGTCGGGAGGCAGAACGGGGTCGTGCAGGTGCTCCTGTCTCCCTTCACAGGACGGCGTCGGGCAGTGTGTGAACATGCGCGGCGTCCCGCGCGCGAGCTGCGCCGACGTGGCGCTGCTGGGCGGCGCCAAGGGGTTCTGCCCCGCGCTGGGGGTCACGAGCACGTGCGCCGCGCCCGTGGAGAAGGTGAGCCTTGGGAAGCAGGGCAGCCTGGGTGTGCAAAAGCACGCGATGAAACATTCAAAAACACACAGCAGCTCGAAACACAGGCACCGAAGGTCTTTGACCGGCATCGCGCCGGGTGACGACGAGAAGGAGTCGACGCCCACCACGTCTGTTACGATTTCCGCGGCGCGTTTCGCAGAGGCGGCTGAAATCGGCGTAACCAGCTCCGGGTCCGTCGCCGCGGCGCCAGAAGCGCCCGCGTTCGAGTGCGCGTCTTCCCGTGCGTGCGAGCCATTGCGGGCGGGCGGTGCAGCACACACGGAGTCGTTCCTGTGCCAGCCCCTTACCTTTGGGTCGTGCGTTTGGAGCGACGAGCTTTGCGACCAGCGGTCGACGCGACACGCGACGCGGCGCGCGACGACGAAACGGTCTTCGGGAGACGTTTCATATTCCTCTGGAGCGCTGGGGCACAGCAGCCCTGTTGACTCAACGCTCACCCTGACGCCGTCTTCCGTGGAGTCATATTTAGGCCTCCGGATGTCCAACGTGGCGGGCGCGGAGACGCGCGACGCGACGCAAATCGGCGTGGTGTCGTCGGCGTCGCGCACGGTACTCGCGGCGACGGTTGCGGCGGTCACCGCGTTCGTCGCGTTCGGCGCGCGAGCTTCGCGAGCGGCGGTAGCGGAGAGAAAGGGGAAGGGGAAGGGGGAGAAAACAAAGCTACTACTCGGGGTGGAGGTGAAGGCAGGGAAGGTGGAGGCGAAGGCGGGGAAGGTGGAGGTGAAGGCGGGGAATGTCGCGAAGGCGGCGACTGTCGCGACGGTCGCGACGCCGGAACCGAAAGCACCGGAGAAAGAGACGTCACAAAAAACAACTCCGGTCCCGGTCCGTACGTCCGGCGCGGGGAAGCCTCCTTTGTTTCCTCGTACGCCTGTTCGTGTGTCGTCGTCTCCGGCGGCGACGCACCAATACGCCTCTGTCGTGGCTATAGACACCACTTCCGTGGTGGACTACCGGGCTGTTGAACTAGGCGAAGCCGCGGAGTCGGATTGCGAAAGCGCGGAGGAGGTGGAGGACGAAAAGAACGACACGCCGCGATCGGCGAACACGGATGACGAAATAGACGCGTGGTTAGCGGATTAGCCACTACGCCACTACATGAAATACTCCCGTTCTATATTATTACCTCTATATCGCACCCACGCGATAGGCAGGTAGGTAACCTACCACCTCCTACCCTCCCCCCACCGCCTTGACGTTCGGGTCCATCAGCCTCTGCAGTTGTTTTCGTCCAAATCGGATGTAATGTTCCACCTGCTGCATGTCCCGCATCGCGTCCAACCCTCGTCGGGCCTCGAACTCGGCTCTGATTCGCGAAACAAGCCCCGCGCGTGTTTCCGCAGGCTTGCCTCGAACCGCGCGGAGCAACGCGCGGTGTAACGAAAGCGCCTGCTTCGCCAAGCCACTCAGGCGCGGCGCCATGAGCGGTAGTGACGTTTTCCTGAAAACGAGGGGTTGTAAAAATCCGCGTCATCATCATCATCACATTTGCCTTTCGCGCTTTCCAGATGAACAACGACCCGCAGTCGCCCACAGCGCGTCGGAAGCACCACCGGCGCTGACGACCGCGTCGCGCGTCTCGGCGAGGTGGTTGGCAATCGAGCCGTGACGCCCCAGAAGGCAGGCGGCTCATCTGAAAACTCACACACCATGAGCGAACGCACGGATTCGAGTTCGTTTGACCATCTGGTGAAGCTTTTGCTGGTGGGCGACAGCGGGGTCGGGAAGAGCAGCCTTCTTCTGCGGTTCAGCGACGACACGTTCGAACAAAACCAGACCCCCACCATCGGGGTGGATTTCAAGCTGAAGTTCCTGGACGTGGACAACAAGCGCTTAAAGCTCACGGTGTGGGACACCGCGGGGCAGGAGCGGTTCCGGACGCTGACGAGCTCGTGCGTGTTTGCGTTTTCCAAATCCAAAACGACTGTTTATTACAGCACCTGGTCGAACACACTACTCGTGCCGTGTGTAGCATTGCCCGTACTAGTAACACTTACTGCCGTACTGGTAACTCTTACGAATACATCACAAACGCACTGTGGAGGCCCGATTACTCGGACCAGTGCCCTGTGTCCGGCGCGATTACGGAGGACCCCGCTCAGGACTGACCTTTTTTTTTCTTTTCTTTTT
>Ga0302121_10001194_pt1 | contig 12801 bp, 9 predicted proteins | sample CB21_surface_MG_FD_203120 | JGI IMG/M metagenome (GOLD analysis project Ga0302121, IMG submission 203120) | Marine microbial communities from Western Arctic Ocean, Canada - CB21_surface | ecosystem: Environmental > Aquatic > Marine > Oceanic | place: Canada: Western Arctic Ocean | collected... | reverse complement strand
TGGCCACAACTGTTTTGGGGATAGATGCTATTTCAGCATCTGTTTGATCTTACTCGGATAAAAATGGCGGTGAGAGAGTACCTCATCGCCTACTATCGGCTCCATTAGCCTTGTCAGCTAACGTGTTCTCTAGTCTCCCAAGAAGCCAGTTCACAGTCAAGGGCCTTGCTTTGTCTACTGTATTGTTCAACTGCTTTAAAGGCTTCAAAGTCTTGGCAGTCTTCAGAGACTTTATAGCCCCCGCAGGTGACCATGGGGGGTACCCGTACTATATAGGTGTGGTCGGAGGTTTTGAGGCTGTTTAGGTTTGGAAACTAGATAGCTTCTCACCGCAGGTACTATGGATACAATTGGACTAATAGCGTATTATTTTCTAACAGTTGTGTTGGGGGTCGATAATTTGATGCGTATTATCTTTGCTGTCTTGTTCTTAGCTGGTTGCACTGCTTCAGCCCCGACTTATTTGCCATCAGCCGCTACTAGTGCCGAGCTAGCTGCCGCACAAATGTTAAGTAAAAGTGTTGAGCTACCAATAGTTCCGAAGCGTTCTCAGGCCGATATGCTAAAAATGTATGAGGAGGCCCAGCGTTCTATTTATCCAGCCGCTCTATCAATCTGTAGAAAAATCGGAGAGATTGACAAGCAGAGGTGCCTGTGGAGCTTTGAGTTAAAAAAAGATGAAGCTATAAATGCCTATGCATCCGGCGATAATGAGATTACTTTTTATACTGGTTTGATAGATAACTGGGTAGGTTATCAGGAAGAACTTACTTTTGTACTTGCTCATGAGATGGCACATCATATAGCTAACCATATTGAGGAAGGTACCAACAGAATCAATACTGGAGTTCTAATTGGTGGGCTTATAGGCGCTGTCCTTGCACAAAGAACAGAAGATGAGGAAGAGCAGCTTGAGATGCTAGGTGATGGAGTTAGTTATGGAAGTCAAATCGCAAATCTAGTCTATAGTGTTGAGTCGGAACAAGAAGCGGATTTAATTGCATTAGAGATTCTTAAACTCTCTGACGTCAATATAGATCGCGCTAGAAACGTTATCGTTAGAATGGTAAGAGAAAGTGAAGGTTCTCTCAGAAGCTCTTTCATCGACACACATCCAACGGGTATTGAGCGATTAGTAGCATTTGACCAGGCCGCCGCCAAACCTAAAGTGTATTCTCTTGGCATAAAAGCAGGTGATGCTGGTAAATTGCCTAAAGATGGATATGTAGAGGCGTCTTTTGATAAGGCAGTTGGCTCTTACTGTGTTTACGTTGCTGGCGGTAAAAAGTTTCCAGTGCCTCTAATAAATGGGTGCCCGCCCTTTAAGTACTTCAAAAAAAACTAGGCACCCATCCTAACTAAAGTAACTTAGTCACATAATTTCTGATCATTTGCAGCTGATGAAATAACACTAGACCGCACGTTGCACACTTGACTTATCAGAGGATCGTCACTCGCTAGCAATGGCGATACCCCGGTGGCTTGGTAAACAAAACCTTGTTCAAGCGCTCTTCCGAATGCTGCTCCCCAGCCATTTGCAAACCAATAGTTATTATCGGCTGGTTTAGAGCCTAAAGCTCCTCCAGAGGAATAATAAAACCCACCATTTCTAAAGACCATGTCAGCCCCAAAGGCATAGCCCAATGTTTTCATTTTAGGGTTATATAGATATCCCGCTGTAGGCTCTCCATTTTCAAAGTGACCACTGAAATAGAGAGTTGAGCTACCAGTTTTAATTGATAATGATCCCGGCCCACTTTGGACGCCATTTAGGAAGTAGCCGTAGTAAAACTCTCCAGAGGTAGTAGTTAATTCTCCTAGGCCCTGTGGTTTTCCGCCATCATTAGTTGCTCCGATATATATCCGGCCATCTGTATACTCGATAATAGTATCGATCCAGTCACCATTTGCCTTTGCGTTCGCCCTATTTGCAGATGCTAACATTTTTTGTGCATCAATCTCATAACACGCTTTCTGTACGCTAATAAAAGAAGTACCGGGGAAAGGACAGCGAGCTAATGTCGGTTGTTCGGTATTAAGCCGATGAGCAAGATTATAGTAGGTTCGCGCTCCTTCATAATAACCTTTTGCCTCTGCAACAACTCCCATTCCATAATATGCTTCGTCGGTGGCGCGATTACTTTTGACAAGCGCATTCATAGCATCATCGTAGCGCCGTTCGATTATTGCTTGTTCAACTGAACTGTTGAAGATCGGAAAGCCTCCCTCGCTAAACCTGTAGGTGCCATCTGCAAAGTTTTTTTCGGAAAACGGCACTACAGAAGACAGTCCTTCAATAGCGGAAATATCTACTGTCGTTGCACACCCTTGTAATCCAAGTCCCGCAAACAAGACAATTATTAATCTCTTCTGTTTTAAAAATACTATAAAACGATTCATTATTGGCTCCTCCCTACAGTTTAGTTATTCAGCTTTTTATATTATGTTAGTCTAATCTAGGACAAATCAACAAATTTATATTACACATATTTTACTCAGGCTAGGCGACTATTTACAGCTAGGAATTTAGAATGACATGAAGGCCTTTCTCCAAATCTTCATAGCCTCAATAGCAATCGGGGCTATCTCAGTCTCCTTTGCAAACACCTACGACCGCAAAGAATTCAACTATCGTAGCTACAAACCCAACACCTCCATAGGCTTTTACACCAACCAAACCTGCGACTTCATCAACATCGACCACATTGTCAGTCTCAAGGACGCATACGAGAGCGGAGCGGCCTCTTGGGGCGCAAGTAATAAGAAAGCCTTCGCTAACGACAGGTCTAATCATGTGCCTTCATGCGGGCGTGTGAACAGTTCTAAAGGCTCTGAAGGCCCTAGTGATTTCTTGCGCAGAAGTAATGATGGAAGAGGCTTGGAGTATGAGATTGTTAGGTTCTGTGAGTACGTGCAAAGGTATTATGCGGTGAAGGTTAAGTATAGGTTGTCTTTTAAAAGTAACAAAGCAAAGCTATTTAAAAGGTGTGGCATTAACCTATGAAAAACCTCTTCCTAATCCTCATGTACTCAGTATTATTTGCAATCCAGTTCTATAGCTTCGCGTTTATGGGGTTATTCTTCTGTGGACTGTTACCGTTCTTTGACATGCCCTACACATACCAGAAGGAATTGTTAAGCGAATATGGCTACTACATTGCATTTCTGGGTGCAGTGTATGGAGGGCGGCTTGGTTGGCTACTTAGGTACTAGTTAAGTACAGTTTGTCTTTTAAAGGTAATGAGATGCATCCATTTGAAGGCTGTGGAATCAACTCGCTCTAGCCCTGATTTGACTGGATGGGGTATTTGGTTATGATTAGGTAACCGAAAGGAGATCAGGCTAATGAGCAAGCATGACGAGAAAGATGACGCCGTATACCCTTGTGGCTGTATTAAAGCAAAGGCCTTGGACATAGGACACTATTGTTCCAAAATTCCAGAGGATTTTAAAGTGGCTTTAGGGTTCGCTACTGACTGCTTTGATGTTTGTGATTTGGAAGAACATATGTCTAGGACTTTGCATTAGATATGAGAAAATCTCAAAGTGAGTATTAAAAGCCAAGATAAAATCATCGCACAGTGTAGTTCATGGAAAGAGTTCGTGGCTTTTCAAGATATTCAATTGGACACAACTGACAAAGGAGACTTATTTGAACGACTTGTTCAACTCTTTCTTCTTACTGCTCCTCAATATAAATCTAAACTATCAAACGTCTGGTGGCCTAAGTTTGAGAAACTACCAAAGGGCGTCGCTGAACATCTAAACCTCTCTTTTCCAGAGAATGGGATTGATTTAATTGCCAAGACAATTGATGGCGAGTACTGGCCTGTTCAGGCGAAATATGAATCGGATACTACTGGAGCAAAGCAGAAAAGAAATCTGACTAGCTTTAGCACTGCGGCCTTTAACTATGGTGAGAATATGCGCCTTGGTTTAGTGGCGCATACGAAAGCCAAGCCTATTAGAAAACGCAAACTATTGGAGAGCGAAAAGAAAGGAAACAAGATAATAGAGTTAGGGTTATCTTACTGGCTAGATTTGGATGGGGACGACTGGTCTGCTATTAAACAGCAAGCGTCAGGGAAAACATATAGACCCGATCCACGAAAGCAAAGGGAACATCAAAAGGAAGCAATCAAGAAGGCAAAAAGGCATTTCATTGCCAGTAAACAGGATCGTGGGCGACTAATCATGCCCTGTGCATCAGGAAAGAGTCTCACTGCTTATTGGGTTGCTAAAGAATTAAGAGCCAAAAGCGTAATAGTTGCTGTTCCTAGCCTCTCACTTGTAAAACAAACAGTTAAAGATTGGACGCAGGAGTATATTGCTGACAAATCTGAGCCAGACTGGATATGTATCTGTAGTGATAAAGCCACAGGCAAACTAGATGATGAAAATGATGATTTTGTTAAAGATATATATGATCTTGGTCTTCCAGTTACAACTAATCGGGATACTATTTCAGCATTTCTAAAAAAAGAATCTAAGTCTCCGAAAATCATATTCACGACTTATATGAGTAGTCCTATCCTGGCAGAGGCAGCTAAGAATGCTGACGTCACCATAGATTTTTGTATATTTGATGAGGCACATAAAACTGCGGGAAGAAAAGATAAGAGAAGTACCGCATTGCTTAATCAAGAAAATATTAATATCAAAAAACGACTCTTCATGACCGCTACAGAGAGAATTCTGAGTGGGAGTGGCAAAAATGAGAAAGTCTATTCTATGAACGATAAGAGTGTGTATGGAGAGAGATTTCATACGCTAACTTTTAAAAAAGCAATCGACCAAAAGATAATTTGCGATTATAAAATTATCACAATGGCAGTTTCCAGGCCTGAAATAGATGAGTTAATAGATGAGCATAAATATGTAATCAATGAAGATGGTGGCAAAGAACTTTTAGATGCCGCAAGTTTAGCTGCCGGGATTGCGCTGGATAAAACCATTAAAATCTATGGCGCAAAACATGCGATCTCATTTCATCGATCCATTGATTCAGCCAAGCATTTTAATAATCAACAAGCACTACTATCGGGATTGGACGTCGTTGGTTCAGATGTTGAATACAGTCATATCAGTAGCAAGCTTTCTACGGGTGAGCGATCTCAGGTAATGAAAGATTTTGTTACTGCTGAGAAGGCTGTGATGACGAATGCTAAATGTCTAACAGAAGGTGTGGATATTCCAGCAATTGATTGTGTTTTATTTGCATCCCCTAAACAGAGCATTGTTGATATTGTGCAAGCCGCTGGTAGAGCGATGAGACCTGATCATGACAATGGCAAAGAATTTGGTTACATACTCATACCTATAGTTATCCCAGATAATATGGAATTTGAAGACTTTGCCAGTACAACCGAATTTAAAGTTGTTGCCAAACAACTAGCGGCTCTATCTAGCCAAGATGAAAGAATTGCCGAATATTTTAGGCTCATTGATAAAGGAGAGAAACCTACGGGTAATCCTCTAGAAATTATTGGTGATGTACCTGTCGGAATGAATATTAATTTCAATGATTTTGCATCCGCTGTTGAAACAAAGTTATGGAGGAAGATAGGTAAGGTTAATTGGCGTCCCTTTGAGGAAGCTAAAGATTTTGTTAGAACTCTAGGTTTGGAAAAAGTTCAGGCCTGGAGGACTTATTCCAGCAGCGGAGCAAAGCCACCAGATATACCTGGCCACCCAAATGACGTTTATGAAGAATGGGTGTCATTCAACGATTGGTTAGGTAATGACAACATAAACACTTTGGAGAAAAGTAAGAGTTGGCGTCCATTTGAAGAGGCTCGAGATTGGGCAAGAGAGTTAGGTCTTAAAAGTCAGAAGGAGTGGCAAAAATTCGTTTTTGGTAATACAAATCTTCCCAATGATATCCCAAAATCTCCTGATGTTGTTTATGGAAGAGGTCGACAATCTAAGTGGCAGGGTTATCCAGACTTTCTTGGATATGACCCTGTAGGAGCAAACACTAAGAAGTTTAGAAAATTTGAAGACGCTCGATTATTTGCTAGGGCGTTGAAGTTACCAAAACGTCGAGCTTGGGAAGCGTGGGTAAAAAAAGGATTGAAGCCAAATGATATTCCCGCCAAACCAGATAATACATACAAGAACATTGGCTGGATAGATTTTGATGATTGGCTAGGTACAGGTAAAACAACTATTGCTAATCAAAACAAAAAACACATCTATCTTTCTTTCAAGGATTCCAGGGATTGGGCTATAAAACAGGGTATTACTAGTTCAAGTAACTGGCTTAAATTAACTAAAGACCCAAGTTTCCCAGCTAATATACCAACAGACCCGCGCGTCTATTATAAAAATGACGGGTTCATATCAATGCCTCATTTTCTTGGTTATGAGGTATGGAACGGGCCGAAAATTTTTAGGAGTTTTGCTGAAGCCCGCTCATTTGCCCAAAAATTAAATTTTGCTATAAAAGCTGATTGGGACAACTGGAAAAAAGAGGGGGGGAGGCCTAATGATATTCCTGCCAAACCTAATGTCGTCTATAAGGATAAAGGTTGGAATGGTTGGACAGACTTCTTGCAAGGTGACAAGTGAAGAATCTTAAAGCATCAGTAAAGGCTGTGTCTAAAGATGCTACTAAACTTGGTATTAAGGTTGGTATGACAGGTGCTGAGGCTATGGAGTTGTTGAGATAAAAATAAAAACCTTCATCCAAACTTTCACAGGTTCAATAGTCTCTGGACTTTGAAATGGTGGTTGTTTTGGAGGGTATTTAGAGTGCATAAAACAGAGTATTCTAATTAGGTACAGGTAATGTAAGAGGGTCTAGTTCTGTATTCATATTGTTATTTCTTCTATTACTTATGCACCTTGTTTATCCATTCCTTATGTCTTTTATTTCTTTTCTTAAAGCCTTCTGTAATTTCATATGAAGGTACATTGTCATAGTTATAATCTAAAGCCTTAGCTCTATCTTGATTCTTAAGGGCTTGTACTTGGTCACTACCTACTCCTTCTTGTTTTATATTAATCTTAAAGCCTTTTAGCTCCTCTGTTACCACCTTATTCATAACCTTTCTTAATTCACCTGTGTGTTGGTTCTGAGTTATGTATGAATCATGAATACTTAATATAGGTATGTTCTTATTAGTGAAGTGTTTTATTACTTTAGCTGTAATCCTTCCATCCATATGCATTAGCTCTACGCCTTTATCAGAGCCTAAAGCTTCTTGTATATCAGGATGTTTCTTTTTAAAAGCGTCAAGAAGTAGCTCCAAAGTTTTGTGGTTGAGTTTCTTTTGTCTTGAGTCTTTGGGCTGTTCATTTACAAAAGACTGATAGGCTTTTTTTATAGTTTTAGCGTTGATGGACATAAGTACTAACTCTTTAACTATCTCTCTTTGTTCTTCGGCTGTGAAGTCCAATAACAGATGTTCTACCTTATAGTGATCTTCTAATGGCGGTTGTATTCCTTTTAATCCATACAATAAGTTTATATGAAGTCCTGAGTAGTCCTGTTCTACAGTTGACCGATCATTGATATAGATTTGCTTACGTAAGTCTGAGTTGATGTTTTGCCACCAACCGCCATGAAACCTACCTCCTAGATTCCAATTAGCTCTGTAAAATACTCTCCTTACAAACTTATTATCCTGAGTTAGCCTGACTCTTCTTATTTTTGTTTGTTGTGCCTTTTTGTCCCAATAAGGTTGTTCTACTAAAGGCTCCTCCAGTGCGGGTATATCAACATGACACCTCCATAGTAGAGCGTTATAGTCATGCAGTTCTTGTCTCATCTCAGGTATAGATTCAAAGTCAGTATCTAAGTACTCAACCTCAATTCTTTTCTTTTTATCCTCAATAAACTCATGCTTGCTAAGAACAATGACTTCTTTATTTGGGTACTCTTGTGTCATATCAAACAAAGATAAGTCTGCTTGTTCAAAAACAGTAGCTAACAATGCTGAAGCTCTTATGCGTGTTGTTTTCCCTGACTGTTCTGACCCTGTCTTCTTATCTATTAACCCTACCGCATGAGCATGGTTAATAATGTCTATTATCTTGGGAGATATGAACAAAGAGTTATATCTACTGTTAGTTTTAAAGGCGCTTTTAGACATGCCTACGCCTATGGATAACTCAGGATCATCTAGCCATGCAACATAGAGGTCTAATAAGAGGATTTTGAATTGCTTCTTGGGTTCTGATTTAGCCTTATTGCCTTTGCCGCCTATTAAGAACTTTTCTTTAAAGTATTGGTTCCAGACAGTGTCACGTAGCTTTGTAGCTTCAGGGTGATCAGACCAACGATGGACGTCTAATGGCCGTGAATGGTGTCTGTTTATGTCGCTGTTGTTAGTCATGTAAATATCATCCTTGATGGTTGTTATAGTAATCTCTAAGGATTGCGAATTGCAGAGTACTTGGCTCGTAAGCAACTGATTTAACAAGCTTAATTATAACACTATATCTCTTAATCCCCACGCTACAAATAGGTTGTCAAATGGAGTGTCTGGATAACGTATTGGTTGTTGCATATACTAGATCTTCGCATCCTATAACAAGATCACTACTAAATATTAAGAAGAGATTTCATGAGTCTTATAGATATAACATTCAACGTCTTCTCTGATACTCCAAAGGGCAAAGACCCTGATTCATATAGTCCAACCCTAAGACATTACCATCAAATTCTTTGGAGTAAGCCACTACCTTGTGGCCTTCCATTCACTTTAGACCTAGATACTCCAAGACTATTGCACCACAAATCCGAATTAGGAGAGTTCTTTTTGTCGAGTGATCAGATCGGAAATACTTATAGTTATGTGAAGAAGATGTTACATATCGTTGAACAGATTCCAATGGGTGAAATGGACTATTTTGAATCTCTACGCGCCACGATTGCAGGACATGCATTTTTCCCGGCAAGAAGAATTGATGGCAAGATGACTATTAACGGCGCACGTGGTGTTAGCCATAAAATACAGGACAGATTTGATCTTACATTGGAATGTATTAGGCGTTTTTATCTAGGAGAAGAAAGCCCATTGACCGATGTATTGCAAAGAAACGGCCAGTTTTTTCAGTTGTTTGATGATTTTAATGGTTATGTAGACTTTTTTCTTTATCAAGACTTAGTTGAAAGCGATTACTCATCAGTTAAATTTTGGCTCCCTTTTGTAAGCTTCTGTAATCCTGCGCTCCCGCAGACGATCGACCAATATCTTTCATATAAAACGAAGGTAATAGATTTCTTGAATGCAAGAAACCAAAGAATTGATGCCTTCGCAAACGGTTAACGAGCGAAGCCTTAAAGCTATCTAGTTTCCAAACCTAAACAGCCTCAAAACCTCCGAACACACCTATATAGTGCGGATACCCCCTATGGTCACCTGCGGGGGCTATAAAGTCTCTGAAGACTGCCAAGACTTTGAAGCCTTTAAAGCAGTTGAACAATACAGTAGACAAAGCAAGGCCCTTGACTGTGAACTGGCTTCTTGGGAGACTAGTAAACACGTTAGCTGACAAGGCTAATGGAGCCGATAGTAGGCGATGAGGTACTCTCTCACCGCCATATTTTATCTTTAAAAGCTCTACAGCCCTTGTTAGCTCTCGTTTCTTACGAGACTGATGAGGAGCAGTACTAAATCTCTAGGATTCAACAAGCTCGTAACTACATATCTGCAACTACGAGCGAGTTGAAACAACATAAACCAAAGTTTATTCGTCTTTATCCATGCATTTGTCATTGTAGAGAATACTTAGATGCGAGATTCTATTATCTAGAGAGCTTTGATTTTTCCCTGCTCGTGATTCGTTAACGAAAATTCCCGGCCAAAATAATAGAGCCAGACCTACATTCTTTCCTGTAAAACCTGAATCGTCTTTTGCGTCTTCAAACTTAACACCAAGATCGGCTAATTCGTATTTTAATGCAGAACAACTCATAGTATAATCAGATGGCTGAACCGCTCTAACGGCAGTATTTGATACACAAGCACTCAAAAAGACAGAAATTACGGCTACAGTTATTAGCTTTTTCATATAACGTACTCCTTATGCTTTATTTTAGAAACTCTAATGTAAACTATTTAGTTGATATTTTGAATAAATACTTAACCAACAGTTCCAGATCATACCCATCTCCATAACCCTGACCAACGGACTTCAAAGCCCAACCCCCCGCCTGATCTATCATGTCTGTTGGTGCTTCAACGGCTCTTAGCCTGTCTCTAAAGCTATGTCGCAAGCCATGAACAACATCGTTTGATCCTCCAACAGTCTTAATCCATTTGTTGATTGCGGCTGATGCGCTGTTTGAATTACAACGCTCAGGGTTTGTGTATCTAGGAAAGCAATACAAGCCTGTAGAATACTGTTTAAGACGCTTTGCGGCCCATAACGACATACCAACTAGCGGTATTTTACGTTCGCTAGAAGCTGTTTTAAGGCGCCTATGAGGGTGTGGTTTTAAATTAATATAAGGTATGTCTTCTTCAAGCTTTAAGTCACCAATCATTAACCCTGCGGCTTCAGATAAACGCATACCTGAATCAAAGATAATCGCTACTAACCACCTAATATCATCATCTAAAGACAGGCATTCAGCTTTAATCTTAGCCATGTTGGATGGAGTAACTGCATGACGTTTCTTGGCATCAGTATTAGATGGGAGATAAACCTTAGCGAATGCATTCTGACACTCTAAACCATGCTCTAAAGTTACAAAGTTAATCACAGCTTTGATCCCTGAGAACACTCGTTGCAATGAGCTATTACTTAAACCTTTCTTGATTAACCATTCGCGCAAGATCGTGGCATCTTTAGATGTGTATTGGTCTATTGATCTATTGCCAAGGCATTCAATGAGATAGCCGATATAACGTTGTGCGGTTGTGAAGAAAAGCTTCTGTCGACCTATGCCAATGACTTTGAAATAGACCTCTAAAGCCTCTTCAATAGTAGGCAGTTCGGAATCGTTGACTGCACCATCAGTGATAAGTAGGTGAGCGGCAGGAACATCTAGAGTCTTCAGCCTCAAACCTAACCAATAATCATCTAGTTTGGATGCAAAGACTTTGGATGCAGTTTTAGCTCTAGTTAAAGAGTTGGTTCTTAGTGATTGGATAATGCGTGGTTTTGTATAGAAACATCTAAGATCAGTCGGGACTGACCTAGAAAAGTAAAAGCTATTGCCTTTAATAAATGTATATTTCGGGTATCTAAAATGTCTACTCATATGTCTACTGCTCCTCATCAGTCTCGTAAGAAACGAGAGCTAACAAGGGCTGTAGAGCTTTTAAAGATAAAATATGGCGGTGAGAGAGGGATTCGAACCCTCGAAACGCTATTAACGCTTACACACTTTCCAGGCGTGCTCCTTCAGCCACTCGGACACCTCACCGTAAACTATTGCAACTCATCCCTACGTTGTCGCCAAACAGTAATACTGCCAAGCCAAAAATTTCAGGCTAAACCACCTCTAAAACTGGCTTGTAGAGCTGATTTGAGCGCCGGCAACTGTACACAAATAGACCTCTGAAAGCAATTAAGCAATCATCTCAATTCAATCTATTGGGCAGCATAATATTTCGAGCGCCAGACTATGCAAATGGCCATAGAAAATACTAAAAGTCCACCTTCAAAAACTGAGCCTTTATGTAGACTACTGACTTTTTCGATCGCCTCTTTTTCAATGGCGAGTGCATTACCGCAAGCCGGATTCCATCCTTTTATTATTACCTCTTTGTCTGTGTTGTTGATTTACCTTGGTGTCAGCTATTAACTTGAAAAAAGGCAAGCGAGCGGCCCAGAACAATATTATCTATAGGTGTGTAGATACTATCGTCTTGGCAGGTACTGTTGCTTTTGTTCACTTTGCCCCTCTCCCCTCCAGCATGATCTGTACCGCGTATTTAGTCGCGTTGCTAGGTTACTCGTCAGCCTATCGCTATATCTACATTTTGATCTTTTTAGCGGGTAGTGGACTTGGGCATCTGTTGCTGCCGCTCACAACTAATCTATCTGACATCAATATCTTAATTATTTTTTTACTGGTCGCGCTCTACTTTGCCGTCAGTATTCAGCAAAGTCATATTAAAAACGTTCAGCTATCGAACCAATAAGATGCCGCCAACAAAGAAAAATCAGAGCTTACTCGCCGGACATTTAATCTCTCAAAGTATCTTTCACCGACTATTAGGCGAGCCATGCTATCTGGCAAACGCACTACCCTCGAGTCGCAGGATAAAAATGTCACTATTTTTTCTCGGACTTAAGCGGTTTCACGCAACTGGCTGAGCGACTAGAGGCTGATGATTCAGCTCTATTTTTGAATATTTACCTAACTGAGATGAGCGAGATAGCAACGCGCTTTGGTGGCACCATAGACAAAATTATTGGTGACTCTATTATGGTATTTTTTGGCGATCCTCAGAGCCGCGGTATTAAGAACGATGCCCTAAGTTGCGTATCGATGGCGCTTGCCATGAGAAAAGCAATGACCAAACTTAAGAACCGCTGGCAGGCGGTAGGTATAGAAAACCCATCATCTATTCGGATGAGAATCAATAGCGGCTTATGTAAGGTCGGTCACTTTGGTACTGAACACCACCTAACTTACACTTTACTGGGACGATCCGTTAATCTTGCTAGCCGTCTTGAGTCCGCTGCCGACAACGACGAAATATTAATATCGCTTAGCACTTACAGCCTTGTCAAAGACATCGTGAACTGCGTACCAAAGGGCCAACTAGCGATAAAAGGCTTTAGTCAGCCCATCATCGCCTACAGTGCCGTCGATTTATCAACCAGGCATGGTAATCA
>Ga0302121_10001186_pt1 | contig 12840 bp, 14 predicted proteins | sample CB21_surface_MG_FD_203120 | JGI IMG/M metagenome (GOLD analysis project Ga0302121, IMG submission 203120) | Marine microbial communities from Western Arctic Ocean, Canada - CB21_surface | ecosystem: Environmental > Aquatic > Marine > Oceanic | place: Canada: Western Arctic Ocean | collected... | reverse complement strand
AAGCACGTCAAGCATCTATTACCAATGAAATTTTAGAAATTGTTGGCGGAGCAGAAGCTTTGAATGGCTAAATTAGATCATTAAATTATACTAAAAAGTCTCGCATCCGCAAGGCTTTTTTTTGTGGGATACACTTTGTTTACTTATTTTTAATCAAACAATAATTATACAGTTCCGATGAACAATAAAAGTTGCTTATTATTTTACTTTGTTATTTCGACGAGTTTTATCAACTGCTCAACTGTTAAAACAAATACTTTTACAGACGCAGCACCTTTTATAATTACGGCCCCTTACTACAACTCTTGGATTGCGGGCATTGAAGGTGGAGGCTCAGGGGTCAATGTGTTTTTGCCGGTTTCAGACACTCGAAACATAGATATAGATAGCATTCATTTCAGAGGCGAAAAAGCTATAGTTGAAAAGAAAGAAAGTTTGATTATTGGGCGTTTCAAGACGACTCTCAACCAGTCAAGGGACCTGATAATGAGTTCAAACCCAAAGGATGAATTTCAAAATAAACTTATTTACAAGTTTGATTTATCGCCCTTTGTGCTAGCTGACAACGAGTGTGTGGTAAGCTATAGTCTTCAAAACAAACGGCATTACTATAAGATTTCAGACCTTAAAAAAGCTCCCCATATAGCCTATCCCTCCGCGCCATCAAAAAAGCACTAAGTAACGATTATAGTTTGTTGGTTAAAATGTGTATTTTTATAGGATCAAATACACTGATTTGGGCGTCTTAAAAACTTTATATAAACAAACTTTCATTTATGGGCTGGCCACAGTGGTCCCACGGATGTTGAGTTTTCTTTTGGTGCGTTTACACACTGATAAGTCAGTGCTCCAAAACGTATCTGATTATGGAGATGTTTCTTTAATCTTTGCCTATTTTGTGCTTTTTAATGTAGTACTAGCGTACGGAATGGAAACTGCTTTTTTTAGGTTTTTTAATAAAGAAGTAAATAAAGAGTCTGTTTTAAGTACTGCTTCCGTCTCTCTTCTATTGACTTCATTTGGCTTTTTGGTGCTTGGGTTAGCTTTTCAAAACCAAATTGCCGCACTTACACATATAGATGTAAACTATATTATTCTTGTTATCTGGACCTTGTTTTTAGATGCTTTGGTTATTATACCCTTTGCTTATTTACGTGCTCAGGGCAAACCAGTAAAATATACGTTGGTCAAATTAACCAATGTTATTGTCAACCTTGGTCTGAACGTCTTTTTGCTGGTATACCTCAAATTGTTAGTATCCGGAGCCAAGCTTTGGGACGCCATTTACGTCGCTAATTTTGAAGTCAGTTATATTTTTATTGCCAACCTGGCTGCGAGCGGGATCACCTTGTTGTTACTCCTTCGTTTTTATTTCAAAATCAGTTATAAGATAGACTTTCTTTTGTGGAAAAAAATGTTGCGGTATGCATTACCCGTGTTGGTTGCAGGCGTTGCTTTTTCTGTGAACGAAACGTTTGATCGTGTTTTGTTGGAGCGTTTGTTACCCGAAGAAATTGCTAAAACATCGGTTGGAATGTATTCGGCTTGTTATAAACTTGCCTTGTTTATGATGCTTTTTTCGACCGCTTATCGATTAGGAATTGAGCCATTCTTTTTTAGTCACTCTAAAATCAAAGGTGCTGAAAAGAACTATGCTCAAGTGCTGGAATTGTTTGTTGTTTTTGGCTCGGTCATATTACTTACGGTGGTTGTGTTTATAGATTTTTTAAAAGTTCTTCTTATTCCGAATGAAGCCTATTGGGAAGCGATGGCCGTGGTTCCTATTTTATTACTAGCCTATTTGTTTCTGGGGGTATATCATAATTTATCTGTTTGGTATAAAGTCACAGACCGGACTAAATTCGGCGCTTATATCTCTATTTTCGGCGCATTAATTACCCTAGTGGTCAATGGGGTGTTTATATCACAATTTAATTATATGGCATCTGCAGTGGCGACCTTATCGGCCTATTTTACAATGATGCTATTGTCTTATTATTTCGGTAAAAAACATTACCCAATCCCTTATAACCTAAAAAAAATAGCATTGTACATCAGTCTTACTATTCTTTTTTCAGCCCTTTCTTTTTATCAATTCAGAGCACAGTACCTTTTGGGTCTTGGGCTCATTGCCGTATTTCTCATGATTATTTGGGCCAATGAAAAAACCATTCTCAAACAACTTTTAAAAAAACAGAATGACGATTAAAATCATAAATAAATCAACACATAAACTTCCGGCCTACGAAACAATAGCATCTGCAGGAATGGATCTTCACGCGAATTTATCTGCCTCTGTTGTTTTAAAACCACTAGAGCGTATAATCATTAAAACGGGGCTATTTATAGAGCTCCCTGTTGGGCTTGAAGCACAGGTTCGCCCAAGAAGTGGTTTAGCAGCTAAACATGGCTTAACGGTCCTTAATAGCCCCGGAACAGTAGATGCTGATTACCGAGGGGAAATCGGCGTAATTTTAGTCAATCTGTCTACCATAGATTTTAAGATTGAAGATGGCGAACGAATTGCACAATTAGTGATTGCGAAACATGAGCGTGCCGAATGGATTGAAGTCCAAGAATTAAATAAAACTTCTAGAGGTGAAGGTGGGTTTGGCAGTACTGGAAACTAATGAGAAGAATTCATCATAGCATAGTGGTTGTTTGTGCTTTAATACACTCTTTTGGAGCACATTCTCAAATCGAAACAGACTCTATCTCGTCTGCTTCGGAAGGCTCCTCTCATGTTGAGTTTCAAGCCCATTTCTATGAGGCATTAAAACACAAGGCACTCGAAAATTTCTCTAAGGCAATCGAAGAGTTATTGTTATGCATAAAAATAGATTTTTCCGAATCGGCTATTTTTTTTGAGTTAGGAACCAATTATTTTAAGGATGAACAATTCCAAAAAGCGGAAACGAATTTCAAAAAGGCGATTGCGTTAAATGATACTAACTTTTGGTATAAAGAAAGCTTGTATCATTTATATGTGGAGCAAGCGCGTTATGAGGATGCTATTGAAGCGCTAAAACCCCTACTGTCTAAGAGTTCTGATTACCAACAAGATTTGGCCAACCTGTATATAAATATTGGCAATTATAACGAGGCATTGAGCGTCTTAGATAGACTAGATACCAACTTAGGAATTAGCCCAGTAAGAGATAAAATAAGAGAGGAAGTCTATGATTTGAGTGGGGAAGAGGCCAAGCGAATTACGCATCTAAATTACCGTTTGATGGAATCACCCGAAACGCCTCGTAATTTCATAAATTTAATCTACGCTTACAGTAATATAAATCAAAAGCAAGAAGCGTTTGAGACCGCGCAATCATTTTTGTTACAACACCCAAAATCTCATTTAGTTCATGTCGCCTTGTATAAGTTTTATTTGGACTCTGAAGACTATGATAAAGCGATTGAGTCGATGAAAATTGTCACAATAAGTAGTGTTGTTGAACCCGCTATTAAAGTAAAGGTGTTGAACGACTTCATGCAGTTTGTGGTGAAATTTCCGCAGTATAAATCTGCATTAATCGAAGTTACAGATACGGTTAAACAAAAGGCGCCTACGCGTTCTGACTTGGAATTAGCAAATTATTATTACAATCAAAATGAACCTCAAAAAGCGATTTCGTATTACCAAAAAGCATTAGAATTTGACCCTAATAATTTTAATGTTATTAAAAACTTAGCACTGCTATTTTTAGAAACCAATCAATTTGAAATAGCTTCGAACTTTACCAATCAACAAATAGACTTTTACCCTTCGCAACCTCTTTTATATTTAGTAAATGGCACAGCGAATAGACAGCTTAACAATTTGGAGTTAGCTTCAAGTTATTTAATAATGGGTCTAGATTACGTCATCGACAACAAAACACTTCAACGAGACTTTTACAGGGAATTAAGTACTACTTTTAGGCTGCAGGGAAATATTAAAGAATCGGATGCGTTTAAAAATAAGGCTCTGTCATTAGAAAAAAACCTATGAAAAAACTGATATATAGTTTTGCATTAATCGTTGTTGTTTTAGGCTGTAAAAGCACTAAAACATTGAGGGCTTCTAGCGGATTGGAGACGCGAATGTCCGTGAAGAAAATTGTTAAAAACCATAATAAATTTCAGTCAAGATTTACCACACTTCAAGGGCGACTTAAAGTTGAATTGGTGCAAGGAGACCGCTCTGAAGCACATACCTTAACGCTTCGAATGGGCTATGATAATACCATTTGGGTTAATGCTTTTTTAAATATGGTACGCGTTAAAATTACTAACGACCGCGTTCGTTTTTACAATAAGCTGGATAACACTTATTTTGATGGCGACTATGCGCTGGTCAACTCATTTTTAGGAATAGATTTAAAGTTTGAAAACCTTCAAAACCTTTTGTTGGGCGAAGCACTATTTGAGATTCAGCCAAATCGTTTTAACAAAACAGCACACCCCAGCTCTTATGAGTTGAGACCTAAGCGGTCTAACGGTTTATTTGACCTTTTATATTTAATCAACCCTACTTACTTTAAAATTGACTCTCAACAATTGAGTCAACAAGCAAATCGCAACCTCTTAAATATTCAGTATCCGTCTTATCAAAAAGTAGATGGTTTGGTGCTTCCAGAAAAGATGACCATCACCGCGACTAACTCGGATATGCAAACGACTTTAAATTTGAATTTAAAATCCGTAGTTTTGGGTCAGTCTTTACGTTTTCCTTTTAAGATTCCTAAGGGATATAAAGCAATTGAATTAAAATGAAATTAACCAACTCACGTTTTACTTTCGCTGTTCTATTTTTGACATTAATGTTGCACTTAAGTGGTTTTTCTCAAAGTAAGAAACAACAAGAATTAGAACAACGCCGTCGTGAATTACAGCGTGAAATACAGCAAATAAGCACGTTGTTGTTTGCGGGAAAGAAGGAACAGAAGTCCGTTTTTTCTGTTGTCGAAGATTTAAACTTCAAGATCCAAAAGCGTAAAAATTTAATCAGCATCACAAACCAACAAGCAAACCTTCTAACGCGCGAGATTAATGGCAACCAGATTAAAATATCTAAATTACGACTAAAGTTAAAATCTTTAAAAGCGGATTATGCAAAGATGATCGTTAAGGCCTACAGGAGCCGGTCAGACCAGAACAAACTTATGTTTTTACTGTCGTCAAGTAATTTCCAGCAAGCCTATAAGCGTTTGCAGTACATAAAGCAATATGTAGATTATCAAAAGCTGCAGGCAGAACTGATAAAGATCGAAACCGCTAACATGCAAGCCCTTAATATTAAACTCTTAAAGCAAAAAAAGGACAAGCAAGCCCTTGTCGCAGAAAATAAAATTGCGGAGTCAATCTTGGACCAGGAGCGACAGCAGCAAGAATCCCTTATAAAGGATATTAAAGCTAATTTGTCTAAGTATTCAGCCCAGATAAAAACAAAGCAGCGCGAGACAGAAAAGATCGACAAAGAGATTCGAAAAATCATTCAGGCAGCGATAGCGGCTTCTAATAAAAAAGCAGGGAAATCCTCTAAACTCAAAGTCTTTTCATTAACCCCAGAGCAAAAGATACTAGCTGCAAATTTCACTTCCAATAAAGGAAAACTTCCATGGCCTGTGGCTAATGGGGTGGTAAAATTACGTTACGGAAATAACCCGTCCCCCATTGATCCTTCTTTAACGATTAAGAGCAACGGAGTTCGTATCGCAACAAGTAAGTCAGGGCAAGTTAGGGCTGTCTTCGAAGGAGTTGTACAAGGGATTATGACACCCAAAAATGGCAATAACACCATCTTGATTCGACACGGAAACTACATTACTGTTTACAAAAACCTGTCTAAGTTTTACGTGAATAAAGGAGATAAGGTCGTTACAAAGCAAGCGATAGGAGAGGTGATTACAAATAAAGCCTCAGGCGAATCCATTCTTAGTTTTGGAATCTTTAAAGACAGCTCTACCCAAGACCCTTCAAAGTGGATTTACAAACTATGAAAGTCGTTTGTAAAAATAAAAAGAAATTCGATTTATGTCAGTCCTGGCACGTGCTTTCTGGGTTTTTTCTAATGAAAATAACGCCGGATTTGGAGTAGCACTAATTGTCTTTGGTGTCGCTTTGAGTGTTTCCAGAATTAAATAAGTTCTATACTCAAAATACTCACCAACTATGTAAAAAGCGCTTTAAGTTCCGTTGCCTCTTGTGCTTTCATTTTCCCAGCTAAAACCAAACTCAATTGTTTGCGTCTCAGCGCTCCTTCAAAACGTTGAATTTCTTGTTCTGATTCAGGGACTAGTTGTGGAATTAAAACAGGAGTTCCTTTGTCGTCTACGGCTACAAATGTAAAAATAGCTTCGTTGACTTTTACAGATCTCTTGGAGTTTTTATTGTCTACCCAAACATCGATATACACTTCCATTGAGCTTTTAAAGGCTCGAGACACTTTTGCTTCAACTGTGACAATACTTCCTAAAGGAACGGCATGTTTGAAGGCAACATGATTGACAGATGCTGTTACTACGATTTGTCCGGAATGTCGTTGTGCAGATATGCTGGCAGCACGATCCATTCGCGCCAATAGCTCACCTCCAAACAGAGTATGAATGGCGTTGGTTTCACTTGGCAAGACAGTGTCAGTCATTATTGTTTTTGAGGCTTGTGGGGATTTAGGTTCCATAAGTTTATAATATGTAATGGTATTTAGCAAGAAGATTCGTGTAAGACTAAGTATTTAAGTCAATAGGAGAAATTAAGACATATTTTTAATCAACATCCACGCAGAACGGTTGTGTGCTTTTCTAATTTTGAATAGTACTTTTTCTGCCTCTTTTCGTGTTTCAAAACTTTCATAAACAACTTGGTGCAATCCATATCTATTAACACCAATCCGGCGTGCATTATAGCCTAGGTCTTTTAGTTGTTGTAATTTTTCATTGCTGTTTGCTTCCACTCTAAAAGCGCCAGCAACAACATGAAAACTACCACTTTGCTTTTTTAAATTTACCATCACAGCTGGAAGCGGATTGTCAACAATAAATGTAGCTTCTTGAATTTTAGCATCTAAACTTATCGTAGCACGTTCTTGCGCAAGACTATTCTCTTTTTCAATTTGTGCAAGATATAAGTTAGACCCAATAGACCCGCCTAACCCAAGAAAAACAACTGCCATAGAAGCATATCGCATGAATAGGGATGATCTTTTTCGTCTGGAAGATAAAGCAATCATGCCGTCTTTTTCTAGCTCTTTAACAATGGCCTTTCTTTCAATTAATGGAGAGACAAATGTTGCCAACCCAAAAGCCTCGGTCATGTAGTTTAAATGATCAGAAGGAACAAACGTTATTACCCCTTGTTTAGAAGATGCCAACTCACCAATATATTTAAACTCAACTGTTTCGCCTTTTTCTAAACGAGATTGGAGTTGTGTAACCTGCTTTTGAATTTTGCAATTCGCCATCTCAAAGCTAATTTTTTCTACTTCAGAAATATAGCTTGTTAACAATCCATCATTGGACTTTAGTTGAATGTTAAACGAAAGCTGTTTTTGTGGTGGATAAAAATCACTTGTAGCGACGTTAACTCGTGCCGAAATTGGATGAGATAAAAACGCCCCAAAATTTGGGATCGTTACACACTCGTATCGATATAATAAATCGCTTATGTATTGACTTAACTGCATAATATCAAAGTTAAAAAATTTTTATTAAAAAAAAGACATTTTTAACTTTTATGCTAAACTTACTTTCTAGAGCTAAGCTTTGCCAGCAAACTTAGTATTTCTATATATAGCCATATTAAGGTTACCAATAATCCAAAAGCACTATACCATTCCATATATTTTGGAGCACCATTTTCAACTCCTTTTTCTATAAAGTCAAAATCCATAACCAAATTAAGAGATGCAATAACAACTACAAAAAGAGAAAACCCAATACTTAACATGGAAGCATTTGCAGGGTTCATAATTGGCAAGCCGATTCCTCCAAAAAAACTCATCAAAAAACTAATTAGATATACTATACCTATTCCCGCAGTCGCTGCGAACACCCCTAGTTTAAAATTTTCTGTAGCTCTAATTATTTTTGTCTTGTAGGCAAACAACAGAGCAATTAAGATTCCTAAAGTAAGGCTAATTGCCTGGGGGACTATACCTGGCTCAAACATTTCAGCATACAATTTAGAAATCCCGCCAAGAGCTAAGCCCTCCAGAACAGCATATATTGGAACTGTTATTGGCGCCCACTCTTTTTTAAAAACAGTAACTAGCGCAACAATAAATCCGCCAATTAAACCAACCCATATGTAACTCACAATAGCATTGCTATAAGTGTAATAAGCTGCAAATAATAAAATAGCTAAACTTATGGCTATTTTGTTTACTGCCCCGTCAAGTGTCATTACCTCGCGAGTTGTTGACTTTAAATTATTAAAGGTTTTTTTACTTAATGCAGGATTTCCGGATTTAATCATTTTAGAATAAGTTAATTGTTAGTTTAATAGCCTATTTTTTCACGAATACGCTCTAATACACCATTTGCTACCTTAACTGCTTTTTTAGCACCAATTTCGAGAGCTTGATCTATTTCCTCTAAGTTATCCATATAGTAAGCATAGAGTTTTCTTTGCTCTGAAAACTGTTCGCAAATTAATTCAAATAACTCTTGTTTGGCATGGCCATACCCGTATCCACCAGCTTCATAATTCCCCTTCATTTCGACGATTTTAGAATCTGATGCCAGTAATTTATAAATTGCAAAAGAATTACAATTTGACCACTGTTTAGGCGCTTCTAGCGCCGTGCTGTCGGTCTGAATCGACATAATTTGTTTTCTAAGTGCTTTATCCGTTTGAAAAATATCAATCACATTTCTTTTACTTTTACTCATTTTTTGACCGTCAATTCCCGGAATTAACATGTTCCCCTTTTGAACTTTAGCCTCTGGAATTACAAAAACATCTCCAACCTTAGCATGCACTCTTGAAGCAACATCACGAGTCATTTCTATATGCTGAAGCTGGTCTTTTCCTACAGGAATAATATTTGCGTCGTACAGTAAAATATCTGCAGCCATTAACATTGGGTATGTAAATAGCCCCCCATTTATATCTTCTAGTCGATCTGCTTTGTCTTTAAAACTGTGTGCTAATTCTAATCTTGAAAATGGAAAAAAGCAACTCAAATACCAAGATAATTCTGTTACCTGCGGTACGCTGCTTTGTTTGTAAAACACGGTTTTTTCAATATTCAAGCCAAAAGCCAGCCAAGCAGCAGCAGTAGCATAGGTGTTTTGACGAAGCGTATTGGCATCTTTTATTTGTGTCAAAGAATGCATGTCTGCAATAAACAGATAAGATTCATTTTCTGGATCGTTACTCATTTTAATTGCAGGTATAATTGCCCCTAAAATATTTCCTAAGTGCGGGGTTCCAGTACTCTGTACACCAGTTAAGATTCTTGCCATTTTACTTTTTATTTGTCTGAATTATTAGTAAAGGTACTTTTTTTGATCCAATAGCTCAATTTTTTTAGTAATTTTGAACGCGATGAAAGTTATTAAGTATCCATTTTGGCTTTTCTATAGAATTTGGTTTTATGCGCTTGTAGCCGGAATCATTATCTTAATGTTTCCTTTTTTGTTTATTTCAGTTCTAAAACCTAAATGGTATCCATATTTTTTCAAGCTTGCTAGAATATGGGCTAAATGTATTTTAATTGGAATGGGCTGTTATTGGCGTATTGAGCGATCGGAAACGTTAGTCAAAGGACAAAGCTATGTGTTTGTCGCGAATCACACCTCAATGACCGATATCATGTTAATGCTCGTTGCCATTAAAGACCACCCTTTTGTTTTCATTGGGAAAAAGGAACTAGTTAAAATACCCATCTTCGGATTCTTTTATAAGCGTACCTGTATTTTGGTAGACAGAAGCAGTGCTAAAAGCCGGAAAGCGGTTTTTATTAGAGCTCAAAAACGCATCAAGGAAGGGGCAAGTATTTGTATTTTTCCAGAGGGGGGGGTTCCAGACGAATCGGTAGTTTTAGATCGCTTTAAAGCAGGGGCTTTTCGTCTTGCAATTAATCATCAAATCCCACTAGTTCCGTTGACCTTTTACGACAATAAAAAAAGACTATCCTACAGCTTTTTCAGTGGAAGTGCGGGTGAAATGCGCGTAAAAGTATTTCCTTCAATTTCAACAAACGATTTAACCACAGAAGACACTTCAACCTTGAGCGCTCAAGTATATGAATTAATCTCAAACTCTTTAATCGCTGATTCAAAGACATAAAAAATCCCGAAGAATCGGGATTTTAAATTATACTTCTTTTAAAACAGCTTTGATTTTTTCTTCTAACTCATCCATTAACTCTGGATTGTCTTTAATCATTTGTTTCACCGCATCTCGGCCCTGGCCAAGTTTGGTGTCTGCATAGCTAAACCATGAGCCGCTCTTTTTAACAATTTCATGCTCTACAGCAACATCTAAGATCTCTCCAACCTTAGAAACTCCTTGGCCGTACATAATATCAAATTCTGCCAAACGGAAAGGAGGTGCTACTTTGTTTTTCACAACTTTAACACGTGTTTTATTTCCTAACACATTTCCGTCACTATCTTTAATTTGTGTAGATCTACGAATATCCAAGCGAATCGAAGCATAAAACTTCAAGGCGTTACCACCAGTGGTAGTTTCTGGATTTCCGAACATCACCCCAATTTTTTCACGTAATTGGTTGATAAAAATCATCGTACAATTGGTTTTGCTAATTGAGCCTGTAAGCTTTCTAAGCGCTTGTGACATCAAACGCGCATGTAGACCCATCTTAGAGTCTCCCATTTCACCTTCTATTTCACTTTTTGGAGTCAGTGCCGCTACGGAATCAATCACAACCATGTCAATTGCGCCAGACCTTATTAAATTGTCGGCAATTTCTAAGGCTTGCTCACCATTATCGGGTTGAGATATAATCAGATTATCTATATCTACGCCTAAGTTCTGAGCATAAAAACGATCAAAGGCATGCTCAGCATCAATAAATGCCGCAATACCACCTGCTTTTTGGGCTTCAGCAATTGCATGTAAAGTTAAGGTTGTTTTTCCTGAAGACTCAGGCCCATATATTTCAACCACACGACCTCTAGGGTAGCCCCCAACGCCGAGCGCAATATCTAACCCTAAGGATCCAGATGGAATTACTTCCACGTCAATCACTGGGGCATCACTCATTCTCATTACTGTGCCTTTGCCATAGGCTTTGTCAAGCTTGTCTAATGTTAGCTTGAGGGCTTTTAATTTTGCGTCTTTTTCGCTGCTCATAAGTCTTTATGTATCTAATTCATACTTCCTGCTAAAATAAGATATCTTTTGTAAAGTTTTAAAATTTTAACGAACCTTTTCGTATTATTTTGAAAATGCTATTCATTCACTTTTACAGCGAATGTTCCAAAATTTAGTACCTTTGTCGTTCAATCATTATTAACTTAAAAACAAGTATAGCATGCAACTGTACAACAACTTAAGCAATACTGAAAGAGCGGCGCTTATTCAACAGGCAGGCAAGGATCGTTTAACCATCTCTTTCTACAAGTATTTTAGAATCACCAACCCTGAAGCATTTAGAAATCAGTTGTTTCTATTTTGGGATCGCATTGATGTTCTGGGTCGTATTTACGTCGCTCACGAAGGAATCAATGCTCAGCTCTCTATTCCTGCAGATCACATAAATGCGTTTAAATCGCATCTAGATACCATTGATTTTCTTAAGAATGTCCGTATTAATATTGCCATTGAACATGACTTGTTTTCGTTTTTGAAACTAAAAGTTAAAGTTCGAGACAAAATTGTTTCAGACGGCCTTAACGATGCTTCTTTTGATTCTTCAAATATTGGAACACATGTAAATGCATCCGAGTTTAATTTACTTATTGAAGATGATAATACGGTGGTTGTTGATATGAGAAATCATTATGAAAGTGAAATAGGACATTTTAAAAATGCGGTTACTCCGGACGTTGATACCTTTCGGGAATCTTTAGATTTAATTGAAGAGGACCTCAAGGATCATAAAGAAACAAAGAAGTTAGTGATGTATTGTACTGGAGGAATCCGCTGTGAAAAAGCAAGTGCTTACTACAAGCACAAAGGCTTTAAGAATGTCTACCAATTAGAAGGAGGAATTATTAATTACGCTAGAGAAGTAGCGGCCGAAGGAATTGAAAATAAATTTATAGGAAAAAACTTTGTTTTTGATCAACGTCGCGCAGAAAAAATTTCAGAGGATGTAATTGCTAATTGTCACCAATGTGGCGAACCAGCGGATGTTCATGTCAACTGCGCCAATGATGCCTGTCATTTGCTTTTTATTCAATGTGAAGCCTGCAAACAGATAATGGAAAACTGTTGCTCATCCAGTTGTATGGAGGTCAATTGTTTGCCGTCGGAAGCTCAGAAACTCCTTCGTAAGGGACAAGGTAATAGCAATGATATTTTCAAAAAAGGACGTGTGGACCACCTGCCTCACAAAAAAGAACTGAGAAATATTTTCGAAACACTATCGAAACCTTAAGGCTTATTTAGCAACCAATCCCCTCTGCTTATTAGTTCTGAAAATCATGTTCGACACGTTTTTTAAGTCCTTAAATAATCTTATATTTACGTTTTAAATCATAAGATTAATCCGCATTTGTAATGTCATTGGCATTGACAAATTCAATATATATAGATTATGGGATGTACAAGTTGCTCAACAGGAAAAGATGGACAGCCTAAAGGCTGTAAAAACAATGGCACATGTGGTACAGACAGCTGTAACAAACTCACTGTTTTTGACTGGCTTTCTAATATGACTCTTCCTAATGG
>Ga0302121_10001185_pt1 | contig 12840 bp, 8 predicted proteins | sample CB21_surface_MG_FD_203120 | JGI IMG/M metagenome (GOLD analysis project Ga0302121, IMG submission 203120) | Marine microbial communities from Western Arctic Ocean, Canada - CB21_surface | ecosystem: Environmental > Aquatic > Marine > Oceanic | place: Canada: Western Arctic Ocean | collected... | reverse complement strand
TCTAATTCGCGAGCGGGTTTCCACACCGAGCGTCGCGTTGGAAGACATCGCGGAGGCTGTCGTGTGCGCGTCGTTGTGAGTCGAGGCTTCCCAGAAAAGGCATTACCAGCAAAAGCGTGTTTATGATCTGATTTGGCGCTACAGTAAGCGAAACTCTCGGCAATTAACCTCACTTAAATACACTCTCTCCTAGCTAGCACCCTGAAACACTACCTTATCCTGTGTCTAAATACTACTCTGCCCCAACAAGTGCTCTAAGATCTCCTCCTGCCCCCGTCTCAGCGCCAGCGCCGACCTCGCCCACGCCGACCCGCCCGCTAAATCCAGCCGCGCGTCCATCGCGGCTTTTTGCGAAAGCGGAGTTTGAACGTCCTCTGAAGCGCCGGCGAACGGGTCTTTTGGGTCGATTGTTTCTTCTTTTTCTTGTTTGGGCGAGGCTCCGTGACTGTGCGCGTGTGCGTCCCGAGTATCGGCTGGTGCGCTGACCGGGGCACCGTGGCTGTGACTGTGACTGTGTGCGTTAGGGTTCGCCGCCGCCATCGCCATCGCGCTCATCACGTCTTGTTGTTTCGCGCGCGCAACGTTTGGGCGAAGACTCTCCGTGTGCTCTCGTAACGCTAAATACGCAGCCTCCCCAACCACCGCGCGCGTCGCAGCTTCGTTCATCTCGCTCACTGGTGCCCACGGGTTGGGTTCGTGTCCATCCGGTCCGGGTGGCTCGGTGCCGGTGAGTAAGTGCGTGCGCACCGAAGCGAGCAACGCTTGCGCCGAGATCGACGAGCCGTTGGCGCCGCGCGCCGCGTTCGTGGAAGCGTTGCTTAGCCGTTCCGCTTCATTTGATGAACTGTCCATGGGCGAGGAAGGTTCCTTTGGGTACAGGGGCTTGCTCGGGTGCGCGACGTAACAAGACCAAACCAAAGGCGAAGACTTGTTGTCTTCAGCGTCAGATGCACCATCTTTCATCGAATCTCCTTCCACGTCGTCAAAGAACGACGCCTCCTTTTCCTTTCCGTCCGCGGCGTCGTCCCCCGCCCCCCCCATCGCCGACTGAAAGTCCCCAGGGTCCCGGAAAGAAACACCGCCCCCGAGGGCTTTCTCGACCGTTTCTTGAAACGCTTTTTGCGTGACCGCATCGGCGCTGTCCATGTTGTTGAACACATCAGACAACCTGGGTAAGCCGTGTTTGCGCAAAATCGCGTTTCGCGCCAGCGTCACCCCAGGGCCGTACTTATCAAACGCTCTCCACAATTCAAGCGCCGCGCCGTTGACGTTCAAAAGAACCTCCCGGCGGTCGTTCACGTTACCGGAAACGCAAAAGCCGTACACGCGTAGTAGCCGGTCGTTGTCCGCGTTGTCGCCGTATGAAATTGTTAATTGCTCGTCTTTTGAAACGTCGCGTTTGCTCACGGCGTCGACGTGTCGCCAATCGGAAGTGTGACCGCTTTCACCGGAAGAGCTTTCAGAAGCGCTCCCTAAAGTACTGTCAGAAGAAGAGGTAGTACTCTTTTCGTCCGATCTCGCCGTACCCTCTAACACGCAATTCGCGTCCACCCCGGCGTGGTTGAAAAGGCAAATTCCTGGCAGCAGCGCATAGGGCGCGTTTGCGCCGGAGGTGGCTCGCGAAAGAATCGTACTTAGCGCCCACTGGAACCGCTGCAGCGGAACAGTCGGACTGGTAGGGTTGGTTGACCCTCCAACCCGAGTCCCTGCCGTCCCGGGATCGGTCCCTCCAAAGATCGCGACGTGCGCGTTTTTCACGAACGCTTTCCGTCTCAACACGTTCGCAAACGTGGGCGTCCCGCGCAGCGTCGCGAGCTGCGACGGTTCCCACAAAAGAGGCACTGCGCCTTCCGTGGCGCTCGTGTCCGTGCCGTCGCGATGATCGATTCCATTTAACGTGGGAAGCGAGGCTAAGTACGGTGCGTTACCTGAAGTTTCGTCTCCCAGCTCAAACAAAAGGTGAAGCGCGAAAAGGACGTGCTTCGCGAACTGCGGCGCGCCTAGCAATGCACATTGCGTTTCCAAGTGTTTCACGAACTTTGGGACTTTTTGTTTCGCGACTTTCTCCGCGAACTCGGCACTTAGCGGGTGAAATATTTCCCTAGGCACGCGTATCAGAACCTCCCCTTTTGGAATCGTTTTACTGGCGAACAGGCCCACGCCAGAGCCCGGTACTCGCCTCGCTTCGAGGGATGGGTGCACAAAAATCTGTCGCGACGCGCGCGTATCGGTTTCGTCCAGAAAATTCCCGAGCTTGTCCAACCCTTCCTCAAGTAACCAAGACCCGAACAAAGCATGCTTGCCTCCCAGTTGTTCCAACGACTTTAGTAAGTTAGTCGGGTCGTTGGGTTGCTTCGCGGTGCTGTTGTTGATATTGAGTTGCGTCTCCTTACCGTGGCCGTGGCCGTGCTCGCCCGCGCATTGCGTCTTGCCGCCGTCGTGCGAGTGCCCGTGCGTCTCGTTCTTGGCACTCGACCCCAACAATCGAGTGACGCGATCAGAGGCCCAACGACCCGTGGTACGCACCGCGGTGCGGCGCGTGGCGAGCATGCTTTCTATCTATCTCAAGTACTTGTAACAGGTCTAAGTACTTCGTTTCGGTTCGTTTAATACTTCCGCAATCAACTACGTCGTCAACCCCACCATCTCCGCGAGCTGCTTCACCGCGATCCGGCCGTCGCTCAACAAGTGTTTGATGGTTCGCGAATCCGAGTGATGCCTACCCGCCTCGAAACACCGCCGGATTTCGGTCCTTATTTCGGCTCGGGACTCGACAGGAGCTTGAACACACGCGCGTAACGCCCGGCGCATCAACGAAAGAACCTGGCCGCGAACGATGAACTGCTGCAGGTCCATTCAAGTGACTGTTGCGAGTGAAGACGTTGGGTGACGAGAGCAGGGTTTTACGGAAAAGTTCGTCACCCCGGGAAACGAAGAAAAAAGTGAAAAATCCACCAAAGCGCGGCGTTCGGTACCGGTATCGCCCGGTCTTCGTCTTGTTTCTTGATATGATTTACAATAATAACTACCACGAAGTTTCCTTTGCTTGAAGGTCTCGTTCTTGCTTCGTGAGGGTGTGTGCCTTTCACACAGTCGGGTACGTCTTCGTACTTCGGGGACATGTTAAAAAATACAATTTTCTTTTTTCTCACATCTACCAGTCGCTGCTGATTTTAAGGTTCGCCGCCGCCGCGGCGGTGCCTCCCGCCGCCACCGCGGCTTCCGCGCTGCGGTCGTGATACACGGTGTGCCACGCTCGCTTGGCGTGTGTGGACCCCACGGGCCCGCCGACGAAGGTTTTGTACAAGGTATCGACGTCGCTATTCGCGGACGGCGGTCTCCGGATGAAGGATTCGGCTTTTGCGTTTTCTTCACCTTTTTCTTTTTCCTCGCCAGTTACGCTCGTCCCAACAAACACCCCGGAGTGGTACAACTCCTCCAGCTCATCCACAAGCTCCTTCGCGGTCTGCCCCCCTAACGTCGTGGGTAACGGGTTTTTCGATGAAAGCCGGAACCCGGGTTCGTACCGGGGGGGGGGGGGTAGCTGTCCGCCCCCGTTGAGACACCCCGACGGGCACGCCATTATCTCCACGAAATCGTACTGCGTGGTATTTCCTGAGAGATTAACAAGAAAGTGTCAGTTCGTATTGGCAATCAGTCGGCGGAATGTGGTGAATGGGAAATACTTACCGGAAATAACTGATTGATTTCCACTTGCAGAACTTCCCTGCTTACACTTGCGCACGACGTTCTGGATGTTCCGGAAGCCGTAGGCGAGGGCGAAGCGAAGGACGACTACGCCGTCCACTTCCAGCGTGAGTTCCTTCAAATCGGGGTTCTTGCTTCTAGGCGTTTTGTATTGTAACGGCCCGGTTACCTCAACGCCGAACAAAACAAGCGCCGCTCTCCGAAACACGAAATCGCAGTACCCGCCGCTCCCGCCGCCGCCGCCCGGAACGGAGGTGGTGTACAGATTCGTATGGCGGGTAGTCGGAATAGTATCGTCCGCATCCATGGCTTCTGAATCCATCGCATCTGAAGCATTTGAACAATTTTGAGTCACGGACGGATCGTAACTAGAACTCGACGACGCGAGCCACCCGTCCAGCTCGCCCCTCGGCGCCCGCGACAAAGCGCTCGCGCCAGATCTTTGTCTCGCGTTCGAGTCGCTCAATGCTTGACTAATAACTCCAGTCCGGAACTCAAGCGTCTCTTGAATCAGCTCCGCAACCTCCCCGGTGGTCAAAACGCAGTCTGTTTCCGGTGTGTTTTCAATTCGAAACTCCCCCCGGCTCGCTTCGAGTTTCTTGTCGAAGCAAGGCATCACCGTGGCGTGAAATATCTCGGCCGGGTGCAAACCCAACGCAGCCGCGACGGTTCGCTTCACGATCGCGCCCATCATCGCTTGCGGCGATTTCACGGAACTTACGTGTTTCAAAATCTCAGGCTGTGTTTTTTCGGCGTAGCACACCCAGCCAGGGCAGGCGGAGGATAAAACTGGCAACACACACGTGTTACTGGAAAAATGGTTACTCACTGATGCATCATTTCCAGAATTTCGCGAGTTTTGTTTTTTAGCCGCCACGAAGCGCTCGCAAAACTCGTGCGCCGTTTCCAGAAGCGATATATCTCTCGCCGAAGTGGTGTCGAAAACTTTCGCGACGCCTATTGACTTGAAAAAGCCGGTTATTCTTTGGGCGGCTTCTACTAGGGGCAAATTGCCCACTCGCGCCAACGACGCCCTTGATTGCGGCGACACCGAAACCACCACGGCTTTGATTTTTCTGTTTTTTGACGGATTGTTTTGTGTCGTGGCGTTTATTTGTGCAATTTGTGCAACGCCATCGCCCGCCGCTTCACGAAGCGCCGCTTTGAACGCCTCCGCGCTTTGCGCCTGAAGAAGCACGGTTTCCGCGGACGTGACACACCCGGAACAGGCTAAACAGTCGCTTAGGCTCACCTTCACGGACTCACCGAATTTCGCGGGTAACGGCGCGCCCGGAACGATGGGCATCGGCCCCGGTGGGATCTGAGAAGAAGCAGCATTGCCGCCCCTTTTCTTGAGAAACACCTCGCCTCCCTCGGGCACTGCGAGCTCCGCCGCGCCCAAATCAAGCTTGTCCCCGTTCAACGCCACCACGCAGCTCTGTGACGGGTTGATGAAGTCATCCAGGTCACCCAGTTTCACCGCGCCGGAAAACCCAGACATGTAGGGAGGGACCGGACCGACGCCGCCACTGGATGTGATTGGCAAATCGGTCTTGGCGCGACGAAAAAGCGTGCGAAGCGTTCTTGGCGAGGAACCAGAACACGGGTGCGAAGCGTTCTTGGCGAGGAACCAGAACACGGGCGCGCGCGACCTGTGTATCTCTCACAACGACTACGCCTCACCAACTCCAAGAGCAATTCGTACGGACCAAAGCACCCGTCTCGTCACTGCGCCGCGTACGCGTCCAGCATCTTTTGGATTTTCTTTTTCCGCTGTTGCGTCAGAAACCCGCCCGTCTCGGCGCCGGCGTCTAGCGACGTCGACCCGCCGACCACTTTCCCCACGACTTTGTTTGCGATTTCGTCGCGTTTTCGTTTTGACAGGTTCCGACCGCCGCCGCTTTTCTGAAGGTACCCGCGCGCGTACGTCATGACTTGTTTCTTTATTATTTCCCTTGGGTCGTTTGGGCGGTCGGTATCCATGGCGTCGCTGGCCAGGCGTTGCCCAGCCGCTTGTAACGTCGCCGAGGTCTTGGAAGTTTTTTCGGCGTTTGATGTGGAAGCACCGCCGGTACCCGCGGTCGTCCAAACCGCATCCTCCGCCGCTTCAGCCGCGTCTTCCCGCGCGCGTCTCGCCTTGTCAACTTTCTTGTGCTCGCGCTTTCGCTTTTTGTGCTCCGTGTAGTCGCTGAAGTTTTGTTGTTTGAACATTCCGTGCTTCCCGCCGCTGCCGCCGGTTGACCAGGCTTGGCGTAAAGCCAGGTCCGCGGCCGCTTGCGACGTCACGGACGAAACCTTCGCAAACGCCGCCGCCACGGTGGCGTCCGCCAGCGCCGCGTCCGCCGCAGCCGCAGCCGCCGCCGCCGCCTCGGCGTCGCCGCCCTCCGCTAACCCAGCGGCGGATGCAATCATCTGGGTTGTGGTCATCACCACGACAGGCTTCTTTTCATCAATCCGAGTTTTGTCATCCCTCTCGGAGGCCTTCCCCGCCCCGGTCGCCTTCGTCGCGTCGCGAAGAGGTAAGTCGTCGTCGTGGTCTTCTTTCCCTCGCCCCGACCCCTCCGCATCACTTCCCCTCCCCACGCGTACCCGCGCCAGCTGCCGCGTCCACCGGTGCGCGCACTTCCTGGCCAACAACCGAACCTCGGGTTTGGGGTGCGTGGCGAACCGCGTTTGCATTACTTTCGCGGCGCCGGATTTTTTGATCAGCCGCAGCTCGGGCGGGCACTTCAAAAGAAGCGATATCGCCCGCCCCGCGAACGCGGCGCCTGTTTCTTTCGTGGTGACTTGCGTGAGCCACGTGGTGAGGAAATCGAACCCTCCTTTGCGTAACGCCCAGGTGGCTCGCTCCTTTTCTGGTAACTTATCAACCGCGGCGTTGATAAACGCGAGTCGCCCGCTTTGCGTTTCCAGCGTTTCCGCCAAATCGCAAAACAACGAAAACTTTCCCTCAACCTCGCGCCCTCCGAAACCCTCCCCCACAACCCGCAGAACCCGCTTCACCTCTTCCTTGCCCTCGGTGGCTTCCTTTGCTTCCCGTCGCAGCTGTTCCAAGCGTTCCGCGGTCTCAAGCTCTAGCCGTTTCCTGGCGCGCTCTCGCGCGGCGTCGTCGTCTTCCGGGCCGTCCTCGGAGTCGTACCCGGATTTTTTGCCCCGCTTCTTTTTCGTCTTTTTACGGTTCGAGTCGTCGTCGATTTCTTCGCCGTCCGTGTCGTCGTCTGCGTTGCGAAAGAAAAGTGTCAGTATTGTACGGGCACGCAGTCGTCCGGGATTTGGGAAAGCCCCAATACGTACCTGAGTCGCCGTCGTCGTCCCCGGACTCGCTGTCCTCGTCGTCGCCGTCCGCGAACACCAGGTCGTCCATCGTGGGCATCGCAAACACCTCGTCGAACGGCGTCCCGTGGTCGCCGTTCATGATGTGCATGGCGTGCCGCGCCGCGCGCCAGCCGGTCAACATGGCGCCGCCCACGGTGTCGGGGTGTTCCCTGCAGGTGTGTTCGCCCGCGAAGAGTACTCGGCCTTCGGGTCTGCCTAGCTCGTCGTAATCGTCGCCGCTCGCGCCAACCGCGACGTAGGAGTACGATCCTCTGGAGTGCGGGTCGGACCCCCAGCGAGTGCACACGTAGGCGGTGGGGTCGGGGACTAGAGAGGACCACTTCGCACCCGGACCCTGACTGTTTCTAGACGCGACTCGCCGCAAAACCGACATCGCGTCCTTCACCAGGCTCTCGTCCGACTCCGTCTCCGCTTTCTCCGCGGCTTCACCCGCGACTAGTGCCACTAAAACGGGCTTCCCGCAAACCGGCGCTAGGTTCCAGTACATGAAATTCCGACCCCGGTTGGTGGTATCCGCCGCGCACCCGAAATAATCCACGGCGTCGTCCCAGAACGTTTCGGTAAACTCGAGCGCGATTTTGTTCAAGTTGCCGTAGCCGAGCTTTTGAATCGCGCTTTGCTTCGCCAAACTCAACTTCGGTTCGAACGTTATGTCGCCGTTCTTCAAGCACCCGAGAGGCACGGTGACGATACACGCGGAGGCTTCGATTTTCGTACCGTCCACGGTTTCCACGAGTACCCCGCCCTCGTCGCCGTCGCCGTCGGTTCGCGTCACCGACCGCACGGGCGAATCCAAAACAACCTCCAATCCCTCCGCGAGTTTTTCGGTCACCTGCCCGTACCCCCCCTTCAGCATCACGTGCCCCCCTCCAAAACCCCCGTAGTGCTCGTCCTGGTTCCAGTGCGCCATTGATATTTTGGACAAAGGCGCGCTGCAGCCGTACTCCAGGTTCGCCCAGTGCCAGCCTAACGCCCGTCGGTCTTCCGCGGACAAAGTTTCCTTCGTTTCAGAGGAGTCTTTCGCAGTCTCGTCGTCTTCGTCGTCATCCTCATCCTCATCTTGTCGTTTTTCCCCATCCTTTTCGTCCGTCTCAACAACATCCCCGTACCGCTGTTTGAGCTCATCCGCGATGACTGTCTCAAGGGAAACTTTTGTCAAAGCGTCCACGCCTTCCCTGTCCACTCGTAAGCGCGCGTGGTCCATCAGCACGTCTCGCGCTTTCTCCACGCGTTTGTCGCACTCGACGGATATGGCGTTGCCACAGACGCCGTCGTACAAGGGAAGGTCGTCCCTAAGCAAGTGCGTGTTCAGATTCAACTGCGCGATCGCCAGCACCGCGCTCGGGTCCGCGCGCACGCCGAGCCACGGCATCGCGGTCCGGCGTTTCGCGTCGGCGGCGATTCCAGTCACGATTGAGGCGCCGAAATCAAGAGGCACGCTGAGCGGGTTTTCCCTACTCCCCGCACTCGCGGTGAACACCCGGCCGCCGACCCGTGACCGCGCTTCCAAAATCACGGTAGTAAATCCGTGCGCGCGCAACGACGACGCCGCCGCGAGCCCCGCCGGGCCGGCGCCGATCACGAGCACCGGTTTCGTGGGTTTGGGCTTGGTGGCTTTTTGTGATTCCTCCGCCGCTTTCGCCAGCGCAACCGCGGCGTTCAAACGAATCGTCTCCGCGGACTCGCCAGTCGTGTCGGACACACCGACACCTTCGTAAGATTCCGGATCTTCCAGAAATTTCGTCACCACGCCTCGGATCACGAGTTTCCGGTCGCTCAAGTCGCACCGCAACGCCGTTTCCACCGCCTTTCGGATTTGCCGCTCCGTGGTGCTGTTCATGTCCGCGCCTCTTAGGAAGATAACAGTCGTAGTGACGATGTCGTCGTCCGTGATAGATGCGGAGTCGACCTCCGGGTCTGGGGCTGGGTCCGGTACCGACGCTTTTTCGGCGGCTTCAGCCTGCTCTTTCGCGGTGTTCTCTTTTCGTACTTTCGCGAGCGCATCGCCAAACTCCAGGTTGGTCCCGCCGAGGCACCCGTAGTTGATACACCCGTGCTTCCTTAGCCAGACGTGTGTTTCTTTGCAAAGGTCGTGCTGGTCCGTAGGCAACGAGCTCAAAACCGTGTCGAGTAACACCAACTTGGAGCGGTCACTCTGCCACAAGGTCAACAGGTGGTTGCGAATTCCGAGAAACTCGTTTATTTTCGCAGCCCCGCCCTTCACCACGCGTTTGAAGTCCCTCTCTTCCATGTGCGAAAGCGTCTGCGCGTCAAGGCCGCCGGCCGCGGCCGCGGTTTGCGTGTCCGTTACCGGAAGGTCGTCCTCGTCGTCATCCGAAAGCTCAGCGCCGATCAGGCTGTAGTTGTGCTTCTGGAACCGTCTTCGGAACGCGTATTTCGTCGGCACGCGCGCGGCGGACGACATTATCGATCGTGCCGAATCTCGAGTGTCGATCTCGGGGACACAGAAGGACGTCTTGGTCACTTCTTTGTCTTCACGATCCGGGTCAAGACCACCGCGAGCCTGTCAGTCAGTCGTCTCTTCGAGTTTTGCGAGCGCGCGAGTGCGAAGGCGCGTGTCGGTGTGCGCGATCGCGCGATGGAAACCCTGTGACGTACGTGGGAATGGCGCGGGCGGATCGGCATACCATAAACTATTTTCACCGCCGACGACGAAAGCAAGCGCGTTGTAACAACAACCTTGTTCCACCACAACGCGTGTCGCTCGTGTTGCGGTACCCGCGGCGCGGGGGCCGCATGCCCCCCCCCCCCGACCCGTACGCGGTACTGGGTTTGCAGAAAACCGGGAACCCTTCGTCGTCGGAAATCCGCAAGGCGTACCACGGCCTGGCGCGTCTGCATCACCCCGACAAGGCCCGCTCGGTTGCTGAAAAAGAAACCAGCGAAGTGCGGTTCAAGGAAATCGGCGCGGCGTACGAGTTGTTGAGTGACCCGGAGAAACGGGCCGATTTCGATTCCAACGGCTTTGATAGTTACCATTACCAGACCCCAGAGGAACAGGACCAGACAGAGAAACACGCGCGCCGGGTGTATTGCGTCTCCATGGGCATTCCCGAATGTGTGGTGCGAACAATTTTTTGTTCCTTCGAGGAGATGTTTGCGGGATGTACGTTCCGGGAGGGCGTGGTGGTGCACGTGATAGGCCTCGACTCGCAAATGCCGGAAAAGGAAAGCAAGGTGTTTACGGTCCGGGTGCACCCCGGGTCCAGGGATGGCAAAGAAATCAGGTTCGGTGCGATGCACACGAACAATTTGCAGAGCGTGGTGTTTTTAGTCAGAGAAAAACAACACCCCTTTTTCCAACGGCCGCTCGACACGAACAATTTGAAAGACGTCTGCGCGCGCGTCGCGTTGACCAGAGCGCAGCTCAGGAAAGGCACCATCCTGCGGTTACCCACGCTGTCTGGGAACGTCATGAGTTTGAAAATTAACCCAAACAGCGCGGTGGTTACGCGAAAACAGGTGAAGACGATAAAAGGCGAGGGTTTCTGTTTCGGGAAAAACTTTAAAGGCGAACTATTGAGAGGCGACTTGTTTGTCACGTTTCGAGTGATGTCGGACCAGGAGGTTTGGGTCCGGCTGGGTATTAAGACATACGTTACGGGATACAAAAATAAGTGGTGGATGCGGGTAGGCACTTGGTGCGTCGCCGGGTACGTGGGCCTGTGGGGTCTAGTCACGGTGTTGGAGTGGGCGCTCGGTTTGGACGAGAACAACGGGTACAACCGCCGCGAAAAGATTCCCGACCGGTTGCTCGTGGGAAACTTCCCGGGGTCGTACGGAGTGTTTGGCGGGAGTAACAACGACCTATTCTACCCGAGGTTCCGCGTACCGAAGGAAATAGCCGACCTGTGGCTACCCACGGGCCTAGGTAAGTACGCCGCGTTCGTGGGGATGGCGGTGGACGGGCCGTGGCGGCGGCGGAAGCGGTAGCGCGACGCGATTGATATCCTTTGAACAGTGTCTTCAATATCATAGTCTTCATAGTCTTCGTAGTCCGTCATAAATACCGGACAGTAGCGTTACTCACCATCCGAGTAGAACCCACTCAAGTTGGCTTGGCCTCCGAAATCGTGCGCCAAGCCTTTGATGGACGCGGCGAAGGATTCCGCGAACCGGTCTTTCGGTTCGGGTTTGTGAACGGCGCTGCGCGGTTTTTGCGGCGCTAAATTTGTTCGCGCTCGCGACCGCTGCGGCGCTCGGTCCGAATCCGACGACGACGAGCTTTCTTTCCGCGCGCTCGAATCGTCGCCGTCGCTGTAAAAGTTGCCCTCCGCCTCCTTTTCGCCGACTTTACTTTTACTGCCACGCACGTGCGTCTCATCCAGAAACAACCCTCTTTGTGCGTCTTCCCAACTCTTTCGTTGCCGCGTCGCTTCCTTGTCAGCCATCGGCCCACGGTTCGCGCCGAAGGCGTTGGCTTGATTCGTCGAATTACTGCCACCACCGCTTCCGTCCAACCGATCTGCCATTCCCTTCAGCGCCCCACTAAGCCACCCTTTGGCTTGCCCCAAAACGCTTTCCGTGGTGCGCTGCGTGTTCGCCATCCAGTTGGACGCGCCCGACGCACCGGTCACAGTCTGGTTGCCATTAAACGTCAAGTTCGGATTCCCGAAGCCGTGGTACTCGTTCCCGCCGAGCTGCGTACCGAAGGGGGGGGGCGGGCCGGGCAAGACGTTGCCCATGCCCGGTGGAATTTTCCCAAACCCGGTGACTTCGGGAGGCCGTCGTGTTGAGGGAGGTTTTTTTGACGACCCAACAGACAGTGCCGCTCTGGACGAGGACATCGAGGCTAACTTTTGTTCCATCATCGCCGCCGCCTCCGCCGCGACGACCGCGCTTTTTTGTATTTTCCGCCGTCGGCGCTCCTTCTTTTCAGCCTTTTCTTTTTCTTGTGCGTTTTTTTTACTAACCGACCGTTCCCGCTCCTCCCGCTCCCGACGTTTCGCGGCAATCTCATTGATACCGCCTCTCACGGAAGCCGCGGCCCTTTTGTTCAAATCGACGTCGTCATCCCCATCGTCGTCGTCACTCCCCGAACTCTCGTCCCAGTCCTTCTTTTTCTTCGCGGGTTTCTTCTGGGCTTCGGCGTCGTCGTCGCTGCCGTCGGTTGAAGCGTTACCACCCGTGTTACCCGCCGCGGTAACGTCGGTACCCTTGCCGAACGGATCGATGGAGCTTATGTCGTTATTTTTGGAGGAAACTTTTTTCGTGTCACCTTTGTAAGATGACCCGTCGCGAAACGTGTCCTCCCCGCGAAACGTTTCAGTTGCAATCGGCGGCGGCGCCGAACCAGACATGCACGCCACGACTTGCGCGCGTTCGTTTTTGGTCAATTTCTTTAAATGGTACGTCCGGTCGTCTTTGCGTTTTGCGAACGAAAAGTGTCAATATCGTATCAGCAAACAGTCGTCTCTTGATTTGGGAAACGCAACGCGTACCTTGCCGGTCCAGGCGTTTCAAAAAGAACACCCAGTTTTCGGGGGAGAGGCCCATTAGGAATTTTCCCTCAATCGCGCCTCGAGGCGGTTTTGGAGGTGGAGGTTTCCACCCGTCTGCATGAGTCTCACCGTCCCGGACGTACGCCTTTGACAATAAAGAACCGGTGCCGGTGGTCAGGTCGAAGGCGCCACCTTTAGAGTTCTTAGAGCCCGACTGTTGCGTGAAAGATTGATGATTGGCACCGGCGTCCGCACTAGTACCGGCGTTAGCACCGACCGCGCCTGCGAAGCCACCGGCTGATTCCGTACTCCTGGTTCCAGAAGATGAAGACAC
>Ga0302121_10001174_pt1 | contig 12937 bp, 8 predicted proteins | sample CB21_surface_MG_FD_203120 | JGI IMG/M metagenome (GOLD analysis project Ga0302121, IMG submission 203120) | Marine microbial communities from Western Arctic Ocean, Canada - CB21_surface | ecosystem: Environmental > Aquatic > Marine > Oceanic | place: Canada: Western Arctic Ocean | collected... | reverse complement strand
AAGCGCGCGTGGGCGTGGGCGCGGCGGGCGCGGCGACCACCACCGCCGCGGTCGTCTTTGTCGGCGTCTTCGACTTCACCGGCGTCTTTGTGGCCGACGGCGTTTTCGCGGGCGACTTCGCGCCGCCTGCGCTGCCCCGAAACTTGTCACTCAAGTCCTTGTTCGACCGGTTCCCGAGCTTCAGCTTGAACTCACTGTCCGCGAGGATCTTGGCCCAAGCGCCTGGACGGTGTGAGGCGAGACGAGGGAAACTGATGTCAGTTTTCGCGAACGCACGCGTTTCGCAGGTTTCAAAACTCTTGGAAATATTTCAGGACACTATTCAGGATTGGCGTCGTGGCCATGGGAGGTACGGCCCCCGTCAGGCGGTACGTACCGGCGCCGTGCTTCGCGACGCCCGCGGCGAGCGCGGAGGTCTCCACCTCGGTCCACGCGGATGACGCTTTGCGGGGGGTGGTTGACGAAGACTTGGCCTTCTTGTTGTTGGGCTTGGCCTGTGGAAATTCGTCGGAGCGGCGGACAGATTTGAAGAATGAGGCGGCGAGGAATTGTGAGTACGACGCATCGACGGTTCGAGGGGACACGCGGGGGTGAGGAACGGGGGTGGTTGGCGGTGAGAAGCGGTGTGGCGTGCGCGGAGGTTCAATCCACGGCGCGTGCACGTGACCCGCATCGTACGACGCGCGGTACCACCGGGGTCGTTCAATCGGTACCGCATTCGCGCGCCGCGTCGGAATCCATAAACACCAAATTAAAAACGGGCAATCAAATGCGATGGCGATGCGAGTCGTCTCTCCGTACGCACCGGCGCCGCCGCCTTGGCCTTGGTTTTGGACTTCATGTTCTTCTTCGCCATCGTGGGGAGATGGGGCGCGCGCGGGAAAAGGCCGGTGCGTCGTGGGTGTGGCGGTTGGGAGAGAGCCGCGTTGGTTTCACAGAGGGTTGGTGAATCCGCGGTTTCGCGACGGCCTGAACGGCTAATTTCGGTGAAGGGGTACGATCAAGCCCAAAAACCGCTTTTCTCGGAAAGCACACTTCAAAATCGCCTTTCGTTTCCAGGTGGATCCTCCCTCCGCCAATAACAACCTGCCGTTTCGGTGAGGCGTGCGCGGCGATTCGCCGCGAAGGAAACCACGCGCGGCTGGGCCAGCCACACACACGTCGCTCGCGTGCCACCACCGACACCATGGCCGCATCCCTCTCCTTCCGCGCCGCCGTCGCGCCGACTTCCGCGATGTTCGCCTCGAGAACCACCGTGCGTGCCGCCAAGGTACGAACACATCACCGATCACGCACCTGCCGATTGCGGACAATTCATCACGACACAAATTTGCCAAATGCGTTTGACACGCGCGGTGTGGTGCGCGGCACGCGTTTCGCGGGACGCGACACCGAGGCGGTCACAGCGCACGGCCGGTATCGACCACGAAATTGCGTCGTCGTCGTGTTTGAACTTCAGGCGATTGCGAACACGGTGTCACACCGTGGGGACGCGGACGAACGCTGACCCGAGATGCGTTCGAAACCAGCATCGCGTCGTCCCGAAATATCTCCTATCGAAAGTTTCTCTCCGCAGCCGATCAATTGCTGACCCCCCGCCTCCCATCTCAAACCCAACCAAAACAGCCCGTAGCCGCGGTGTCTTTGTTCGGCAAGAAAACCGCGGCGGCGCCCAAAAAAGCCGCGGTCAAGTCCATGGTGAGCAAGCCCAAGCCCAAGCCGGTTGCGAAGAAGGTCGTCGCGAAGAAGGTTGTCGCGAAGCCCGCCGCGAAGAAGTCCGCGTTTTCGTTCGGCGGAAGCACCGCGAAGAAGCCGTCCGCGTTTTCGTTCGGCGGAAGCCCTTCTTCGACGAAGCCCAAGCCCGCGGCGAAGAAACCTTTGGCACCCAAGAAGGCTGGAACGGGCAACTACACCATCACCAAAACCGCGGGCACGGTTCGGAAATCAAAGCCCACCACGTTCAAAACCGTCAACGTCAACAAGAAGCCCGCGGCGGTGATTTCCACGCGCCCGACGCCGATGAAGACGGTCAAGCCCGCTGTTTATGACAAGGCCACGATCGGCACGGTCGGGGTGGCGAGCATTTTCGCGGGGACCTTCTTGTTGACCCTGGCGGCGCTCCCCGCGGCGACGGAATCGGCGCTGGAGGTGATCGGCATCGGGTACGTATGAAAAGTGTCAGTCCCCTTTCAACGGCGTCAACTTGGCGATGAAAAATACCTTTCAACACTGATTTGCCATCGGCTTTCTTTTTGCTTAAATGTCGCCTTTATTGGGCCTTCACCAAATCCCGGCCTCCCTGTTTTCCCATACAACACGTTAACCACTTTCGTGTAACAACCACAGGTACTCGGCGTACTTCACGTACAACTGGTTCTTCAACCCCGAGTCTCGCGGCGAGCTGGACAAAACGCTGACCATGATCGACAACGAGACGGGAATCAACCTCAAGAAGGTCGCGTCCGTTACGGGCGCCGCGGTGAGCGACGCGTCCAAGAAACTGGCGGCGAGCGCGGAGAAATCGGCGGAGGCGAGCGCGGCGGCCAAGGCTGACGCTGCGCGGAGCGCGAAAACCGCGGCGGCGGCGGCGGTGGACAAGGCTGACGCGCCCGCCGCCGAGGAGGCGAAGAAAACGTTCAAGGAAGCCGTGAAGGAAGCGGTGAAGGATGCGGACAAGTAATGTGGCCGCAGTCCGCGGTTCGGACCGAGACGAGCGTACGATGTACAAAGAAAGGCGCTTTTGCGGCGAAGTCTCAGAAGAAAATATCTCCAAAGACGTACTGTAACAAAAAACCCGTTACTTGGCCCACGCCGCGCTCGCCGCCTTGAGGGTTTCCACGCGCTTCTCCAGGGACACCGTGGTTTCCGGCGCGCCCTCCGCGACCAGCAAACTCAGGACGTCCCCAACCTCGGGCCCTTGCATCCGTCCCGTCAGCGCCACGCGAAACGGCATGAACAGCCTTTTCCCCTTCCTGTCCAGCTTTTTGCCAACCGCGTTGACGAAGGCTTTGAACTCCCCGGTTTCAATGCTTTTCACGAGCTCGCCTGATTCGAACCCAGCCACGACGGCGTCGACGATGTCCCCGAAGTCGTCTTCGAAAATCTTCATCATTTTCGCATCTGCAAGGTTCGCCTCAAGCGGGTACTCCAAAATAGCGCTCACTTCTTTCGTCGCGTCTTGGACGAGCTCGATGCCGTTGGCGCACAGCGCGACGGCTTTCTTCACGTATGGCGACGCCGTGTCGCTCGCGAGCCCGGCGGTCACGAGCGCGGCGCCGATCATCTCGATCTGGTCAGACTCAGGCATCAAACGAATGTGCTGCCCGTTCATCCAGTTCAGCTTTTGCGTGTCGAACACGGCGGGGGATTTGTTAATACGGTCCACGCCGAACAGCTTGATAAGCTCGGTTGTGTCGTAAATTTCTTGTTCCGTCCCGTCGTTCCACCCGAGCTGCGACAGGTAGTTGATCATGGTTTGTTTCAAATAACCCTGGTCTTTGAACTGCCCAACACTCGTGGCGCCGTGTCGCTTTGAGAGCTTTGACCGGTCGGGCGCGAGGATCAAACTCATGTGTCCAAACTTCGGCCGCGGGAAGTTCAGCGCGTCGTACACCAGCGCTTGTCGCAGCGTGTTCGGCAAGTGCTCCTCCGCCCGTAAAACGTGCGTGATGCCCATCGTGGCGTCGTCCACGGCGACGCAGAAGTTGTACACGGGTAACCCACTCGACCGCAACAACACGAAATCACCCAAGGTGTCCGTGTCCCAACCAACCTTCCCCCGGATCATGTCGTCGATCTCCACGCGCTCGCCAACCGGAACCCTGAGAGCGTAAAACGAAAGGGTCAGTCTTGCCGTGACTTGTGTGAGTAAACAGTCTTGGGATTCGGGCCGAACAGTCAGAGTCATCGGGCCGAACAGTCTACTTGTGATGTATGTAACAGTTGCCAGCACTGGTAAATGCTACTAGTAGTGCACTCAACCAGGCACATCAAACAGTGTCTGGATTTGGGAAAGCCCCAACACGTACCTGAATCGAAACGTGTGCGGCGTGCCTTTCGCGAGTTCCGCGTCCACTTCTTCCTTGGATGCGGTGCTCCACTTACCCATGTACTTCGGAGGGAGCTTCTTCGCTTCCAGCTCTTCCTTCATCACTGTTAACTCCTTGTCCGTGCAGAAGCACGGGTACGCGTGCCCATCAGCGACGAGCTGAAGCGCGAGCTGCTTGTAAATCGCCTCCCTTTCCGATTGGCGGTACGGCCCGTACGGCCCCCCGCAGTCCGGGCCTTCGTCCCAGTCAAGACCCATCCACTTCAAATCCCGGACCATGGCGTCCTCCGATTCGCGCGTCGACCGCGCCTGGTCCGTGTCCTCCACCCGCAACACGAACGTCCCGCCGAGATTCCTGGCGTACAACCAGTTGAACAGCGCGGTCCGCGCGCCCCCGACGTGAAGGTTACCCGTAGGGGACGGGGCGAAACGCACGCGGACCTTGCCGTCATTGGGAGGGAGCTTGATCTCGATCTTCTCCACGGTTTCGGTCGCCGCGCACCGGGTGGGGACCACCACGACGCGTCGGATCGCGCGGCCGTACCCCACGCCTCTAGTTTTCACCGCGTTGGACCTTCCCAAGGCCACCGCGGCGCCGTGCAGCGCGTTCGCGCCGAGAGCGAACGCCGACATCGTGTTGGGGGGGAGTGGCGAGGTGCGGTGACGCGCGCGTACCCGGTTGTGACGAGGGACGGGCGGTGGGGCCCGACGTGGGTGTCGGGAGGTTGATGATGAAGCGCGCAATCTCGCGAGGCGAGAAAATCTAGCGAGGAGATCTCCACGCGTGATTGGTGGCAGATGATGACGATGCATGTGCAGAGCAGATAACGTGCAATGGGCAATAAGTCTGACACCGGGTGAGGAAACAAACACGATGCACCCCCTGGGTCACCCCTGTACACCTGTCCCGCAGAGCAGGCTGCTCCGCGGCCGGGTTTTTGGGCACTCTGTCACTCCACGGATGCGCGCGCACGTGGCGAGCGCGCCTGCGCGGTGTCGTTTCGTGCATCGCGGTGGGTCGGTACCGACGCACCGAGGCGTTCACCGAGGCCATCGGTCTCGGCCGTTCCCGTTGAAAGCGGTTGACCGGGGCGTCGAGGAAGGCGTCACACCTGCGCTGCGTGACCCACAACAGGTGACGACCGAGGATGTTGCGGATGCGACGTCGTCCGCCCCCGTTACCGAAACCGAATCATTCCCCAAAGCGACTCGCGTGGACACTTCAAGTCACGCAAGCACCAGTGCGGCGAGCACCGACCCCGGTTCACCGTGGGCGCGGAACCTCGCCCTTGGTGTGTGTGCCAGCGTGGTGGTGTGGCTGGGTTTGGGAATGGGAATGAGCGATGGGCCGTCTCGCTCTGCAAGCGCCGCGCGCGCGCACGGCACGGGCGCGCCGAGTGGCGCGACGTGCGGTGATTTCAGCGAGAATCGAACCAAGGTCGCCCGGGAGATACTGACGTGTAACCAGGATAACTGGCGACAGAACTGCTTGAGTCATTACTCCACGAACGTCCAATACGTGGACGGCCCCGGGTTGACGAAAGTGTTTGGGAAAAAAAACATGGCCACCTACTTAACCAACCAGTTTGCGTTTTCCAACCAGTGGCTCACTGTTACTGACGAGACCTGTGCCCTCGGGACGTACGTCGCGCAATGGTCGCTCGACATGGACCTGGGGACGGGCAGTTTGGTGGATATGCCGGGGATTTCGGTTTTGAAGTTTGCCGAGGGCGGAGATGGGGATTTGGGGACTACTTCCGGGGACGCGCCCGCGGAGGAATTAGTGACGTACCACCGCGATTACCTTCCCGACGGTAAAATCTGGGAACAAGCACCAATCGTCGGGCCTCTTGTGAAGTTCCAAAGGGAAACGTACATGGGGTGCATGCTGTCCAAAGGGGGGTGCGCGGAGCTGCTGGGGGCGCCGAAGTAGGCAGAACGGCTTTGTAACTAATTTATTTTTACAGTCCGTCCTGCTGCACACGAAAACAAAACCCGATTGCGCCCAAAAACTGAACGTTGTTCCCATCTCTCGTCCACACCGCCCTCGCGGTCTGTCCCTTCCACGCGTCCGCGCGGCGAGAATGAAGTTTGAGAGGCGCGGCCAAACGAGGACATATAACGAGGTGGTGGAGGATATAGTGGGAGATATACGGGCCCGCGTACTGAGCCGAGTGAAGGAGCGCCGAAAGAAGGTCCCACGTCGTTTTCGCACATCGCACGAAGTGACGTCGAAAAATGGGAAGAGGTTCCTCGAGATGGACCACGCGTCTGCGGTGGGTTTTTTGGACGCAATGCCACTTGCAATCGGGGTGAACACCGCACGGTTCGTTGCTAAAAATAACGGAAAACTCTCGGGCTCGCACATCTACGCCGCGGCTGCTTCCGAAGCCATCATGAAACGCGAGCTCGGGTTGGACTCTCGGTCCAAACGAACCGTGTTTTGCGAGTTGGTAAACATCGCGTGCGCGGACGGTGAGTGTTACGAAGATGTGGAGTCTGATGACGACGACGGCGAGGACGATTCCGTGGGGAATAAAGAGAGCGACGAAAGCGACGAAAGCGACGACGACGAGGACGACGATAAAGGCAGAGACGACGAAGACGAAAGCATCGACGAAAGCGACGAAGAAAGCGACGACGAAATATCGTCATCCGACGATTCAAAACCGCAACCCCCACCTGCGCCGCCGATGACCGCCACGGCGTGCGCCGCTTTATCTGTGCTGAACGCCCCCCCGCCCGGAACGAGGGGCGCTTTGTTCGACAAACAATGGCTAGCAACTGTATCGAAAGCGCACGACCCGCACATGGGCGCGGAGAATTTAGGACCCGCGTTGTACTCGCTGTGCCGTTTCGTGAAACCCAAAGGTACGCGTTGCGTTTCCCAAATCAAACACGACTGTTTACTGCGCCTCTCTGAGTGCACTACTCGCGATGTATATAGCAGTTGCTAGTACTAGTAACACTTACCAGTACTGGTAACTCTTACGAATATAGCACAAGTGCACTGTTTCCCCATACGGGCTACTCGCACACTCAAGACTGACCCTTTGTTTTATTCATCGCCAGTCGTTTTGGAAATCGGCGCCGGGTACACGTCGCTTTTTTTGTAAGTATTTCCCATTTACCACATTCCACTGACTGATTGCCCATACACGACTGACATTTATTTTATTTCGATCAGGTGCCAAGCGCTTTTCGACAACGACGCGGAGATGCGGTTTCTGGATGACACGAAACACGTGACACGGGGTGCGGACGACGCACGCGGTGGCCAGGCCGCGATGCGAGGCATGCCCCCGGACGTGATGTGGTTCGATCCGCGCGGCGCGGCGCGGCTCGTGAAAACGCAATCGTTGTTGCACTGCGTGGACGACCTGTCGCACCCGTTCTGCACCGCACAGGAGGTTGGCAAGGTAGCTAAGAGGCTGGGCATTGATGGGAACTTGCGAATGTACGACGGAGACGCGTGGCAGGGCGTGCCACCAACGTGTGCCCCAAAGCACGGCGATACGCACGGCGGCGTGGAAATGTTGTGGATCGACTTCGGCGTCGGCGACCGTCTTGACGAGTTTTTGGAAACGTACTGGCCGTCCGTTGCGCCCGGCGGGCTCGTCGTGGTGCACAGCACGGTCACCAACAAGGCGACTAGAGCTTGGCTGGAACGCGTGCGCTGTGGCGATTTTCGGTGGCTAAACCAAACTGTTGTGATCACTGGCAAACAGTCCGAGAGTAACCGCGGCGACGCGAAGAAACGAAAACGGGACGCGGCGACACAATCAATCAAAAAAGCCAAACCAACGGATGAGGTGCATCACGTTTCTTTCCTCGAGCCGCACAAGCGGTACCAAAACGCGTTCACGGTGTTACAGAAACGACCGTTCGGGTGGGCAGAGCCGGTGTTTACGGACGAGGCGTGACGCTGTAGTGCACAGCAGTGTTATCTATTTACTTCTTAGTAGTACGGGCGCACCCGAGACGTCGTCGGGTGGAATTTTCAGTGGCTGGTTAATATTTCGACAGCCGAACAGAAAAAGTCGGACCTTCCCATATTCTTCAATTTTTTTCACAACGGCTCGCGTCTTCCATCGTCCGCGCCCGGGGGGGGCACCTCGACCTCGATGGGTAAGAACGACTTTTTATCCCCCAAAGGCATCGCCAACGCGTCCAAGTCAAAGGGGTTACAGAAGCTCCGTTTCTTTTGCCAGGTTTGTGCGAAGCAGTGCCGCGATCAGAATGGGTTCAAGTGCCACACCACTTCGGAGGCGCACTTGCGGCAGATGGAGTTGTTCGGGGCGAACCAGGGGCGGTTCATTGATGGGTTCTCCGAGGAGTTCCTGAAGGAGTTCTTAAGCTTGATGGCCGTTTCGCACCGGAATTCAAGAGTCTCCGCGTCCGTGGTGTACAACGAGTTCATCAGCAACAAAACACACACGCACATGAACAGCACGAAGTGGACGTCGTTGACGGAGTTTATTAAATACTTGGGCCGCGCCGGCATAGCGAGCATCGACGAAACCCCGAAAGGATGGTTCCTTACGTACGTCCCTGAGGACCGCGAGGAGGCGATGCGGCAGCAAAGCCACAAGCGGAAAGTACGCGCGGCGGAGGACGCCACGGTGAGGGACGCGCGGTTGATCGAGGAGCAAATACAACGAGCGAACACGTCGGTCGACGCGAGCGCTCGAACCGCCGCCGCGGCAACGGAACTTACACGATCGGCGGATGATGGAAAAGCCAGTTTCGGGTTTGGTGGCAACGCTGCTAAACGAGGGAAACCCACTGCGGGCGTACCTGTCGCGAACGCGTTCGGGGAGGATGATGACGAGACGTCGACGGGAAATGGAACCGAAAAAACGAAAAAGCCAGCAAGCGCGATTGAAGAAATCATGCGCCGAGGCGTCGAAGCGGAGCGACGCGTTCAAAAGGAACACGCGCAAAGTAACGCCCCTGGAAGCAAAATAGCGTCACAAAAAGCCACCGACGACGACTCGCCATGGCTCGTAACGAACATCGTGGTGAAAATCGTGAGCAAAGCGCTCCGGGACCGGCCTTTGTTGTGGAAAAAAAAAGCCGTCGTGCGTAAACTGCGCGACGGCGGTTTCGCGGGCGAGGTCGCTTTACTCGACAATGGCGAGACGGTGATAAAAATCGACCAGAACGATTTGCAGACGGTGTTACCGAAAGTGGGCGGGCACGTGGTGGTGGTGAAAGGCGCGCTGCGGGGAATGACCGGTGTGCTGAAGAAGCTCGACCTGGACAACTTTGTAGCCGTCGTGACGCTCGATTCGGGGGGAACAGCAGAAAACGCCACGCGCAGGTTCGAGTACGAAGACATCTGTAAGCTGAACACGGTCCGCTGATTTGTAAGCTGGAGAGGTACCAGTAGCCGCAGCTCGACGCAAAGCTGGTACGTGAGTCAGTCAGGAGTTTAGGTAGTCAGGACTTGGTAAGGACTTAGTAGACTAAGGACTCTCAGTGCACCTTGGTAGATTTTATCACAAAAAGGTCCCGAAAAGGTCCGAACCCCAAGAACCCCGCCCCGTCTACCCGACCCAGATCCTGGCGAGCGCCTTGATTTCGTGAATGGAGATGTCCTTGGTGGTGTCCAGCTTGATCACCCCGTCGAGGCCGTCCACGCCGATGAGCTCGGCGGTGGCGCCGAAGTTTTCGGTACCAGACACGACTCGCACTTTGTCTTTTTTCTGCGGCTTGGCTAAAACAAGCGAGGCGAGCGAAACGGTCACCTCCGATGCTTGCTCAAGCGAGTCCAACCGCTGGTCGCCGTTCGCCAGGGTTTTCACGACTCCCAACACAACAGAGCCGGTGTCGGCCGTGTCTCTGCGTCGCAAAACCCCGTGCCGGCCGTCACTAAGCACGACAACCGCGTTCGTGACGAACGGGCCGCGGTAGTCGGCGTCCGGGTTCGCGGCGTCGTCGCCGCCAGAGAAACCGCCATACGCCGCGCCAGGCGTGTTCGGCGCGCCGCCAACCGGCGTGCCGGTGTACCCGGGCTGAACCGGAGTTCCAGAACCAGCACCACCACCATCAGCGGGTGTGGTACGGTCGCTCCACTGATTGCCTGTCTCGTACGCGGGCGTGGTGGGGTTCCACGCGCTGGCGTGCAGGGGCGTCCGCCCGCCGGCGCCGTCGTCGCGCATCGGCGTCGCGGACCCGGCGCCGTAGTGCATGGGGGTCCTGGAACCGAGCGAGCCCGGCTGCGAAGACAACGACCCGCCTTGGTACGACTCGTAGGACGACCCGCCCGCGCCCGCGCCGCTCCCGATTCCCACCGAGTCCGCCGGGTTGTACCCCCCGTGATTAACTCCCGAACCGCCCGCGCCAACGAGCTGCGACCGCTGCACCGTGACCGTCCGTGACTGCGCTTCCAGCTCCACGCGCACCGTGGTTTCCGTGGCGTCCACGATTTTCCCGCGGTACCCCTTGTAAACCCCCGCCCCGACCTTCGCCACCGTGCCTATTAACTCGTTGTCCCTGCGCCCCACTCTGCCTCCGCCGAAGGACCCGGTTCGGGAGGCGGGAGGGCCCCCGGGACCCGACCCTCCGGCGCCGGCCCGCTCGCCGTCCAACCCGTGTCGCGCGGGCGACCGGAGCAAAGCGCTCCCGGGCGATTGCGGCACTTGCCCGAACTGCGCGCCGCCCCCGTCTCGGCGCTGCCCCCCGTGCACCCTGGTTTCCCGCGCGCGCACCACGACGATACCTCCGTGCTCCGCAATGTCCCTCGCCTTGCCCCACACCACGCCCTTCCAGATGTGTACCACGGTGATCGTCAGGCCCTTCCCTGGGCCGTCGTGTACCCGGCACATCGACCCGATCTCCACGGTTTCCATCGATCCGTCCACCGCGCTGAGGTTGCGCGTGTTGACTTTCCGGCGCATGTCGGTTTCCCGCACCGGCCGGACGTCCGGCCGGTCCGCGGAGGATGATTGCATCATCAGCACCGCGACGTCTTTCTCTACCCGGACCACCATTCCAACCGAGCCGTCCTCCAGCATCACGAGGTCGTGCGTGCCGTACTCGCCCAGCGACTCAACCTTCCGCGCCGCTTCCGTGGAATCCGCGAGGTGGTGCGAAAACACCACAAACTCTTCCTTGTTCAAGTCGCTGAACACGGTGGCGACTTCGCCCTCCACCTTCACCACGAGGCCTGCTTCGCCCTCGTGCCGTCCGTAAACGCAACGCACGTGGCTGCCCAGCCCGAACGACTTCCTCAAGTGGTCCTTGTCGATATCCAGGGCTTCGTGAAGCATCTCGTGCTGCGGCATTATCCGCACCGACCCGTCCGCGTTGACGCGCTCCACAACCCCGGCGAGGTTCTTCAAGTCGCCTTGCACGATGACAACCTGGTCACCCGGTCGGAAGTTTTGATCACGGGCGCCGCCCGCGCCGTCGCCCAGGGATGCCGCCAAAGCTTCGAGGTTCGCCTCCGCGCTCGATTTGTTTCCAGACTGGTTGCCCCCACCAGCCGCCGCCGCCTCCGTGGCTTCCTCGCCGGCGGCGTACCGCTGTAGCTCGTCCAGGGCCGGGGCGTCCGCTAGTTTGCAGGACACGAACGAAATTGTTTTCACGTGATACCCGTCTTTGAGTTTGTGCGCGCCGCAAAGCACATCAACCACGTCGCCCATGCGCCTGTCCTGTCTGCCGCGCTCGAACGTGAGGTTGTGTTTCCGCGCCTCCGCTTCCGTGAAAAGCCGCGCGGGCGGTCGCGCGTTGCCTGGTACGATTAACGCCGAAAGTGTCAGTCGGTCGTGATGTGTGTGCGTAAACAGTCAGGGTAATAACAGCCCCTTCGCATGACGAGTATGGGCAATCGTGAAGGCGGTGTGTGGTGATTGGGAAAGCCCCGCACCTTCTTTCTTCGCGCGGCCGCTCGCCAAACCCTCCTCCTTGGCTTGCATGTGCGCGTAGTCGAACCTAGGGACTAACTTAACGGTACACTGGTTATCCGCGTAGTTAGCATCGACGACCCGCGCCAGGTCACCTTTGTACACCCCGCCGCGCATGCGCACCCAGCTCCCGATCACCACGTTGGCGATCTTTTTTTTCGTCACCGTCACCGAATCCACCATCTCTTTAATAGGCACCAACTTAATCGGCCTCATGTGGTACACGTGCCGCATCCCAGCCAGGGCTTTCTTGACGTAGTCCTCCCGTTCCGCTTCGACGTAGATGTACGATTTCAGGTGGTCCTGGGCCACCGCGGACATGATAGCCATGGCGCCTTTCCCGAGCTTGTGCATGTTGATCGCCTTTTGCATTAAACACACCACGGTTTCCCTTTCCTTGCCTTGCTTCACCACGACCATCCAGAGTTTCGGGTCTCTTACGGTTGGGTGCAGGGCCTGTTGATCAACCGCATCCGCCACGCCGTCCCCGTCGTACCGCTCACGGTGCGCCGCGTACCGCTCCTTCAACCGCTTCTCCATCTCCTCCTCGTTCTCCAGCCGCTCCATGTTCTCCATGTTCTGGTACCGCGCGTGGATGCGTTGTTGCGCTGAGACGGGTAAAACAAAGCGTCAGTCTTCCCGTAACTTGTATGAGTAAACAGTCGGCGGGATTCGGGCCGAACAGTGCGTATGTGCCGTGTGTATCAGTTGCCAGTACGCCAGTAAGTGTTACCGGCGCAGCGCACTCCACGAGGGGCGGTAAACATGGAAGGGGCGGGATTCGGGTCGGGAAAGGCCGTACCTTCCAACTCAACCGCCTCGCGTTCCCCGTCATCCAGCTCCTCGCCCTCACCGTCCTCGCCCTCGTCGTCGTCCGAAACCTCGTCGTCATCCTCCACCTCCGCGATGTCGTCGACGAACTGGTTGCGCTTGGCGTCGCTTTTTTTGGACCCGGCGGGGTGTTTTTTGGACTTTTTCT
>Ga0302121_10001172_pt1 | contig 12965 bp, 11 predicted proteins | sample CB21_surface_MG_FD_203120 | JGI IMG/M metagenome (GOLD analysis project Ga0302121, IMG submission 203120) | Marine microbial communities from Western Arctic Ocean, Canada - CB21_surface | ecosystem: Environmental > Aquatic > Marine > Oceanic | place: Canada: Western Arctic Ocean | collected... | reverse complement strand
CGACGTTCAAATGCAGGGAATTTATCCGGTTGCAGACTTCGATTTCCGCGACCCTGCGTTTCCCGGCGATGTTACAATGCGCGCACTTAGCCCATTTATTCCACTGGACGATAAAAGCAGTTCAATGCCACTAGCGATGTTCGAAGTGACGTTCAACAACACAAGCAAGGCAGATCTCGACTATACCTTATTTGGCTGCATGGCATTCGATTTTGTCGACGTAGGTGCCGCGTCAGAAGTGGCCGTTGAAACCGGTAGCCTTTCGGCGATTACCGGACACACGTCACACAGCCCTGACCATCTGGATCACCGCCAAATCTCATTGGCGACGGATCACCCGCAGGTTAGTTATCAACATCATCTTTATCGGGGCAACTGGTTTGACACGATGGAGGTATATTGGAAAGACATCACGACACCGGGCCCGCTTAAAGATCGAAGGTACATGAATACCAAGGGTCTCGAGTCGCAAAATCAGGCCGACGCGGTTGAGCATTCGGTCTTGGCAACCCATGTCACCGTTCCGGCAGGCGGGTCGGCGACGATCAAGCTCGCAATGTCCTGGTACGTCCCCAATATCGCAAAATACTGGATTTCCGAAGGGCAGTTGTGTTGCCCGCCATCTGCTAACACGCAAACTATGTGGAAAAATTACTATGCAACGCAGTGGAGCGGTGCATTCGATGTCGCGTCTTTGGCGCTGACGCAGTGGGATAGCCTTCGTGACAAAACGTTGCGGTTTAGGGATGTCTTGGCTGATACGACCCTACCGGATGTAGTTGTGGATGCCGTTTCTGCTAATCTCTCTACCTTGAAATCACCGACCGTCCTGCGGCTCGAAGACGGGACTTTCTATGGGTTTGAAGGTTGTCACGGGGACTCGGGTTGTTGTGAAGGGTCGTGCACGCATGTCTGGAACTACCAGCAAGCGTTGCCATTTCTATTTCCTTCCCTTGAGCGGTCGATGCGCGCAGCCGACTTTGGCGAAAGTCAGGATCCGGTATCGGGCGGAATGGCATTTCGTATTGCGTTGCCAAAGGGTGTTGGCCGATTTGCGACAAGGCCTTGTGCGGACGGACAATTCGGCAATGTGATGAAAGCTTATCGCGATTGGAAACTGTGCGGCAACGAAGACTGGCTGCGCGCGCTATGGCCCCAAATCAAAAGCGCGATTGAATTTGCCTGGCACCCCGAAAACCACGATTTGTGGGATCCAAAAAAATCAGGCGTCTTGACCGGCCGTCAACATCATACGCTAGATATGGAGGTTTTTGGCCCAAATTCGTGGCTTGCTGGCTTCTATCTTGGTGCTTTGAATGCCGGTGCGGAAATGGCGACGGTCGTAGGCGATGAGGCGGCGGCGGCGCTTTACACGTCGATGTTCAAAGACGGCAAAGGCTGGGTTTCGAAGCATTTATTCAACGGTGAATGGTTCACGCAACAGATCGATATCAAGGACAAGGACGCCCTAGCTCCGTTTGTTACGGAAAAGGGTCAGGTTGCACATATGTCGGGTGACATTTACGCGCAGTACTGGAGCGATGAACACGGCGAAATCAAATACCAGATCGGGGATGGTTGCGCCATTGATCAGGTTTTGGCGGAATGGCACGCGCGTTTGTATGGCCTCGACAATCTGTTTGAGCCTGCCGAGTTTGCCTCTGCAGTGAATGCGGTGTTTGAGCACAACTTCGTCAATCGGTTGGGCGACATTGCAAACCCTTGCCGCGTCTTTGGGATGGAAGACGAAAGCGGAACAATGATTTGTTCTTGGCCCAAGGGCGTTTCACGTCCCGTCATCCCGCTGCCCTATTCGCAAGAGACGATGCATGGATTCGAATATGCATTTGGATGTCAGCTAATGATGATCGGTGAAGTTGACAAAGGTCTGCGCGTATTTGAAGCGGTGCGCGACCGCTACCAAGGTCACAATCGAAATCCATGGAACGAGATTGAATGCGGGTCGCATTACGCACGGTCCATGGCAAGTTTCGCGGCCATTCCGGTCTTGTCTGGTTTCACCTTTGATGCTTCCAAATCTCAAATGGGATTTGCACCAAAGCATACGCAGGATGAGGCTTTTTGCAGCTTCTGGTCGAATGGAACTGCGTGGGGCCAAGTAAAAATTACTAACGAAAAATCGATCGTAAGCGTGCTGGGAGGAAAGCTGACAATCAAGGAGCTTAGCATCAACGACGCTAAGTTTGATGCCGCTGATCTAAGAAAAATGAGCGGCGAGAAACAGGGAGGAGATGCCTTAGTGCTTACGACTGGGGACACCCTGACAATCTGAAGAACGACTTGCTGCGCATACCGCAGCCAATGTGGAGGAGACCAAAATGAAACATTTACTATCAACACTGACACTTATCGCAGGCCTTACGGGTAGCGCCGCTATCGCGCAGGTCCTCAGCGATGAGACAGCAACGATCAAGATCACGCAGTGGGTGGCAGATGACGTTCTTGCCGCAACTGAAGCGGCAATTGAACGGTTCGCGGAAAAGTACCCCAACGTCACCATTGACGCGAGCTATGTTCCGGTTGGTGCAGGGAGTTGGGGTGAATACAACAACGCTGTCATAAACGAGGTTGCCGCGGGTAACGCGCCAGATATCGTCGGTGCTGCGATCGAAGGCTTCGAGGAACTGGGCGCCACGGGCGTTCTCATGAACTTAGAACAAATCGTAGCAACAGATGAGGATGCTCAGGCCGTCATGGCGGGTATCGAAGGCAATATGCTGGACGGTATGCGCAACAAGGGCACTGGAGAGCTGAATTTCTTCCCAACGCAGTGGAACAACATTGTGATGTTCTACAACAAGGACATGTTCGACGCCGCAGGTGTGGACTACCCCGCATCCGATTGGACATGGGACGACTTTCTGACAACCGCACAAGCTCTGACCATCAAGGACGGTTCGGGAAACACAACCCAGTTCGGGTACTTCGTGCCAGGATTTAACTTTGGTATTCAGCCATGGTTCTTCACTAACAGCGCCTCCATTTTGGATGAAGCATGGGTAGAACCAACAGTGACTGCGCCAGAGTATGGCGAGTCTTTGCAATTCCTGTCCGACCTCATCAATACTCATGGCGTTGCACCAGCCTACGAACCTGGTGTTGGGACCGAGAAGTTCACTGCGGGCCAAGTGGCAATGTTCTCTGCTGGGCACTGGCCAGTTCCATCAATCCGTGACGCTGGTATGGAAAACGTTGGTGTGCAGCATATGCCGATGAATACAGTTCAGACGACAGTGTTCGGTATTGGTGGCCTTGCGATCACGAAAGATACGCAAAACGCAGAACTCGCTTGGGCGTTCCTGACAGAGCTTGCAGGTGACGAATACCAGCAAGGTCTTGCAGATGGTGGGGCATCGATCCCATCGGTTCGCGCCTATGCGACCACGCCAGAATATGTCGCGTGGCCTGACAACTCTGAGATTTTCTATGAGACTGCCGCGACAGCCTTGCCGGTACCATCACCGTCAAACTTCGCACAGGTTCAGGAAATTTCTGATCGTTACTTGGGTACGTTCCTGAACGGAGAGGTGTCTCTTGAAGATACGATCTCTGGTATGGATCGTGAATTGCAGCGCGCCATGGCGCGGGCGCAATAGTTCAAATCACGACGGGGGCTTCATTGAATGTGGCCCCCGACAACACCCAGAGGATAATCACATGGCAACATTACAACAGCGAGAAATGCGAGCTGGCTATCTGTTTATTCTGCCGGCCTACATCATCTATCTGGCCTTTCTTTTGCTGCCGATGTTAGCCGCTTTGGGCCTTTCCTTTGCTCAAATGGATCGTATTTCCTGGGACATTGAATGGGTAGGGTTTGAGAATTTCGAGTGGATCCTTTCTGACCCACGGTTTTGGAAGACGTTTCGAAATACGTTCTATTTCATCTCAATGGCGGTGATCGGGAACGTCGGTCTTGGTTTGCTGATCGCGCTAGCGCTTGATCGGGCCATTCCCGCACCTATCCTGTATCTACTTCGGCTCGCATACTTTTTGCCAGTTCTCGTCTCGCTCGCCTTTGTCTCATTCATCTGGAAATTTCTATACTCCACAGATTTAGGGGTGATTAACTACTTTCTGCGTCAGGTAGGATTGTCGAATGTCCCGTGGTTGACAAGCTCGTCTATGGCGATGTTTTCCGTTGTCATAATGGATGTCTGGAAGAACATGGGGTTCTTCATCATTATCTTCTTGGCCGCGTTACAAGGCGTTCCTCGGAGGTTGATGGAAGCTGCTTCAATCGATGGCGCAAAGGGTTGGACCGTTCTGCGCCGAATTAAAATTCCCTATATCGCACCAGTGATCTTGTTTTGTATCACCTATGCGACCATCGGCGGCTTGCAGGTGTTCGATTCAATCAAAATTCTGACCGACGGTGGCCCCGGCGATGCGACACGATCTGTCGTGATGTACATGGTGTCCGAGGCCTTCAATGTCGGGGATTTAGGCACAGGGGCAGCGTCGGCAATGATCCTGTTCCTGACAATCGGTATCGTTGTCGCAGTCCAGTTTGGGCTTGTCCGACTGTTATCTTTTAAGGGTCGCCAATGAAACCTGCCGTCTTACCGGAAAACGCCTCGTTTTCGCATCGTTTGCAGAGTGCGATGCGCGTTATTCATTGGCGCAATTGGGTCGTGGTTGCATTGCTGGTCCTCGGCGCCATCATCATGGTGCTGCCGTTTCTTTGGACGTTCTCGACCAGTCTCAGGCCAATTTCGGAAGCTTACCGCCTCCCGCCAAGCTTTCTTCCCGACCAACTCGATTTCAACTCCTATGCAGAGTTGCGCGATGGGCCGATCCCATTTTTGGGGATGTATTGGAACAGTTTTCTGGTGGCCACAGTAGTTACGGTTAGTGTGATCATTACGAGTGCGATGGCCGCTTTTGCATTCTCGCGCCTGCGGTTTGCAGGATCTAACATCCTATTTGGATCAATGCTGGCTGGATTAATGGTGCCGCCAGCGCTGGTTCTCATTCCGCTGTTCTTTGGTCTCGCATCCATCGGTGCCATTGATACACTTTGGGCGTTGATTTTGCCTGCTTTGGCCAATCCGCTGGCAGTCTTGATGATGAAGCAGTTCATGCAAAGTCAGCCCCGCGAATATGAAGAAAGCGCGTTTGTTGATGGCGCCAGCTACTGGACGATCTTCTGGCGCATTTCACTGCCTCAAATGGGACCGCCCATCGCAGCCCTTTCGATTATCGTCTTCACGACGAGCTGGAACAATTTCCTGTTGCCGCTTGTCTTCATTCGTTCTTTCGATGCGATGACATTGCCGGTTGGCATCCTTTCTCTCTTTGGAAGCTACGGGCCTGAAAAGCTTTCTGTCATTTTAGCCGCGGTGACGTTGTCGATCATGCCGCTCTTAGTGGTTTTCCTTATCGCGCAGCGGTTCATTGTCGAAAGCATTGCCAGCACTGGAATCAAAAAATGAATATGACGAAAAGATGCTGGGTGCAGCCATGTTAGGGTCTCAGGCAATACAACATAACGCATCAATTGCTGGCTATGAAATTGGCGTCCCCGAGATTTACCGGTTTGGCTATGCACAGTTTCAATCCGCTATGTCTACATCTGACGATTGGGCACACCACGACGGGGCAGAGATCGTTTTCTTACTCGGAGGCGAAGCCTGTTGGGAGTTGGAGGACAACCTTTTAGTTCCACTTGCGGCTGGGCAATGCGTTCTGTTCCCGCCAGCACTGAAGCACCGCATCACAAACGGTAATTATCCACCCATTTCGTCATTTTGGATGGTTATGAGCCCATCATCTGATGGGGCAACAGCATCCATGCTGACGCAAAGCAACAGAATGTTGTTTGAATGCGCTCTTGAACAAAATGGTCTGACCCAAAAAATGACCGAGCAGACCATCGCAAGTATCAATGCGGCAATCCGGCTGATGAAAGACAAACGGATGTATACTGGCTCACCGTTGTTGGTGTCCGAACTGCGCGCGCATTTGCACCTTATCATTGTTGAAACGTGGAAGGCGCATGAGTTGAAGGAAGTCCATGCAGCGCCCGACAGGCTTGTTATGAAAGCCCTTGAGCAAATGAATGCAGACTCTGGGGATAACGTTCAAGTTGCAGATATCGCCAAACAATTGGGGTGCACGCGTGGGCATCTTCATACTGTTTTCCGCCGCGATATTGGTATGTCGCCAAGTGAATACATCCAACGCCTCAGGATCAAACGTGCCTGTGAAGTACTGCTCAAAGAGGATGCCTCGGTGACGGACATTGCATATGATATGGGGTTTGCGTCATCCCAACATTTTGCCCGCACGTTTCGCAAGTACCTGGGCCTGACACCAACTGATTATCGCAAGCAACGTGTAGAAAGGAGCGCCTGATATGAGCGAGCTCCGACTTATAGAACTCAAAAAGTCTTTCGGCCCCGTCGAGGTTATTCATGGTGTCGATCTCGACATCACAGACGGTGAATTTGTCGTCTTTGTTGGCCCTTCTGGTTGTGGTAAATCGACGATGCTCAGAATGTTGGCGGGTCTTGAGCCGATTACGTCCGGAGAACTGCGGATCGATGGGCGGATTGCAAACGAGGAAACACCGGTTGATCGAGGTATTGCAATGGTGTTCCAATCATACGCCCTTTATCCGAATATGACTGTTCGCCAGAACCTGTCGTTTGCGCTGGAACAGATCCGGATGCCAAAGGCAGAGATCAAAAGACTCGTCGCCGACGTCGCGGATCTTCTTAAAATAACGCCCCTACTTGCAAGACGACCGGGGGAGCTGTCGGGTGGACAAAGCCAGCGTGTCGCGATCGGACGCGCGATTGTTCGTGATCCGAAAATCTTCTTGTTCGATGAACCGCTGTCAAACCTAGACGCAGAGCTTCGCGTTCATATGCGGGTCGAGATAAAGGCGCTTCATGACAGGTTAAAGCGAACAACCGTTTATGTGACGCATGATCAGGTCGAAGCTATGACAATGGCCGACCGCATCGTTGTCTTTCGTGATGGGCGGATCGAGCAAGTCGGAACACCGCTTGTGCTCTACAACGCGCCAGCCAACAAATTCGTTGCGGGCTTCATAGGGTCGCCACAAATGAATTTTTTGGATGCTGCATCACTGTCTCAGGGCACGTTGCCCCCCGGCGCAGCAGGCGCCAAGCCAACTGAAATTGGTCTGAGGCCGGAACACTTGTCAATTTGCACCGGAGGCGAGGGGCTTTTTGATGCAAAGGTTCAGATGGTTGAGCAACTGGGCGGGGAGTCGTTTATTTATTTATCAACGACGAACGCTGAACAAGAAGTGGTCGCAAAGATTCCCGGTCAATCCACAGTGCTAACCGGCGACATTGTAGGCCTTATTACTGATCTAACCAACATCTATGCCTTCGACGTTGAAACAGGGGTTTGCATCAAATCTCCAGGGACGGGAGACAGCTGATACTGCGCAATATCGACCCAATCCTGTCACCAGAATTGCTGCGCACTTTGCGGGCGATGGGCCATGGCGACGTTATCGCAGTGGTGGATGCGAACTTTCCGGCAGAAGGGTTGGGCCCGCGGTGCATTCGTGCAGATGGATCTGACGCCGATGCAATCTTGAACGCGGTGTTGTCTGTGATGCCTTTGGATACATATGCCGACGCACCTGCGGTGAGTATGCAGGTTGTCGGTGACACAAGCGCCGTGCCCGAAGCTGTGGCCAGTTTCCAGAGTATCATCACAGACGTGGCGGATGCGCCTTGCGATATCCTGTCAATTGAACGCTTTGCTTTCTATGAAAGAGCCAAATCGGCGTTTGCCGTCATTCAAACGGGTGAACGTCGTTTGTACGGCAACATCTTGTTGACGAAGGGTGTCATCGAATGAGGATTGACGCACATCAACATTTCTGGCGTCCTGAACGTGGCGACTATGGGTGGCTCACGCATGATCTTGCACCACTTTACCGCGTGTTTGAACCAGACGACCTTGCGCCTGAACTAGACCGAAATGACATTGGTGGCACGGTTTTGGTGCAGGCAGCACCCACTGTGGCCGAAACTGCGTACATGTTGTCGCTGGCCGATGCGACGGAAATTGTCCTTGGTGTCGTGGGTTGGATTGATCTTGAGGCAATGGATGCAGCCGCGCAGATCGCACATCTGGCGAAGCATCCGAAGATCGTGGGTTTGCGCCCGATGATCCAAGATATGATAGATATGGATTGGATGCTACAAGCTACACTAACGCCTGCGATTAAGGCGATGATCGAACACGATCTGGCTTTCGACGCGCTGACCTTGCCAAATCACTTGCCCAACCTGCTTGAGCTTTGCGGCCGTCATGCAGACTTACGCGTTGTGATCGACCATGCGTCAAAACCTGACATCAAGACGGGAACATTTGATGCATGGGCCAAGGATATGGCGGCGATGGCCAGCCAAACCAGCGCTTGTGTCAAGCTGTCTGGTCTTGTGACCGAGGCGAGGGCAGATTGGGAAACCGCCGACTTTGCACCCTACGTTGATCACCTTCTTGAACACTTCGGGCCGAACCGGATGATCTGGGGCAGCGATTGGCCGGTTTGCACGTTGGCGTGTGATTACACGCGGTGGGTCGAGACGACGCAGACACTTTTGGCGGCCCTCAGCGAATTTGAACGCGCGGCCATTATGGGCGGTAACGCAGCGCAATTTTACAAACTTGAAGGAAGAGGCGAATGACGAAACTTACCGGCAAGACCGTGCTGATCACAGCAGCGGGGCAGGGAATCGGGCGTGCGACGGCTGAGCTGTTCGCGGCGCAAGGCGCGCAGGTAATCGCCAGTGATATCAACGAAGCGGCGCTGACCGAACTGGATTCGATCAACGGGATCACCGCGCGCAAGCTTGATGTGCTGGACGGTCACGCTGTGACTGCAGCAATCGCTGATATTGGCCCGCTCGGTGTGTTGTTCAACTGTGCGGGCTACGTGGCGTCTGGCAATATCTTACAGTGTGAAGAGGGCGATTGGGACTTCAGCTTCGATCTGAATGTGAAGGCACAGTACCGCCTGATCAAGCTGGTTTTGCCGGGCATGATTGCCCAAGGTGGCGGTTCCATCATCAACATGTCCTCAGTCGCATCGTCAATTAAGGGTGTGCCGAACCGCTTGGCCTATTGCGCGTCCAAGGCGGCGGTCATCGGCCTGACCAAAGCCGTGGCAGCCGATTACGTCACCGACAAGATCCGCTGTAACGCCATCTGTCCCGGCACCGTGGAAAGCCCCAGCTTGCATGACCGCCTGCGAGCTACAGGCGACTACGAAAAAGCGCTGAAAGATTTCATCGCACGCCAGCCTTTGGGCCGTGTGGGCAAGGCCGAAGAGATCGCGGCACTCGCGCTGTATCTAGCGTGTGACGACAGCGCATTCACCACAGGACAAACTCACGTCATCGACGGCGGTTGGGCCATCTAACGATATCTGGAGAAAACTATGAAACTTCTACGCTACGGCCCTTTGGGCGAAGAAAGGCCGGGTATGATGGACGCCGAAGGGGCTATCCGGAATCTTTCGGGTGTTATCGATGATGTGTCTGGTACCGCACTTGATGACGCAAGCCTCGCGAAACTGCGCGCGATTGATCCTGCGACCTTGCCTGTGGTGGGTGGTAATCCGCGCCTTGGGCCATGCGTCGGGAGCGTTGGTAAATTCGTTTGCATCGGCCTGAACTACGCCGATCACGCCGCCGAAAGCGGGATGGAACTGCCGCAAGAACCGGTTATCTTTTTCAAGGCGACATCAGCTATCATCGGGCCCAACGACACGGTTGAAATCCCGCGCACATCGGTAAAAACCGATTGGGAGGTCGAGCTGGGCGTCGTCATCGGCAAACACACCAAATACGTGAGCGAAGAAGACGCGCTGGACCATGTGGCGGGCTATTGCGTGATCAACGATCTGTCCGAGCGGGACTTTCAAATCCATCGCTCTGGCCAGTGGGTCAAAGGCAAATCCGCAGATACGTTTGGCCCAATCGGTCCGTGGCTTGTCACGCGCGACGAGGTCGCTGACCCACAAAACCTGCCCATGTATCTGGAGGTCAACGGCCACCGCTATCAAGATGGAAGCACCCGCACGATGCACTTTAGTGTGGCCACCGTGATCTCGCATCTGTCGCAGTTCATGTCATTGCAACCGGGTGATGTGATCTCAACCGGTACACCGCCCGGCGTGGGCATGGGCCAGACACCAGAAACTTACCTGAAATCCGGTGATTTGATGGAACTCGGTATTGAAGGACTGGGCGTGCAACGCCAGATCGTGAGGAACGCACAATGACCAAGATCATTAACCTGCGTACGCATGATCTGAGGTTTCCCACCTCTGAAAGCCTTGATGGATCGGACGCGATGAACCCTGATCCAGATTACTCCGCCGCCTATGTTGTGTTGGAAACCGACGGTGCGCATGAAGGGCACGGTCTGACGTTCACCATCGGACGTGGCAATGAGATTTGCGTGGCCGCAATCCATGCCTTGCGCGACCGTCTGGTCGGCCTTGATCTGGATTGGATTAAGCAGGACATGGGCCGCTTCTGGCGTCATGTGACCTCGGACAGCCAGTTGCGCTGGATTGGGCCGGACAAGGGTGCGATCCATTTAGCGACAGGAGCTGTCGTGAATGCGGTTTGGGATTTGTGGGCCAAGGACGCGAAAAAGCCCGTTTGGCAATTGGTGAGTGAGATGTCCCCGCAAGAGATCGTGAACCTGATCGACTTCCGCTATTTGACAGATGCGATAACACCGAAGGAAGCGCTTGCGATCTTGCAAAAGGCTGAAGGTGGTAAAGCTGCGCGGATGGAAACGCTGAAAACCGAAGGCTATCCCTGCTACACTACGTCCGCAGGCTGGCTTGGTTATCCCGATGACAAATTACGCCGTCTGTGCCGTGAGGCTAAAGACGCAGGGTTCACCCATACCAAGTTCAAAGTTGGCCGGGATTTGCAGGACGACATCCGCCGCCTGACCATTGCCCGTGAAGAACTTGGCTGGGATATGAACATCATGATCGATGCCAATCAGGTCTGGGAGGTGGATCAGGCGATTGACTGGATCAAAGAACTGGCCTTTTCCAAGCCGTTCTTCATGGAAGAGCCGACGTCTCCTGATGACATCTCGGGTCACAAGGCCATCCGCGAGGCCATCGCACCGATCAAGGTCGCTACCGGTGAAATGTGCCAGAACCGTATCATGTTCAAACAGTTTATCAAGGACGGCGCGATAGATATCGTTCAGATTGACAGCTGCCGCATGGGCGGGCTGAATGAAGTCCTCGCTGTGATGCTGATGGCCGCGAAATACGATCTGCCGGTCTGGCCACATGCGGGTGGCGTTGGCCTATGCGAATACGTCCAGCACATGTCGATGATCGACTACATCGCGATCACGGGTGAAAAAGACAGCAAGCGGATCGAATTTGTCGATCATCTGCACGAACATTTCCTTGATCCATGCGTCGTCAGAAACGGTTCCTATATGGCACCCTCACAGCCTGGCTTTTCGATTGAGATCAAACCACAAACGTTGATTGATTTTAAATTCCAACCTTTGGTGGCCGCAGAATGAGCTTTGAGACTCGCCAGATCGGCAAAACTAATGTGCGTGTGACGTCGGCCTCGTTCGGTTGTGCCTCAATCGGCAACCTTTACCGAGAGATCATGGATGCCGATGCATTAGAGGTGCTGGAGACCGCGTGGGACGCGGGGATCCGCTATTTTGACACAGCACCACACTACGGGCGCGGACTGTCAGAGCAAAGGTTTGGGCTATTTCTGCAGGGGAAACCACGCAACGATACGGTGATCTCTACCAAGGTGGGACGTGTTCTGTCGCCAGGCGTGCAGCAGGAGGAATTGGATGGCTTTATCAATCCATTGCCGAATGACGTGCGGTATGATTACTCGGGCGATGGGATCGAGGCCGCGCTAGACGGCAGCCGGTCTCGGCTTGGCACCAAATACATAGACATCGTCTACGTGCACGATATCGGCACTTACACGCATGGTTATGCGAATGCTGGCCACATGGAGGCGTTTCTGGGCAGTGGCTACGAACGACTTACCCGCCTGAAAGAACGGGGCGAGATCGGCGCGATTGGTTTGGGCGTGAACGAAAACGAGATTTGCATTGAGATCATGCAGACGTATCCGGTGGATGTGATCCTGTTAGCAGGTCGCCTCACGCTACTGGACCGTTCTGCGGAAGAAACCCTCGTGCCGATGTGTCGTGAATCTGGGACATCGCTGGTTCTGGGTGGCGTGTTCAATTCCGGCATCCTCGCTACTGGACCTGTGGAAGGCGCAACTTATGACTATGCACCAGCATCGCCCGAGATTTTAGCCGCCGTTGCATCCCTGAAAAACAAAGCAGAGGCCAACGGCCTGCCACTCGCGACTGCAGCCCTAAAGTTTGCGCAAAACCACCCCCAAACCGCTTCTGTCCTCATTGGAACTACAAAAGCGTCGACGCTTTTGAGAAATGTTGAGGTGTTACAAACACCGTACTCCGTAGCACAATAAAAAGTTGTAGCAGCCGTATCTAACTTTAGGATCACCTGAATGACCGAACGTGATCTTGACGACACCCCAGCCGACACGCGATATGATAAAGTGTAGCTGCGGTCTCTCTGGTCTTGAACTGCCTGCGATAAGACTCGGATTGTTGTGCAACTTCGGCTAACCGTCGTAGCCACCGCAGACACTTGGTGGATATTACCAACCGTTTGACCGAAAACTTTCTCGCGAAGTGACTTTGCGTTTCGCTAGGTTTTATCGCTTTTCTTGAGAAGCGGACCTTGGCGCAGCCGCAGCGAACGGCAACTTCGTCTAAGGTTTGTGGCTGCTGTCAGCGTGAGCTGCAGCGGCGATAAATCTGACAAGGAGGAAAGCGCGGGCTGTTTTGGTGCTATGGGGATTGTGACTTACTGCTGCGTTGTTCGATGCATT